>ERZ808048.5-NODE-5-length-53184-cov-5.155780_pt1 | contig 53184 bp, 42 predicted proteins | sample MGYA00380197_ERZ808048 | MGnify/ENA primary metagenome ERZ808048 (study PRJEB31490, sample SAMN06133377) | cow dung metagenome | isolation source: M1 | host: cow | place: China: Chengdu | collected 2015-05 ... | reverse complement strand
CCGGAAGCGCCGCCGTTCTTAGTTGCGCTGCCACCGATTGCGGACGCATAGCCCTTCAGGTAGCCGGAAGCCAACTGCTCCATGGGTACAAAAGTAACAATCTCTAATTCCGGTGCCAAATAAATTTCCTTCATCATATCATTAATCTCATAATCAAATAAATCTCTGACCTTAATTTAGGGGCAGAAATTAGTTTATCCTAATACTATAAACAATCATCACACTCATTTATATCTTCCTTCGCCAAATAAATTGTGTTATCACAGTAAGATTTATCCTTAGATGGTCTTCCCCTATCCCTTCATCACATCTATCCTTTCATTTCCATTCCATCATCCAATAGCAGCCCTATCTTCCTTTTGTGCATTGAGTCCGCATAGCTCCTAAGCCGTGATAGCATCTTTCTGCTCTACCCACCGACGCATCTATCCTTTGCATTTCGACTATTCCTTCCGTCACACCTAACGCATTGTTCTGGACACTCAGTATAATATATTCCAGCCTTCTATTCGTCTATTACATCTATAGTATCTACTCTCCCGGCTCGGGTCATTAGACTCGGGTCGGGAGTGTTTTTTCTGCGATAGAGCGAAGTGGCTGTCTTCGCTTGCTTGGAATAGTACGCTTCAGTTGTCGAAGATGAGTTTGGAGGTGTCGTAGCCTCGTGAGGTGATGATGTCGAGCAGAGTGTTTAGTTTGCCGGCCGGGAGTTGTGGTGTGCGACTCATAATCCACAGGTATCGGTCGGAGCTACTGCCTATGATGCAGTAGGTGTAGTCGCGGTCGATGTTGACATCGAAGTACGAGCCGTAGAAGTCGAAAGTCTCGGCTATCTGCTGTGCTGTCAACTGCTCGCTAATGCGTGTTTGTAGCGTAACTGGATTGGGCTTAGGATTGTAACTAAGGTTCGTATTTACCTTTTCAGGAAACTCTATATTGTTAAATCCATACAAGCGGAGAATGTCTTCTACTACATCGCATTCACGTTGTACATCTACACGATAACGAGGTACACCTATTTGCCATATATTACCATCTTTGCTATAAATCGTTATCTCCAAAGCATCGAGAATAGTACCGATCAATTCTTCACTCAAGGTCTTACCTATCAATGAATGGATGCGGTCAATGTTCAACGTGACAGGGAATGGAGCAAAAACACAATCACTATTTGCTTCGCTACCAACGATGTCTGTTACTTCCATTGCAATCTCTCCACCAGCTACTTCTTGAATCAATAGAGCGCAACGTTTCAATATATATAAGGTGTTATTAGGATCACAACCACGCTCATAACGGAAACTTGCGTCTGTTGATAGTTGGTGACGACGAGCTGTCTTGCGAATGTTAACAGGGTTGAAATAAGCACTCTCCAAGAATACGTTTTTCGTGGTTTCTGTGATGCCGGAATCTTGACCACCAAAAACACCGGCTATACACATAGGCTCTTCTGCATTGCATATCATCAAGTCGGCTGCAGACAATGTGCGCTCTATACCATCCAATGTGATGAATTTTTGACCCTCAGTAGCATTCTTTACAATCACCTTATTTCCTTTAATCTTATCTGCATCAAAAGAATGGAGTGCCTGTCCCATCTCATGCAAAACAAAGTTGGTTACGTCCACTACATTGTTGATAGAACGAATACCAATAGCACCCAATGCGTTTTTCAACCATTCTGGCGATTCTCCAATCGTTACACCCTTGATGCTTACTCCTGTATAACGTGGACATGCATCACTATTCTCTACAACAACCTCAATCGGCAATTCTTTGCTGTTCACCGCAAATGCTTCAACAGATGGCTTGGTAAGTGAAACAGATTGTCCATGCGCTTGGTAGTATGCATACAAATCACGTGCTACACCATAATGACTGGCTGCGTCAGAGCGGTTTGGGGTGATATCTACTTCTATCAAAGTATCATCTTCTACACCAAAATATTCTTTGGCAGGCATTCCCACAGGTGTGTCAGCAGGCAACACCATAATGCCATCGTGGTTGTTTCCTACACCGATCTCATCTTCAGCACAAATCATACCCAAAGATTCTTCACCGCGAATCTTACCTTTCTTGATGGTAAACTTCTCATCACCATCATAAAGAACTGTTCCTACAGTGGCTACAATCACTTTTTGTCCTGCAGCTACATTGGGAGCACCACACACAATCTGCAGGGGCTCTGCGTCTGGAGCAACACGAGTGGTCGTGATATGCAAATGGTCAGAATTGGGATGGTCAACGCAAGTGATAACCTCGCCTACTACCAATCCTTCAAGTCCACCCTTTATGGTTTGTACTTTCTCTACTTTACCAACTTCCAAACCAATAGAAGTTAATATCTTTGCTACTTCTTCGGCGCTGTCGTTGAGCGCGATGTAGCGTTTAAGCCAGTTATAGGAAATATTCATAATGTTGTAATTAATTCTTGTGTTTGATGAAGCGATATATCCAATGTCGCACTTTACACGCAAAAGTTATATCCCATTCAACCTGCAAAGATAGTGAAGAAAATGGAGATATGCAAAAAAAATGATAAAACTCTCTTTTTCAATTCAAGATGTGAAACATATTTTTTTCTTTTTTTACTACTATTATCAACAATCTTTTGCGTATTCATGAAATAATGTGTACATTTGCACATAATTGTGGATGGATGTTTTGGCATGATTTGAATCCATTAGGAGTTCGATAAATATTAGGAACATTGAGAACAAGATATTAGTAGTAATTGATTAGTAAAATACAATTTGATATGATTAAAAAACTGTTGTTAACTACGTCTATGTTGTTGCTTACAGCAACGTTCTTGGTTTTTTCACAAGAAAAGACAAATCTTGAAAAGAACCTTGAGAAATTGGGATTACTGAGCGTGACAGAACAAATACCTGGAATAGAAGTGTATATGGTTTATGCTACTCCATACAATTTTATGGGGGAAGTCTTGTACGAAGGCTTAGATGAGGCATATCTTGTTCCCGAAGCGATGGATAAACTACGTAAAGCTCATGAATATCTGCGAAAAAAACGCATGGACCTACATCTGGTTGTTTATGATGCTGCTCGTCCACGAAGTATTCAAGCGCGAATGTGGAGCATCGTTGAAGGTACAGATTTGGAAGATTTTGTGGCAAATCCAAACAAAGGAAAAGGAGGTGCGCACAATTTTGGTATAGCGGTAGATGTGACATTGGTAGATTGTACAGGACATCCTATCCCTATGGGGTCGGAATACGATTATTTTGGAGACCGTTCACGAGTAGATATAGAACAACAACTATTTGAACGGGGTGAAATTACTTACCGAGAACTACTCAATCGCCGTCTATTGAGAGAGGTGATGACATCTGCTGGGTGGGAAGTGGAACCATCTGAATGGTGGCATTTCAATGCGATGCCACGAGGTGAAGCTGAGGCGAAATATCCTGTGATAGACTGAGCGACTTGTGCGATTTGGGTTGCTTCTACCAATCGTGCAATAGCAGGTTTATATCAATCAGATCATGTGATATGTTGATTCGTTTCGAAACACAATAGATAGCGAATAATAATATCCTTAAAAATTCCTATAAAGGTAGGTCGCATATGAAAAGATTGCGTCTTTAGTTGCGTTGAATGGATGATTTTATTCATTCGCTATTTTGTCAGTTTGTTTGTTTGAAAAAAAAGTTGTAACTTTGTCAGCCGTAAAAATAGTGAAGGATTACAAGAGAGAGATTCTTAGATGATAGCGAAAATAGCAACAATCGGTTTTTTTGATGGTGTCCACTTGGGACATCGTTGTTTGTTTGCTCAGTTACGTCAATGGGCCGAAGATTTACAGCAATTACCAGTAGTATATACGTTTCCAAATCACCCCAAAGAGAGTTTAGAAGGCCAAGAAACGAACATGCGTTTGTTAACGACACTGGAGGAACGAGAGTGCTTGCTTTCTAAGGAAGCGGAAATTCGCTTTTTGCCTTTTGAGTCTATTCGTCAGATGACTGCAGAGGCATTTATGAGACGACTATATTCAGAAGGTGTAAAAACCATATTGATGGGGTACGACCATCGCTTTGGCTCAGATTGTCTAACCGATATAGATGCCTATATATCTATAGGTGAATCGGTTGGGATACAAGTGATTCGCGCCAAAGAATTATCCCAAGATTCTTCATGTCATGTGAGTAGCTCAAGCATTAGGAAATGTCTCATGGAGGGAAATGTGGAACGGGCCAACCAAATGTTAGGATACGATTATTGTATTTCGGGAGTCGTTGTTCCGGGGAATAGTATAGGACGTCAATTAGGTTTTCCAACAGCCAACTTGTCTGTGTGTGAGAAAAAGCTAATTCCTAAGTGTGGGGTTTACCAAGCAAAAGTATCCGTGATAAGCCAAGAGGGAGATAGTGCTGTGTACAATGCATTGGTAAATATTGGCGACAATCCTACAATAGGTAATCATAACATTACAATTGAGGCGCATCTAATAAACTATTCGCAAGACCTGTACAATCAACCACTAGAAATACGTTTGCAACGTTATTTGCGTGCTGAACGCAAATTTTCAAGCCTTCACGAACTTCAACAACAAATAGCAATAGACTTGCAAGGAGTAATTGTGAAGGAATAGTTTTTTTTGCTATTGTATAATTGCTTTTTTTGTAGTAACTTTGCAGCGTTTTTAGGATTATGACAAGATTAAGTGTTAATATCAACAAGATTGCTACCCTGCGAAATGCTCGTGGTGGTAACTTACCAGATGTGGTGCAGTTCGCGAAAGATTGCGAGCGTATGGGTGCAGAGGGGATTACGATTCATCCTCGTCCTGATGAACGCCATATTCGTCGTTCCGATGTGTATGCTTTGAAGCAATGCGTTACTACCGAACTTAATATAGAAGGCAATCCTACAGAGGATTTTCGTCGCATGGTATTGGAAGTACAACCGCAGCAAGTTACTTTGGTTCCTGATTCAGTGGATCAATTGACAAGCAATCATGGCTGGGATACGAAACAGTATGCGGATGATTTGCGAATGTGGATAGAAGCCTTTCATGACAAAGGAATACGAGTAAGTGTCTTTGTTGATCCTATCCCTGAAATGGTAGAGCATGCCGCTCTCGTGGGAGCTGATAGAGTAGAACTATATACTGGCCCGTATGCAGAACTTTATGCTACCCATCCTTTACAAGCTATTGAAGCCTATCGCGCTGCGGCTCTATGTGCCAAGAAAGTGGGGTTGGGATTGAATGCAGGGCATGACTTAAATCTGCATAATCTCAATGATTTAGTGACGGCTTTTCCTTGGATAGATGAAGTGAGTATTGGACATGCCTTGATTGCGGATGCATTGTATTTGGGTATCGAAGAGACAATACGTCAGTACAAACGCTGCTTAGTGATTAACGAAAATTAATATAAAAAATCAAATAAATATGTTCTTATTACAAACAAACACTGTAGTTGACGCAGTTGTTGACACAGCATTAGTTGCAACGGAAACTTCAGAAGAAGTATTACAAGAATCTATCAATTTATGGACAATGGCTCAATATGGCGGTTGGATTATGATTATCTTGGCGCTTTTGTTGGCATGGGCTATCTATGTGTTTATTGAGCGTTTGGTAACATTGCACAATGCAATGAAGGAAGACAAATCCTTTATGGATAGAATCAAAGATTATATTCACGATGGTAAGATCGATTCTGCTATCAATTTGTGCAGAAGCATTGATACCCCTGCTTCTCGTATGATAGAAAAAGGTATTAGTCGTATTGGACGTCCTATGCAAGATGTACAAGTAGCAGTGGAGAATGTGGGAAACTTGGAAGTAGGTAAACTTGAAAAAGGTATGGTTATCATTGCTACCATTGCTGCAGGTGCTCCTATGTTAGGTTTCTTAGGTACCGTATTGGGTATGGTGCAAACCTTCTTCAATATGGCTCAAAACGCTAGCGGTGTGATTGAGATTACAGCTTTGAGTGAAGGTATGTATCAAGCGATGGTGACTACTATCGGAGGTCTGATAGTCGGTATCTTGGCTATGTTTGCATACAACTTCTTGGTAGCTCGTGTTGACCGTGTCGTTCGTCAATTAGAAGGACGTACCTTGGAGTTTATGGATTTGTTGAATGAACCTGCATAATAGGTCACAATTTTATTATTATGGCACTTAAACGTAGAAATAAGGTAGAAGCGGGCTTCTCTATGTCTTCCATGACAGACCTTATATTCCTATTGCTTCTATTCTTTGTGATGGCAAGTACGATGTCATCGCCGAATGATATAAAAATCAACCTTCCTCAAGGACGCGCAAAAACCAATACCAAAAATGTGGTGGCCAAGGTGTCTATTGATGAGTTGGGAAATTATTTTGTGGCATTAGGACGCGAAAAACCTATCTCTATACCTGCAGAGGATTTGGAAGGATACTTGTGTAGTGTTCAGCAACAAGATAGCACCATGTATATCGCTTTGCATGCAGACCAAGATATAGCATACAAAGAGGTAGTGCGTGTCTTGGATATAGCAAACGAATATAAAATGAAATTAGTTATAGCGACAAAAAGGTGAAAAAAGAAGTTCAATCACATACGATAGCGTCCATCGGAACGATTGTATTGTTGGGGTTGCTGTTTTTGCTCCTATGGTTGGTGTTCTTGCCGGTTCCACAACCAGAAGAAGATGAAGGTATCATCGTCTCTTTTGGAGAGGAGATGGTAGGCGGAGGTGTGCCCGAGGCTAATATTGCATCCAATGCAGTGCCTGTTACTACAGCACCCCCACCAAGTCCATCTGCTCCATCAAGCAACGATTTGCTTGTACAAGAAGATGAGTCTGCAATGAAACTGCCAGAACAACGCGAACAAGAAGAACGTGACCGCAAAGCACAACAAGAACGCGAACAAGCTGAAAAAGCACGCCAAGAGCAACTGCAAGCCGAGCGAATAGCTCAAGAACAACGTTTGGCAGAACAACGTGCTCGTGAACAAGCCGCCATAGATAAAGCCAATGCTGCAATGAGCGGATTATTTGGACAAACCGACTCTGAACAAGGTAGCAACGGAATCACCGCTTCTTCCGCTTCATCTGCCAACAAAGGTAACCCTGTTGGGCGTGGATCATCCGATGGAAACTCATGGTCTTTGAATGGCAGACAAATCAAAGGTGTTCTGCCCAAGCCAGACAATACGTTCAACCAAGAAGGAATCGTCGTGGTCAATATCATAGTAGACAAGGCCGGAAAGGTAGTGAGTGCTAAGCAAGGAAAAGGAACCACTATTTCCGACCACGCAACCATCCAGATTGCTATTCGCGCAGCTTACAAAGCAAACTTTAATGATACAGAAAGACCCGATAAGCAAGTGGGTACGATAACATATCGTTTTAAATTTAATTAGGTTAACAACAGAAAAAATTGTTTTATGAATTACTTGTTTTTAGACAATGGTTTTGAGGAAATCGAAGCCATTACAACGATTGATTTATTAAGACGTGCACAAATAGAAGTGACTACTGTCAGCGTAACGGGAAGACAAATGGTTTTGGGAGCGCACAACATCCCTGTTGCTGCAGATGACCTAATCGAAAATCTTGACTTTACTGATGCACAAATGCTTATACTTCCAGGAGGGGCAACCCATTTGGAACAATATGAAGCGCTTACTCAATTGCTGGTAAAACATAATGACCAAAACAAATTGATTGCAGCAATATGCGCAGCGCCTTCTGTCTTAGGCAAGTTGGGAATCTTGGAAAACAAACAAGCAACTTGCTATCCTGGGTTTGAGGAATATCTTGGTGAAAGTTATGTGGGAGGTTTGGTAGTAGAGTCCAAAAATATCATTACAGCCAAAGGACCTGGTTTGTCAAGTGATTTTGCATTCTGCTTGATAGAAAAATTAGCAGGAACAGAAATGGCAGACCAAGTATATGACACAGCACAATATTAACAAAAACAAATACAATAAAATGAAGAAAGTACTACTAACTATTTGCTCCATACTATGTACAGGAATGCTCTTGGCTGAAGAGGCCGTTAAGCCATGGAAATTTTCTGGAGTAGTTGGCCTAAATGCGTCAGCTACTGGTATGGTGAATTGGGCAGCAGGTGGCAATAATAATGTCAATGGAGTTGCCTTTGGAAAATTGCGTCTCATGTATGATAAGGAAAACTTGTCTTGGGAAACGAATTTGGACTTGGAATATGGATTGACTTTTGTAGACCAAAAGTATGACAAACTTCAAAAATCCAGTGACCATATCGTGTTCAATACCAAATTTGGTTGGGCATTTGCTCCCAAATGGTTCCTAACAGCACAAGCTGGATTCCAATCTCAATTTACTCCTGGATACACCTACAACGGAGACGAAACAGCAAATCCCATTATTAGTAATTGGTTAGCTCCTTCCTATACCGATATCTCAGTCGGTATCGATTGGAAACCCAATTCTATTTTCTCCGTTTACTTGTCACCAGTGGCCGGACGTATTACAACAGCATGGGTAAGCGATAAAACCAATCAACGTTACAATGACATTTATCCATTAGAAGATGGTGGTTTGCGCGATGTGCTACAAAATAAATATGCTACATGGAAATATGTCAATGATCCTGCTGTTACAGACGCTTTTGTTCGCGAATATAGCAATGCAAAAGCTGAACTCGGTTTGAGTTTCAAAGGAGGAATCAATTGGGCATACAAAGACTTGAAGATTATTACCAACCTTACCCTCTTTACCCCATACAAATGGGATAAAGTGGCACTCTATCGTCCTATCGATCCAAATGCTCCTGATGCTGCTACCGTATATTCGGCAAATGCAGAAGGTCGAGAGTTTATTGGTTATCGTGACAATAATAGACGTTTTGGAAACTTTGATGTAGATTGGGATGTAGCCATTTCTTATCAATTCTTGAAATGCCTCAACGTAACGTTGTCAACGAGCATGAAGTACTACAATGGTGTTATGATTGCTGACAAAGAGGGAAATAGTGCTGAACGAGTTCAGTTTAAATCTATCTTAGGATTAGGTGTTGGATACTCCTTTTAATAATGGAAACTATTGAGACTTTAGAAAATACGATACAACTTCTGCTATGTCGCATGCGCGATTTAGCAGAAGAAAATCGTAAACTTAAGAACTCAAACGAAGAACAACGTAAGGAAATTATTCGCTCACACGGAGAAATAAATGATTTACGCAACAAGATGATATGCATGCAGACAGCGCATGCTATGACTGGAAGCGCAGAACAACGACTCAAGGCAAAAGAAAAACTTACAAGGATGATTGTACAAGTCGATCGCGCAATTGCCTCACTAAAAGAAGACTAATACCTATTTGCTTAGCATATCACCACCGTTGAGATAATGCATTCTATCTACACGCTAAACATAAGCATTTTGCATCATCGATAGAATGTGACGTGTATCAAAGGTTTACTATAAATCAATAATAAATAAGATTTTTTGTTTGACAACATGTCAGGAGTTCCAGATAAACAACGTATTACTTTACAATTGGATGCCCATAGAGTCGCTCTTGCTATTCCACGAGAAGATGAACACTATTATCGTGCAGCTGCCAATGCACTCAATGAACGATATAAATTTTATCTCAAACAGGTGAAAAATGCTTCTGCGGAAGATTTATGGGTATATGTGGCCTTGGAAACTATGGTAGGACTACAAAAAGATGCTTTCAATAAAGCGTTGGAACCTATACAAAAACGCATACAAGACCTAAACCAACAAATCAATGAAACTTTAGAAGAGATTAATCAAATCAAATAATAATAAATAAACAGATCAATTAAAAGGTATGACTATATTAATGATTTTAGTAGCAAGTATTATCACTTTGCTAATCGGAGCGGGAGGAACCGCCTTTTATTACAAACATGCTGCTAATAGCGCTCTGAAAAAAGCTGCTGAAGAAGCTGAAATTATCAAAAAAAATAAAATCGTTGAAGCGAAAGAAAAGTATATTGCACTCAAGTTAGAACACGACAATCGTGTGCGTCAAGACGAACAAAAGAAATTACAACAAGAACAACGCCTACAACAACGTGAACAACAACTCAACCAAAAACAAGGCGATATCCAACGCGCACAAAACGAGATACAACAACGTACTCAACAGATTGAACAACAACAAAAAGCATTAGATTTCAAAGCGCAAGACATAGAGAAAATGAATAAACTTGCGCAACAACAATTGGAACAATTGAGCGGAATGTCCGCAGAGGAAGCCAAAAAACAATTGGTCGAATCACTCAAAGATGAAGCTAAAACCAATGCGATGTCCTATGTCAATGATATCATGGAAGAAGCTCGTTTATCTGCCAACAAAGAAGCAAAGAAAATTGTTATACAAACTATTCAACGCGTTGCTAGTGAAACAACAGTAGAGAATGCAGTGAGCGTCTTCCATATCGATAACGATGAAGTAAAAGGTCGTATCATCGGACGTGAAGGACGTAACATCCGTGCTTTGGAAGCTTCTACAGGTGTGGAAATAGTAGTGGATGATACACCCGAAGCGATTACTTTGTCCGCTTTCGACCCTGTGAGACGAGAGATAGCTCGATTGAGTTTGCATCAGTTAGTTCAAGATGGACGTATCCACCCTGCACGTATAGAAGAGGTGGTAGCGAAAGTGACCAAGCAAGTAGAAGAAGAAATGATCGAAACTGGTAAACGAACAACAATCGATATGGGTATCCATGGTTTACATCCAGAATTGATACGATTGATTGGTAAAATGAAATATCGTTCCAGTTATGGTCAAAACCTCTTGCAACACGCTCGAGAGACTGCCAATCTTTGTGCAGCTATGGCTAGCGATTTAGGACTCAATCCAAAGAAAGCCAGAAGAGCTGGACTCTTGCACGATATTGGTAAGGTGGCAGAAGAAGATACCGACTTACCACATGCAGAGTTGGGTATGAAGATCTGTGAGAAATATGGAGAGAAACCAGATATTTGCAATGCTGTTGGTGCACACCATGACGAAATGGAAATGGAAACGCTGATAGCTCCGATTGTACAAGCTTGTGATGCTATATCAGGTGCTAGACCTGGTGCAAGAAGGGAAATCGTTGAGACATACGTTAAACGATTGAACGACTTGGAGAATATTGCTATGAGTTTCCCTGGAGTAATCAAAACATATGCACTACAAGCAGGACGTGAATTGCGCGTTATTGTGGGAGCAGACAAGATTACGGACAAAGATACGGAGTTATTGAGCTTTGATTTAGCAAAACGTATACAAGATGAGATGACTTATCCTGGTCAAATCAAGATAACAGTTATTAGAGAAACAAGAGCTGTTAGTTACGCTAAGTAACGTTCAAACATACGGAATAGAAAAGTTGCTTTCGTCTTTATTTCAAGAGAAAGCAACTTTTTTTTATTATAGGTAAAAATCCTTGCATAGATTGGCGTATTCACTACTGCGAGTGTTACCATCATAACTCAATACAAGTCTATCTTCTTGTATAGTGGGAGGAATATGGTTCTTTTGAAATGCCAACAATATTCTTTTTGCTCCTATTCCATCACGTGTATGCACGTCGGTTATGCTATAAGGATATAAACGATGCGCATGAGCTAATGAAAGGATTACTTGCTTATGTTCGTAAGGTAAAATGAGCGCAAAAATACCTTTTTCTGATAGCAGTCGGCTTGCATGGCAAATCAGTTCTTCAAAAGATATACTGTCTGTGTGTCTGGCCATCGTGCGAGCAGCATTGGGGTTTTTAAGACTATTGACAAAAAAAGGAGGATTGCTCACAATCAAATCATACAATACACCATCGGGATTCCAATCTTGTAGTGCATATTGATGCGCATGCAGATGATCACGCCAAGGACTTAATGTGAAGTTTTTTTTGGCTTGAACGATAGCGCTCGAATCTATATCAATCGCATCAATGCTATACGTGTCCTTTCCGCTAAGACGTTGTGCCAACATGAGAGCGATTAGACCACTTCCTGTGCCAATGTCTAACACACGATGGGGTAGGTTGGAGGTTATAGGGCACCAAGCACCCAATAATACACCATCCGTCCCTACTTTCATGGCGCATAAATCATGCCATACTTCAAACCGCTTAAAACGAAAAGACTGACTTTTAGTCATGGGAATGGTCTATGTGAATTTCGTGTTGACAATGCGAATCATGCGTACACGTACCATGTCTATGGTCATGATGCATGTAATGGACCCCCATATAAATACCTAACGAGAAGAATAAAATGGCACAAATGTATCGGAACCATTTCTCAAATACATGCAAGTGATTGGTTAAGGTAGCTATGTTTAGAGCACTATAACTAATAATCCATGCTATCAACATAATGGGAAGACCCGTGCCTAATCCAAAAAGGATAGGAAGTATCCAACTCCATGACAATGGAAGAGACATCGTGATATCAATCATAGTAATGAAATAGATCAAACGATGTGGGCAAAATGCAATGGCAAAAAATATACCTAACATGAATGACCAAAAACTGCTGTTTTTTCCATCAATGTCTTGTAACCATTTGCTGATGCCATGGTCGTGAGTGTGGTGATGATGCCCTGCGTATAAAAGCAAGATACCGCAAATGAGCATAAAAATAGCCAGAATAGGTTCACCATAATGCTCTAAAATGTGTTGTATCTTGTCCGTTTGCGCTCCTGCTATAAAAGGAATGGAAAGTAAAACATAAGTTACCAATTTGCCAAGGACAAACAATATACCATTGTTGATAACTCTGCGTTTGTTGGCTATTTCTTTGTCTATATAACTTATGGCTGTTATGCTAGTAAATAGTGTACAAGGGTCTAATATAGTAAGCAACCCAAGGACAAAGGCTGTAAGGATAGGAAATGTTGTTACCATGTATTAATTTTTCTAAATTGCTTGCAAAGGTAAGTTTTTTGTATTATTTTTGCAAACGAAAAAGAGAAAAATATTCCTATCTTCATGAATAAATACATATATCATATTCTATTTCTTCTGTTTTTCATTTTCACATCGTGTGGCCTAGATGAAAAGGATATTAAAAACCCTTTAGAGGAACGTCAAATCCAAGAACAAATCAAATCAGCAGAACATGAGTTGAAGCAGCTGATTCACTATGTTCAAAAACAACAAATGGATTCGATTTGGTACACCGCGCAGTTACATGAGAACCATATCTATTATATTTTCGATGGACATGATATGGTCTTTTGGTCAGATCATAGGCTGATACTACGCAACATGCGTACGCATGAGTATGACCAGTGGTTTGCCCATGATTTTGTCAATGCACGTACCGTATGCAAATGGACTCAATGTGATGGATTAGATATATTGGCGGTCATTCCTTATCAATGGAAGACAGCAAAAGACGCAACATGGAAAGATAGTTTCTCTTTCAAACCTGTCATCGAACAAAGTGAGCAACTCCAATGGTGGAAACAAGCTCGAGTGAAAGTGCATGCCTATTTTGTTATCATATTGACACTCTTCGTCGTTTTATGTGTCTATGGACTAATTGGTATCATACGCAATCATGGATTCCGAAACATGAAACTACGGTTGAAGTTCCAATACCTCGTCATGATTTTAATGACCTTTGGCTTTATCTATATCTTTACAGTTTCAGTCAACTATGTACGTACACGATACGAGGCAAGTCAAAAAACATTGCTTGAGGATAAAACCGAATACATACAACAAGCATTGAAAGGTATGTTTTATTGGGACTATTCATTCAATCCCAACAATACTGTCTCGTTAAACATGGACCTACATAGTATGGCAGAGTTGTATAATGTAGACATACAAGTATACAACAAAAAAGGATTCTTGGTAGGTAGTAGTACACCGCAATTGTTTGAAAGAGAGCTGCTCAGTAAATATATATCCTCTATTGTATTCTTCTCTCGACAACACTCCTTGACAACCTATGAACAAGTGGGACGCTTGCGCTATCTCGTTTCCTATAACCCTCTTTATAACGGACATGGAATACATATTGGATTTATTGCAGTACCACTATTTATCTCAGAGGGAGAGATGGCACGAGAAGTAGATGATTACCTCGCACGATTGTTACCTCCCTATCTGGTGGTTTTGATTATAGGTTTTATTATCTCATTCCTAATTTCCCATGGAATAGTCTCTCCCTTGAGTGTGTTGAGCGATAAAATGAAAAATTTTCAATTGGGTAAAAGAGACAACCATATCACGTATTGGTTCAATGACGAAATAGGTGACTTGGTGTATCGGTACAACGAAATGGTGGACGAATTGGAACGTTCTACCAAACTTTTAGCCCGCTCGGAGCGCGAAGGAGCTTGGAAAACTTTAGCAAGGCAAATCGCGCATGAAATCAATAATCCCCTTACGCCCATGAAACTTACCATACAACAATTGCAACGTATGAAAAAGGAGTCGGGAGATGTAATGGACACAGAAAAATACAATGCGTATTTCGATCGTGCTACAAATATGTTGATAGAGCAAATCGAAAATCTAAGCCGAATAGCCACATCATTCTCTACGTTTATCAAGATGCCCGATGTCAATCTTAGTAGAGTAGATATCGCTGAAAAACTAAGTTCTGTTATTTCTCTTTTTCAAGCAAATGAGAAAAATGTTTCCGTTCGCTATATCGGACCAGATAGTGGAATCATTGCGTATGCGGATAGAGAACAGATCCAACAAGTATTTACAAATATTATCAAAAATGCTATTCAAGCACTCGAAGAGAAGGAGGGGGGAGATATCATCGTCATGATTCGAAATGCGAACAACATGCAACCACTCATAGGAGACGATGATATACAGGATATGCCAATAGAAGCATTAGACTATTTGGAGATATCTTTCTCTGACAATGGCCCTGGAATACCATTGGATATCCAGCACAAAGTATTTATGCCCAATTTTACAACCAAATCAACTGGCTCTGGATTGGGATTAGCTATATCGAAAAATATAGTAGAAGCTAGTTTTGGAAAAATATGTTTTCAAACATCTGAAAAAGGTACTACATTCTTTGTGTATCTCAGAAAAAAAGAGTAATTTTGCATGGTATAAACGTAACCTTATAATAAATCATAAAAAATTCTTAAAGCGATGAAAGTCGAAACTATTATGCAGCACTTAGCTGCAAAGCATCCAGGAGAAGCTGAGTATTTACAAGCAGTTCAAGAAGTCTTGGAGTCTATTGAGGAGGTTTATAATCAACATCCTGAATTTGAAAAAGCCAAAATTGTAGAACGTATGGTAGAACCAGACCGTATCTTCACTTTCCGTGTTACTTGGGTGGATGATCAAGGCGAGGTGCAGACCAATTTAGGATATCGAGTACAGTTCAACTCTGCCATAGGCCCTTACAAAGGTGGACTACGTTTCCATAAAGCTGTCAACCCTTCTATGTTAAAATTCTTGGGCTTTGAACAAACCTTCAAAAATGCCCTTACCACACTTCCAATGGGTGGAGCAAAGGGTGGCTCAGATTTTGATCCTGTAGGTAAATCTGATGCTGAGATCATGCGTTTCTGCCAAGCCTTTATGCTTGAACTTTGGCACAACATTGGAGTAGATACCGATGTTCCAGCAGGTGACGTGGGTGTAGGAGGTCGTGAGATCGGTTTCCTCAATGGTATGTACCAAAAATTAGCTCGTCAATACCATACAGGTGTGCTTACTGGTAAAGGTATGACATGGGGAGGCTCTATCCTCCGTCCTGAGGCAACAGGTTATGGCGCGTTGTATTTTACTGAGCACCTCCTCCATCAAGCAGGCAAGTCTATTGAAGGTAAGACTGTTGCAATCTCTGGATTCGGTAACGTGGCTTGGGGAGCAGCTCAAAAAGCTACAGAGCTTGGAGCAAAAGTTGTGGCTATCTCAGGTCCTGACGGCGTTTGCGCTATTCCTGAAGGTATCACCGCTGAGATGATTGATTATATGCTTGTTATGCGCTCAAGCAACCGAAACAAAGTACAAGATATGGCAGATAAGTTCCCAATGCAAGCACATTTCACTGCAGGCAAGAAGGCATGGTCTGTTCCCTGCGATATCGCATTGCCATGTGCGTTCCAAAATGAGCTCAGCGAAGATGATGCTAAAGAACTCAAAGCAAATGGATGCTGGTGCTGCTGCGAGGTAAGTAACATGGGTTGCCAACCTGGCGCTATCCATTACTTCCAACACAATGGGGTACTCTTTGCTCCAGGAAAAGCTGTGAACGCTGGTGGTGTTGCTACTTCTGGTCTTGAGATGACACAAAACTGCGAACACCTCAGTTGGACTGCTCAAGAAGTTGATGCGCGTTTGCACCATATCATGCAATCTATCCATGAACAATGCGTCAAGTTTGGTACCCAACCTGATGGCTCTATTGACTATGTGAAGGGAGCAAACATCGCAGGTTTCATGAAGGTGGCACAAGCGATGCTTGAACAAGGAATTATTTAAGCGACAGAGTCGCGTTGATGGCAGCTGAGCTGCGTTGGATGTCTTCGACGTTATTATGTTACATGCGACAGACCCGCGTTTTGAAGTTAACTAAATAACACGAAGCAAATAACGCAACGCACATAACGTCGCAAAGCGACAGAAAACGCGGAGCAAAAAACGCTCGCAGTGCGAGGCATTAACGTGAGTAAAACGAACAAAGACTATGTACGGAGATTTTCAAAAACACCTGCAAGGTATCTTGACGGAAATCAAGGAAGCAGGACTTTACAAAAATGAACGAGTCATCGTCACTCCTCAATCCTCTGCTATCCAAGTAGAAGGTGGTAAAGATGTTATTAACTTCTGCGCCAACAACTACCTCGGTCTCGCAGACAATCCAGAGCTTATTCAAGCGGCCAAAGAGCGTATGGATGCTCGTGGCTATGGTATGGCATCTGTCCGCTTCATCTGCGGTACGCAAGACACCCACAAACAATTAGAACAAGCCATCTCTGACTTCTTCGGAACCGAGGATACCATCCTCTATGCAGCTTGTTTTGATGCCAATGGTGGTTTGTTTGAACCTCTCTTGACTGACCAAGATGCTATCATCTCCGATGCACTCAACCATGCCTCTATCATCGATGGTGTGCGACTCTGCAAAGCTGTACGCTACCGCTACGCCAATGGAGATATGGCTGACCTTGAGGAACAACTCAAGAAAGCGCAAGCACAACGCTTCCGAATCATTGCTACCGATGGCGTATTCTCAATGGACGGAAATGTCTGCCCATTGGATAAGATCTACGAATTAGCACAGAAATACGATGCCCTTGTGATGGTGGATGAGAGCCACTCTGCGGGCGTAGTAGGAGAGACAGGTCACGGAGTGACCGAACGCTATGACCTTCGCGGAAAAATCGAGATTATCACGGGCACCCTAGGTAAGGCATTCGGCGGTTCGGTTGGCGGTTTTACCACGGGTAAGAAAGAGATTATTGACCTCCTACGTCAACGTAGCCGTCCATATCTCTTTTCCAACTCCATTCCTCCGCTGATTGCTGCGGCTGGATTGAAAACCTTTGAGATTTTAACTCGTAGCAACGAATTACAAGATCGTTTGCATGCCAATACCGACTATTTTATCACCAAGATGAAAGTGGCTGGTTTTGATATCAAACCAACCGAGTCTGCTATCTGCGCTGTGATGCTTTACGACGCACGCTTGAGCCAAGAGTTCGCTGCTGCATTGCAAGAGGAAGGTATCTATGTGACGGGATTCTACTATCCTGTAGTACCTCAAGGACAAGCGCGTATCCGTGTACAACTCTCTGCTGCACACACTACCGAACAACTTGACCGAGGTATTGATGCCTTTATCAAAGTGGGCAAAGCACTTAAGGTTCTCGAATAACTTGTTACTCATAACTCATAGTTTATACTTAAAAAAGCGCATTCTACAATGCGCTTTTTTTGTTAATACCGCAATTCGTCGGCTTATTACTATCTTACACTACATTACACCACATTACACCACATTACTAAAACAATATCTATACTTTTCCGAGACATTTCCGAGTCAATGTCGTTCGCATCTCGTTCGCATGTCGTTTGCATCTCGTTCGCATTATGGAGTGTAACGATAATGTTAGGTTGTTGATATTATAAACAAATAGGACTAGATATAAATGGTTAAATTCTATTAATCATATCGTTGTTTCTGTCTGTTATTATGCGAAAACTAAGTTTAATACCAAAGAGTGACTTCGACAAGAAGTAACTTTGTCTTTATATTAAAGTTGAAAAATCTCTTTATGCATTTATTGGGTATTCATACATTATTATAAAACAAATGCTGATTACGACTAACATCGCAAGGGGTAATGAAGTGCTAACCGAGTGATGTGCGAATACAAATGAAACCCATAAATCATTTAAAGTTTATAGAAGTTATAATAAAATACGGAAAATTCTTGCACGAGTTGTGATTTTTTACTACCTTTACACCCAAATTCGTTTGAAACATAGAAATATTTAACAATATGAAAGCTTTAGTAAAACGTTATGCCGAACCGGGGCTATGGATGGAAGAAGTACCAATGCCTATAGTAGGCGTCAATGATGTGCTCATCAAGGTTACCAAAGCCGCTATTTGCGGTACGGATTTGCACATGTACAAATGGGATGAGTGGTCACAAAATCATTGTACTCCGCCTTATATTATGGGGCACGAGTTTGTGGGTGTAGCCGTAGAAGTGGGACCAGGTGTTCGTGGCGTAAATGTAGGCGACCGTGTTACCGCCGAAGGGCATATTGTTTGTGGTACTTGCCGCAACTGCCGTCGTGGCATGGGACATGTCTGTGAGAACAGCCTCTCTGTTGGTATATTTGGCAAGGATGGTGCATTCGCAGAATATGTAACTATCCCAGAGAGCAATATTGTGCACATACGTCCTGAGATTCCAGACGATTTTGCTGCTATTATGGACCCATTTGGCAATGCAACCCATACTGCCTTAGCTTTCCCACTTTTGGGTGAAGATGTGCTCATTACTGGTGCAGGTTTGATCGGAACGATGGCTGCAGGTATATGTCGTTATGCAGGTGCGAAGAATATCGTTGTGACAGACTTGAATGAGCAACGCCTTGAAATAGCTAAGAAAATGGGGGCTACCATCACTGTCAATGGCGCAAAAGGAGAGACGGTTGAGGGGGCTATGAAGCAGTTAGGTATTCGTGGTTTTGACGTAGGCTTGGAGATGTCGGGCGCACCTGCTGCCTTCAATGATATGATTGCACATATGTACAAAGGTGCGAACATCGCTCAGTTGGGTATCTTACCAAGCGATACGAAAGTAAACTGGTCTGATATTATCTTCAATGCTTTGACTATCAAAGGTATCACAGGACGCCGTATGTGGGAGACATGGTATCAAATGGAGCAAATGCTTTTGGGTGGATTAGACTTGAGTCCAGTCATCACACATCGTTATCATTTTGATGACTTCCAAAAGGGATTCGATGTTATGCTCAGCGGTCAATGTGGTAAGGTACTGCTTGAGTGGTAGTCAAATAGAGAGAACTATCCTTACGTTTAGAGAATTAAGATTAAAGATAAGAATATATGAAAAAAATGATTTTATTGAGCATGGCTGTGCTAATGTCAGTGACCATGCTATTTGCGCAGTCGCGCGAAGGATTGACAGAATACAAGTTAGCGAATGGACTGACTGTTATGTTATGGGAAGATCATGACCAACCAGACGTAACAGGTTATGTAGCTGTGCGTGCGGGTGCTATGGATGAGCCTGCAGAATATACCGGTTTAGCACACTACTTGGAGCATATGCTTTTCAAAGGTACACAACGCATCGGTGCTTTGGATTGGGAAAAAGAAAAACCTCACTACGAGGAGATTATACGCCTCTATGATGAGTATGCAGAGACTACAGACGAAGCAAAACGATTGGAACTTACCAAGAAAATCAACGAGGAGTCTATCGAAGCTGCTAAATATGCTACAGTTGAGGATTTCTTTGTGTTGCTTGACGGAATAGGTGCTACAGGTGTCAACGCGTTCACTAGCTACGACATGACTTGCTACCACAATTCTTTCCCTGCAGCAAACATGTATAAGTGGTTGACCATTTTCTCAGATCGTTTGATTGACCCAGTATATCGTACTTTCCAAGCAGAGTTGGAAAACGTGTTTGAAGAATACAATATGTATCAAGACAATGTAGGGACACATACACGTCAAAATTTATTCCGTAAACTTTATGAAGGACACCCATACGAACGTGATGTTATTGGTTTGCCAGAGCATTTGAAAAATCCTCGCCTTAGCAAACTTATTGAGTTTTACAATACTTGGTATGTGCCTAATAATATGGCACTTATCATCGTGGGTGACTTCGATGCTGAGACTACCAAACCGATGATTGAAGAGACGTTTGGCCGTCTGCAATACAAAGAATTACCAGAGCGTCCTACCTATCCAAAGACATCTTTTGCTGGTAATCCAAAACACAAATTCAAAGTGGGATACTATCCTATGGTGGTATGGGCATACGATGGCGTGAAAATGACCGATAAAGATTTGTTGCCATTGCAATTTGTGGTATCATTACTCAACAATAGCACCAACACTGGTTTGCTTGATAAATTGAATATTGATGGTACCGTTTCTTCTGTTGGCGCTAGTGTGGATGCTCGTCGTGATCAAGGACGTATTTTGATTCAAGCTATCCCATACTTTGATGCGAACCAACAAACCTATGAATCCAATGCTGCAACCGAGAAAATCGTCAATGCAGAAATCAATCGTTTGAAAATGGGTGATATACCTGATTGGTTGATTCAAACTGTAAAAGCTGAATATGCACAAAACTATAAACTTGCATTTGAGAGTTCGGATACGAAGATGGATGCATTGGTTTCAAGTTTCATTTACAACACTCCTATTGATGATATCTTTACCGAAAACGATAGAGTACAAGCCCTCACCAAAGCAGATATCCAACGCATTGCGAAAAAGTATTTTGATGCAGATCATATGACGTTGACGTTTGATGAAGGTGACCCTAAAAAGAATAAATTGGCTAAACCTTCAATCAAACCACTTGAACTTCTCAATAGCCAAGAGACAGAGTATGCCAAAGCATTCAAGGCTTTGCCACAAGGTACCCTCAAACAAACATTCATGAACTTGAATGATGTGGTTGTTACCGAGATTGACGAAAATGTGAAACTACACTATGCTACCAACCCTAAAAATAATATCTTCTCTTTGGAATTAGTATTTGGTGTTGGTACTGCCAAGAAACCTATGTTGGAGTATGTTACCTCGTTGATGAACCGTGCGGGTATTATGCCTAACATTGATCCTCAAGAATTCCGTCGCCAACTTTCAGAGTTGGGAGGCCGTTGTGGCTATGGCGTATCAAATAGTTATTTCTATGTATCAATCATTGGTGATGAAGAACATCTTGCTGAGATTTGCCAATTGGTACAACGCCAAATGTTGATGCCTAAGTTCGATACCAAGCAGTTTGATGCTGTCAAGGGTAGCGAACTCTCTAGCCGCTTTATGATGTCAAAGATGGATGGTTTGCAAGCAGACGCACTTCGTGAGTATGTGTTGTATGACAAAGAATCAGAATACATTGATGTAGTACCATTCATGGATGTATACTATATGGATGAATTGAAACTTAAGGTAGAATTCCTTGACGCAATCAAGTATGCTTTGGATATCCACTACTGCGGCCAAAAACCAGTAGAAGAAGTGAAAGATATCTTGACAAAGAATCTTCCTTTGCAAGAAGGTGTGATACCATCTACTTCACCAGAGATTCGTCAAAAGAAAACCTATGACAAGACACAAGTGTACTTCTTAGCAAACTCTAATGTACAACAATCAACGATTTACTTCTACTTCAACGGTAAACCATATGACAAAGATCAATCTGTTCTTTTCCAAGCATTCAACCAATACTTCTCTGGTGGTTTTACGGGTATAGTATTGGATGAGATTCGTGAAAAACGCTCTATGGCTTATACCGCATCGGGTCAAGCAGTACGCGGCCCATTACCAGGTAAGGAATCTTACTTCATGGGCTATATAGGTACACAATCCGATAAAGCAGTAGATGCTATCAACGTGTTCATGTCCTTGCTAGACTCTATGCCTGAGTATCCAGAGCGTATCGAGAGTGTCAAAGCTGCTTTGCGTCAAAACGCACAAATCTCTAAGCCTTCCTTCCGTTCCAAGACTGAAGCTTACGATGCGTGGCGAGAAATGGGATACGATATGGATCCTGCCAAGTATAACCAAGAGGCTATCAACAACCTCACCTTTGAACAAATCAAACAATTCTATGAGACTTACATCAAAGGACAACCTGTATCAATCATCGTGATGGGTGATCCTAAACTCATAGATCAAAAGGCATTGCAAGCTAAGTATGGCAAAATCGTGAAAGTATCCAAAACACGCCTCTTTGCTCCACTTGACTTGGATTTTTAAGACAATCAATGCGCTTGAAGGATGAAACATGCGGAGCACTAACCCCGTATGTTCAAAAGAAAAGTTAGAACTTGGGCTAAACTTCTGTTTGACGGAAGGATTGGCCCAAGTGCTAAAGATTGAGTCCTTCAAACTTAGTAGTGCAAAGCGAATATCACGTACTTCTTCACGAACGAAGAGGGTAATAATCCAAAACGAACAATCACGTACTATAACGAATTAAATTTCAATTGTATAGCGAATAATCATAACGCACCAATTTTCTAGCAGTGAACAAAATACAATTATGCATAAATCAGGTTTTGTAAATATCGTAGGCAATCCAAATGTGGGCAAATCTACATTGATGAATGCTTTGGTGGGCGAACGTTTATCTATCATTACATCCAAGGCACAAACTACTAGACATCGTATCATGGGAATAGTGAATGGCGAAGATTTCCAAATCGTCTATTCGGATACTCCTGGAGTACTTAAGCCCAATTACAAACTGCAGGAACAAATGCTCGAGTTTTCTCGATCTGCTTTGGTAGATGCAGATGTATTGCTGTATGTAACGGATGTACAAGACAATCCCGATAAGAATGCAGACTTTTTAGAGAAGGTGAAGAGGTTGTCAAGCAATACGCAAGTGTTTGTAATCATCAACAAGATTGATTTGACGACCCAAGAGACTTTGGAAAACTTAGTAGATTATTGGAAACGTACTTTACCGCAAGCGAAGGTTTTCCCCATTTCTGCTATTCAGAAGTTCGGTGTTGTGCAGTTGTTTGATGCGGTGCGTGATGCATTGCCTATTTCTCCTCCATTCTTCGACAAGGACCAATTAACGGATAAACCCTCTCGTTTCTTTGTGGATGAGATCATCCGTGAGAAGATATTGCTCCATTACGACAAGGAGATACCATATAGTGTTGAAGTTGAAGTAGAAGAGTTTATTGAAGAACCCCCTACCGAGCAACACAAAAATGGAATCATAAGGATATCTGCAGTGATTTTTGTTGAACGAGAGAGCCAAAAAGGAATCATCATTGGCAAACGTGGAATGGCACTCAAGAAAGTGGGAATGAGTGCAAGAAAAGATATTGAAGAGTTCTTCCAAAAACCTATATTCTTGCAACTCTTTGTCAAGGTTGACAAGGATTGGAGAAGCAGTAAGTCTCGCTTGAGACACTATGGGTATGATCTCAATTAGGTATCCAATTAATGGATTTGTTTTTGATGGATGCATACATCACATCCGCCACATATAGGAGCATTGATTTCTCCAAAATAGGAGAGTAGCACTTGAGAACGGCAAAATTGTGTCTGTTCAGCATACTCAACCATAGCGTGCAGTTGCGTTTTGAAATGCTCTGCACGTTTTTCATAGATGTGACTGGGGATATAGATATCCACTTGTCTTTCCTTTGTAAGTGTAAAAGTGCAGGCGGTAGTATGCGGAATATAGGTTATTACACCACGTTTGGCCAATGAAACGAGAAGCTCATGATTTCGTTTCTCTTCATTCACAGTCCAATCTTCGTAAAGGTATTGCAAATCGGTAAAGATACCTGTGTATTTTCTCATCAGTCGATTGAGCAACTCTTCTTGCTCTCGGGTAAAACTATATGAGGACATCTCGTGAGGACTAATGCGTATTTGCACCCGAGCTTGTATCTCTTGCTCTTCTTGAAAATCTATATATCCTGCTTGTTTCAGTAGGCTAAATGAGGAGTAAGTTTGTAGTATAGGCAAGTGCATGCGTTGACATAGTTCGTCTATGTGCAAGATAAACGAATGACCCAACCCAGAGCCTGCTCCTACGACAAAAAAGTCGCATGTCTTGTGATAGACGTTCTCTATTATTTCTTTGCTCGGATAGGTGTTGGAAACGCGTTTCATCACATTCTTTTTGTCCTCTGCGTTGTACAAAAGAACAGCATAGGATGTTTTTTCATCTCTACCTGCACGCCCAGCTTCTTGAAAATAAGCTTCGATAGAGTCGGGTAAGTCGTAATGAATAACGATGCGAACATCGGGTTTGTCTATGCCCATACCAAAAGCATTGGTACAAACGATAATACGAGTATTACCTTTTTTCCACTCATCTTGCTTGTGGGCTCGCTCGGCACTACTTAAACCGGCATGATAGAAATCTGCCATAAGCGTGTAGTTGGCTTCATGAGCAAGGCACTGATTAATATATTCGCTTATTTGGAAGGTTTTCTTACGGTTTCTTACATAGACTATAGCACTGCCTTTTACTTTGCTTAGAATATGAAGCAGTTGTTGTTCTTTTTGATCTGTGTTTCGAACAATATAGTGTAGGTTAGGACGTTCGAAACTCTTGCGAAGGACATTCGTTTGTTTGAATCCCAATTGTTGTTGAATATCCTCCACTACTTCGGGAGTAGCTGTGGCAGTTAAAGCCAAAATAGGTATAACCGTTTGCAAGCGTTCTTCCAACTCTTTTCGCACTTCGCCTATACCTAAGTAACTGGGCCTGAAATCGTATCCCCATTGGCTGATGCAATGCGCTTCATCTACGGCTATCAGTTTGATAGGCAGTTTGGTTAGGCGTTCGCGAAACGTAGTACTACCCAAACGCTCTGGAGAGATGTATAAAAAACGGTAAGGCCCATATTGGCAATTGTCAAAAATAGTTGACTGCTCTTGCATACTCATTCCAGAGTGAAGAGATGCAGCTAAGATGTTTCTGCGCTTTAAGTTCTCTACCTGGTCTTTCATCAAGGCAATCAGTGGCGTAATAACAAGACATAACCCCAGTTCGTCCAAACGATATTCAACCTCCTTTTGTGTCATAACGAGGGTAGGGACTTGAAAGCAAATGGACTTACCACCTCCAGTTGGCAAGAGTGCCAAGGTGTCACGACCCTCCAATACCGATTGGATGATTTCCTCCTGCAAAGGACGGAAATGGTCAAAACCATAATATGTCTTTAGTACTTCGTGTGCAGTCATCAATCAACGCAATATACTATCAATCAGTTTATTTAACTCTTCTTGATACTCATCTTTCCATGCACTACGGATGGTAACCATAGGTTCTACTATCTGTATCTCCTTCATAGCCTCAAGCATACCGCGCATAGTCTTACCTGCGCTTGGCGCCCATGAACCATTCTCTACCAATGCTACTTGGCGTGACTGATAGCCCTTGATGCCCAACTTGTAGAGAAATACATGCATTGGAGGGAATACGCCTGCGTCATAACTTGATGCACAAAGCACCATCTTTCCATAGCAGAATGCTTGCGCCACTGCCTCCGATACATCCGTTCTACAGAGATCTATCTCCTTGACTTTCATTCCATTCGTGCGTAGTGTCTCAGCAATGTTTTGGGCTACTTTGGCGGTGTTGCCATGTATGGAAGCATAGGCTACCAATACACCCTCATGCTCCACCTCATACTTACTCCAAATACCATACAATCGGCGTGCTTCTGTCACTTGTGCGCCTTCTAACACACAACCATGCAGCGGTGCGATATTTAGTATGTCCAACGCTTCTATTTTTGCTAAAGCAGCAGACACTTGTGCACCATATTTGCCGCAGATATTTATATAATAGCGGCGGGCTTCATTTATCCAATGTGCCGCGTAATTGCTATATACGCCAAACGAACCGAATGCATCTGCTGAAAAAAGTGTTTTCTCTTCGGCTACATAAGTCATCATCACTTCAGGCCAGTGTACCATCGGCGCAGCTACGAAATGCAAAGTCAATCCTCCCAAATCCAGTGTGTCACCATGCTTCACCATCATCGTATGTGCTGGATGATAACCAAACTGCTCAATAAACTGCAATGCAGCTCGACTGCCCACTACAATCGTTTCGGGATATTGAGCGAGGAACGCACCTATGGAGCCACTATGGTCAGGCTCCATGTGTTGCACAACGAGGTAATGGGGAGTGCAGTTTGATGACTTGATATTCTGCAACCATTCGTTTGTCTTGCGTGTATCCACACTATCCATCACTGCAACACGCTCTCCGTGAAGCAGATAACTATTATAACACATACCATTAGGTAGTGGATATTGACTCTCAAAGAGGTCTAACGTTACATCGTCGCAACCTATATATTGTATTCTATTGCTGTACATCGTGTAATGAATTCTATCATTGACAGTGGCAAATATTATGCAAAAGTACTCATTTTTATCTCATATACAAAAATATATTTGTATAATTCTCTAAAAAAAGTTGTATCCTCATGCATAAAAACCGCGTGAATCTATTCAAGCAGTTATTGATATCCAGCAAAAGTTGTGATTTTTATTTGCATTGAACAATGTTACAACACAGGGCTGACTTCTATATGAAGCAGCCCTGTTATTTATTGATAAGTGATATTTTTTTAACTTTTACTGGATACCAATAGATGATAATCTACATGGATAACCATCACTTTAAAAGTCATGATATCTAAGGTCGCATTATCCTAATTTCTCCAACGCTGTTCTTACGCGGCGGAGGGTTTCCTCTTTGCCCAGCACATCGGTGATGTTCCAGATATGTGGACCACGAGCAGCACCAACCAAGCAGATACGGAAGGCATTCATTACTACACCTACACCGTACTCCTTCTCAGCAATCCATGGCATAATCAAGTTATCCAATCCCTCTGCAGACCAATCCTCATGTGCCTCAAGAAGTGCAAGCATCTCGGTCATGTGTTTAGGACTATCTTCTTTCCAACGCTTTTTAAGCGACTTCTCATCGTACTCTGTAGGAGCTACAAAGAAGAAATTGACTTGCTCCCAAAGTTCGGAAACAAAGTTTACGCGGTCCTTCGTCAAACCAATAACCTTGGCTACTATAGCAGCATCAGCAGTGATGTCTTTCGCCTCCAAATATGGCATAAATTGCTCTGCTAATTCTTCATTCGATTTGAGTTGAAGGTATTGATGGTTGAACCATTTCCCCTTCTCATAGTCAAACTTTGCACCAGACTTGCTTACGCGCTCCAATGAGAACTGTTCAATAAGCTCTTGCATGGTGTACATCTCTTGGTCTCCTGTTGCGTGCCAACCGAGCAATGCGAGGAAATTAATCACTGCCTCAGGATAGTAGCCGCTCTCACGATAACCTGAAGAAACGGAACCATCCTTCTTGTTGTGGAACTCCAATGGGAACACAGGGAAACCTAAACGGTCTCCATCACGCTTGGAGAGTTTACCATTGCCATCTGGCTTGAGAAGTAGTGGAAGGTGGGCAAACTGTGGCATGGTATCTTCCCATCCCAATGCACGATACAAGAGCACATGAAGTGGGGCACTTGGCAACCACTCTTCACCACGGATGACGTGACTAATCTCCATCAAATGGTCATCCACAATATTAGCCATGTGATAGGTAGGTAGGTCGTCAGCTGACTTGTACAAAACTTTGTCATCAATGATGTTGGAGTTGATGATGACTTCTCCGCGAATCAAGTCTTGCACATGGATATCTTCGTTCGGTTGTACCAAGAAACGAACAACATACTTATCGCCATTAGCGATGCGTTGTTCTACCTCTTCTTTGGACAAGGTAAGCGAGTTAATCATCTCGCCGCGTGTACGTGCATCATATTGAAAATTAGCTACTGTATTACGTTTGCCTTCCAACTCCTCTGGTGTATCAAAAGCGATGTAAGCGTGTCCGCTATCCAACAACTGTTGTACATATTGATGATATATCTCCCGACGTTCGCTTTGTCTATATGGACCATGGTCACCTTTACCATTCGGTGCATCCATGCATATGCCTTCGTCTATCTCTATACCTAACCAAGCCAAGGCTTCAGTTATATATTCTTCTGCTCCTTCTACAAATCGTGTGGAATCGGTATCCTCGATACGTAGAAGCATAGTGCCCCCGTGTTGGCGGGCAAAAAGATAGTTGTAAAGCGCTGTTCGCACTCCTCCAATGTGGAGAGCTCCAGTAGGACTGGGAGCAAAACGTACACGTACTTGTTTCATTTTTAGTCTTTAGATTTTGTGTCCTTAGGACAATATATTATTTATTGATTTATCATTTGCATTTCTACTTTTCCGTTGTGACGGATGATGTAGATGCCTTGTTGCAAAGATGGTTTGTCTTTTCCTTGATAAATAGGTCTTCCTAAAACATCCCATACATAATACATATTATCCTCTATGGTTGGAGTAGTAATGTTGGTATAGGTGTATCCCAAACGAGTGTCCATCCATAAGATGCGTTTGGTGATATAGTCTTTCAAGTAAGCTACCTCTTTGCTATAAGAACCCCTTGCTTGAGGGTTCATGTGAACTTTTTGACTCAATATATCCCAACGGATGAAATTGAGTTTTTGTGAACGGTCTAATACACTTGCTACACTATCAATCCAAGCAGACAATGATTCACTATCAATGCCGTTGTTGCGGCCAACTCCCCAGAATGAACGAATCTGAGGGATGGTTTTGGTGTCTTGAAGCACAACGCGGTTAACAAAGTTTTTCATATCGCCAGCGCTTGAACCACCACTTCGATAGACGAAGTCTGACTTGTTGCCGATAGGGTAGGTACGGTAGTCATTGTCAAAAGCAATGTCAAAGTCCCAAACTGGACCGGTGTATATTTTAGGATCATTGCGTTTTTTGTATTGATATACACTCCAGTAGGTATCTGTGTTGCCAGACAACTCTCCGATGATAAAATGTTTCAAGAATGTTTCTTCATCCAACAAACGACGCCAACCATTCGCACTGTCGGCATAGTTACTACCATACACAAGACCTTCCATTTGGTTGAAATATTGTTCAATATAGTTGGCCTGCTCTTTAGTTATTTCATCCTCATCGGGCGACTTGATGGTTACAGGGATATTATGATTCGAATTGAACCAACTGGCCTCTTCGTAAGCATAGCCATCTACTTCCACCAAATAGCCACCTGTCAATGCTTCGCCACTGATATCCGTTGTTTCCATTTCATCTATATCCACACGGTTTTTACCAACTTCTACTTGGTCGCATAGTTGATAACACCCTTTGTATTCTCCGTTGAGCATAACGTCCACTGGTGTGCCAAATGGAGTATATGGCATGTTGAGAATCTTACTCACATGAAAAGCTACTAAGTTACGCATCAGTGTCTTGTCACCATAGTTATTGATCAATGTCCATTTCTTAGCTTTGGCAGGTGCTTCTTTCAATGGGCGTTGCTTGCTATCAAACTTGATGCGATAAGGTTTCTTAGGGAATTGCATCGATGCATTACCTCTTAGACGAGTGGTCGCTGTATCTGCTACGTATGAGTTGTCTGTATCAATGATGCGTACATGACTACCAATATCCGTCACTTTATCTGCAGGTTCAACAGCATTGGTGGTGTGGATAACAACCAAAGGTATTTGACCTGGACGATAGAAAAGCGACTCGTCACCTTCGCCTTCGTGTCCATAGAAAGCCAATTCTGCGATGTTACAACGTGCGTCATTAGGACCTACGTAGCGAACGTAGCGGAAACCCTTGCTTACGTTTACATCAGCATATTTCATTACGCCAATCGTACCTACTGAATCAATCAAATACAAAGGAACGGCATCCATGAAATCACGTCTGTTGGAGCCTTCTATCACGCCCAATCGTACACGATTAGGTCCCTTGCTGTCGTTACGTGGAGACCATCCTACACGGGTGATAATATGTGCTTGACCTAAGTCCAAACCTACCCAAGTATAAGAACGACCATAAGATGCATAGTATGTGTTTAGGTTGCCATCAAAAGCATCTGCGGGCAAGTTGACCGTGGTGCTAGCTGATGAGTTACTGTAATCTACAGAAGGAGATGAACCAATTGGGGTTCCACTTAATAATGGATCATTGGCATGTGCTTGACTGCATGCAAAAAGCAAAAGCAGAGAAAGAAAAATGTTACGCATACTAATGTTTGTTTAATATAAATTGTTTGTAATAAGAAATAATAAGGGTAGTTATTGGCAATGCAATGATCATTCCCACAACGCCTAACAATGCTCCCCATACAGACAAACTGAGGAGAATCATAGCAGGCCCCATTCCTGTTACATTACCCATAATCTTAGGAACCAATACAAGGTCTTGAATCGACTGCACCACCACAAATACCGCAGCTATACATAACATGACCACCCATACAGGACGACCTGTCTCTGCAGCTTGAATCAGTCCCAATATGATACAAGGAGGGATTCCTAAAACTTGCAAATAAGGAACTAAATTGAGTACACCAATCATCAAACCAATACCGATACCCATTGGAAGACCTATGATTTGAAAACCTATGGCAAACAGTATTCCCACAATTCCAGCTACCAATGCTTGCCCACGGAAATAACCATTCATATGCTTGCTCAAATCACTTACTAATATTTGCATTTTGTTACGATAACGTTGAGGGATGTAGTCCTGCCAACTATTGGATATCTTTTCGTAATCAATCAACAGAAATATGATGTATAGTAAGCATATGAATACGATAGCAAATCCTGCAATAGCGCTCACACCGTTACTAATCCAATTGCTTACATGAGGAACCAATTCTTTGATGGTTTGTTGAACGTCAGCATTGGACAAGAATGCTTGTACATCAAAACTTTGCACCACCTCTTCAAAGCGTTCGTTTATGCGTTCCGAGAAAAATTCATTCGTATGAACATTCGTGAGATAGTCTTTTACACTTGTTGATAAGGCACTTGTTTGTCGTGTGATGGCAGGTACCACGGCGGCGATAGAACCCGTGATAAGTCCCATGACCAACACAAGTGTCACCAATACAGATAACAATCGGTTTCTCAACCGACATTGGTGTTGAAAAAAATCAACGATAGGTGCCAACATATATGCCACTACGAAACTAATCAAGAATGGTAACAATACACCACTTAAACGCTTAATCAAACAAGCCAAAGCAATAATAACAATCATCGTGATGACACAGCGAACAATGCGATCCATTGTCCATGCAGACGAAGGGCGGGGTGTAGATGTGGATGGAGCATTCAAATCGCTACCTTCTATAGGGGTAGAAGGGGTTGTTCCTAATGCTTTTTTTGCACTTTTTGAAGACTTATGTTTCGTTAATTTTGCCATTTATATTTGCGATTTGAACAAATCTCGGTAATTTGATGCAAAAATATAATAATTTTCATATATATGCAAGAAAATTTAATATTTTTTCAAAAGTTTCAAACTGCCAACGCACTCGCGTTCGATGGTTGGAGTAGGGGATTAAGAATTTTGTAAATTCGCACAGCGAACAATCATTCGCGCAATCTCGTTGCCGAACGCGCGGACTGAAGGGCCTGATAATCTCCAATCCCCAATTCTCTCTGTAGGCACTATGTGCCGTCCTCTAAACTGAGCGCTTGAGCTCCCCAACCCCCAATCACCAATTAGTACAACCACAACGTGCCTGAAACTTTTATACACCCACTCTTGCATAATTACAATAAATGTATTATCTTTGCGGACGGATAATAGTATCCATACCGTGAAGAATATTAACAACTTGTTTGTAATGAAAACAATAGCAGTGCAAACAAGCTAATCAAATTAGAAAAAAATAATATGGCAAAGAAAGAAATTCAATTTTCACTTGTCTATCGTGACATGTGGCAATCCAGTGGTAAATACGTGCCACGCAAGGATCAGTTAGCAAAGATTGCACCCGTTATCATCGATATGGGGTGTTTTGACCGTGTTGAAACCAATGGCGGTGCAAGTGAACAAGTCAATCTACTATATGGTGAAAATCCTAATATTGCAGTTAGGACTTTTACCAAACCTTTCAACGAAGTGGGTATCAAAACCCATATGTTGGATCGTGGACTCAATGCGCTTCGCATGAATCCTGTTCCTGCTGATGTGAGACAATTGATGTACAAGGTTAAGCATGCACAAGGTGTTGACATCACACGTATCTTCTGCGGTTTGAATGACCCAAGAAATATCTTACCTTCGATCAAGTGGGCTAAGGAAGCAGGTATGACCGCACAAGCTACCATGTGTATCACCTATTCGCAAGTACACAATGCAGAGTACTATATCAATTTAGCAGAACAACTCATTGAGGGTGGCGCACAAGAAATTTGTTTGAAGGATATGGCTGGTATCGGTAGACCAGCGATGTTGGGTACTATCGTTGCCGCTATCAAAGAAAAACATCCAGATATTATCATTCAGTACCATGGTCACTCTGGACCAGGTTTCTCTGTTGCATCCATGTTAGAAGTGGCTAAAGCAGGTGGTGATGTATTGGATGTTGCTATGGAACCACTTAGCTGGGGTATGGTACATCCTGACGTGATTACTATTCAGTCTATGCTCAAGGATGCAGGATTCTTGGTTAAGGATATCAATATGAAAGCATACATGGAAGCACGTAGTTTGACCCAATCATTCATTGACGACTTCCTTGGTTATTGGATTGATCCGCGCAACTCTAAGATGACTTCATTGCTAGTGGGTTGCGGCCTTCCTGGAGGTATGATGGGTTCCTTGATGGCGGACCTCAAAGGTATGCATGCGGCTATCAATGCCAATCTTGTGAAACGAGGAGAAAATGCGCTCAGCGAAGATGAACTCCTCGTAGAACTCTTTGATGAAGTACAACGTATATGGCCAATGTTAGGTACTCCTTGTTTGGTTACTCCGTTCTCACAATACGTGAAGAATGCCGCCCTCATGAACCTATATTCCAAGTCAATGGGCGAGAAACCATTCACACGTATGGACCCAGCAATGTGGGGTATGATTTTGGGTAAGTCAGGTAAACTACCTGGCGAGTTAGCCCCTGAAATCGTTGATTTGGCAAAAGAGAAGGGTATGGAGTTCTATACCGACGATCCACAAGCATTGTATCCAAATGTATTGCCACAATTCATCGCTGAGATGGAAGAGAAAGGTTGGGATCGTGGACAAGACGATGAAGAGCTCTTTGAGTTTGCAATGCATGAGAAACAATATCGTGAGTACAAATCAGGACAAGCCAAAGAACAATTCAATAAAGACTTATTGGAACGTATGGAAAAAGCTGCGGCGGGAGGACAACAAGTTACCTTTATCTCTGCAGCAGACAAACGTGCTATCTTACATCCAAACGCAGAACCTGTAGAGGCACCTCTATCAGGTAAGTTGGTTTGGGAATTGGACTTCAACGAAGATAGCAAAGCTCCTGCTTTCGGTTCCTTCTTCAAGAAAGGTGATGTGCTTTGTTATTTACAAACACCTCACGGCATAGAACCAATACGTGCTTTTGACCACTGCCGCGTAGTAGCGATAGAAAAAGAGCAAGGTGTTACGGTTAGCAAAGGGGATGCTATTGCTTGGGTAGAAAAAGCGGACTTGGTTGAAGAAGTGGTTGAGAATGTAAAAGAAGCGGCTCAAAAAGTAAAAGACGCAATCAAAGATGCAGTCAAGAAAGCTGACACCGAAGTTATAGAAGCGCCTAAAAGCAAGTGGAAATTTACAAAATAAAGCAGAGCTGATACCATTGCAACGCGGCTGCCGCGTGAAACATCGGTCTGTGACATGAATTGTGAGTTGTTTTTAACGAACGAAGAATATGAAAAAGTACAATTTTAGTGCAGGACCAAGTATCTTGCCACAAGAAGTCATCAAGCAAACTGCTGATGCGGTATTAGAGTTTCAAGGAGAGGGATTGTCTATTCTTGAGATATCACATAGAGCGAAGTACTTTCAACCAGTCTTAGACGAGGCAGAAGCCCTTATGAAGGAATTGCTACAGATTCCTGATGGATACAAAATAATCTTCTTGGGTGGTGGAGCAAGTATGCAATTCTGTATGGTACCCTTCAATTGCTTGGAGAAAAAAGCGGCTTTTATCAATACGGGCGTATGGTCCAAGAAAGCAATCAAGGAAGCGAAAGCTTTTGGAGAAGTAGTGGAAGTAGCTTCATCTGCAGCGAATAACTTTACATATATCCCAATGGATTTTGAAGTACCACAAGATGCCGATTATTTGCATATCACAACCAACAATACCATCTATGGTACAGAAATACATGATGCTAAATTGTTGGAGATATACAAGAAAAGAGGGGGAGTTCCTTTGATAGCAGATATGTCTTCGGATATCCTTTCCAGACCATTGGACGTTAGTCAATATGATATTATCTATGGTGGGGCGCAAAAGAATCTTGCACCTGCTGGTGTGACCTTCGTTATTGTCAAAGAAGATGCATTGGGCAAAGTGACTCGACATATCCCTACCATGTTAGACTATAGAACACATATTGAAGGTGGTTCCATGTTCAATACTCCACCTGTATTGCCAATCTACTCGGCTATGCTTACATTGAGATGGTTAAAGGCTAATGGTGGCTTACAAGCTGCTGAGCAACGCAATATTGCTAAGGCTAATTTGCTATACGATTGCATCGATAGTAGCAAGATTTTCCAAGGAACAGTTCAAATAGAAGACCGTTCAAGAATGAATATCTGCTTTGTGCTCAAACCTGAATATCAAGAGTTGGAAGCTGACTTTATGGCGTATGCTACCCAGTGTGGTATGGTGGGTATCAAAGGCCACCGTTTAGTGGGTGGTTTCCGTGCAAGTTGCTACAATGCAATGACACTGGAAGGAGTGCAAGCACTTGTGGATTGCATTCGTACATACGAAGCTAAAATATAAGGCAATCCTTCTTTTGAGACACACGCAACACCGACAGAATCTCACATCGCAGTTTCTGTCGGTGTTTTTATGGTGCCTATCAGGTGTTGTTTCAAGCCTTACGAATGTTTCTTATCTCGGCTACACCTCAAACGATAGTTACAAAGTTTCAGTAGCGAAGCGTTTACAAAACGTATACCTTTGCTATACCCTTGCTATACCTTTGCAAAAATTATGGAAGTACTATAGGGGCGTTCATCCAATATCAAACGTAACTTTTTTCTTTTCTATGGCAATGTAATAATTGCAAATACGATTTTTTTTTCTTACCTTTGCACGCCAAATATATATAGTTGCTTACAAATGACTATTGCATGGAAAATTTCTTTCGATATGTAAAGCCTAAAATCAAGGAGGCAACGCTTTATTATACATCATTAGTTGAGAATATGAAAGTACTTATTGCTACAGAAAAACCTTTTGCCAAAGTGGCAGTGGATGGTATTCGCGAAGTGGTAGAACAAGCTGGTTATGAACTCTTATTGCTTGAGAAATATGCTTCCAAACAACAGCTTTTGGATGCAGTAGCAGAGGTGGATGCACTCATTGTGCGCTCAGATAATATTGATGCCGAGGTGTTTCAAGCTGCGAAAAATCTAAAGATAGTTGTGCGCGCAGGAGCTGGCTATGATAATATAGACCTTGCAGCGGCCACCCAACATGAGGTGGTAGTCATGAATACACCAGGACAAAATGCCAATGCAGTAGCTGAATTGGCAATGGGACTGATGGTTATGGCTGTAAGAAACTTATACAATGGTACCAGTGGTATTGAACTCAAGGGAAAGAAATTAGGAATCCACGCGTATGGTAACGTGGGTAGAAACGTGGCAAGAATAGCCAAAGGTTTTGGGATGGATATTTATGCGTATGATGCTTATTGTCCAGACGAAAAGATGCTACAAGAAGGCGTACAACCTCTTCACTCCGCACAAGAACTCTATAGTACATGCGATATCGTTAGTTTGCATATCCCTGCTACTCCTCAAACCAAGAATAGTATCAATCAGTCACTCCTCAACCTTATGCCACAAGGAGCTATACTGATCAACACTGCGCGCAAAGAGGTGATTAACGAGGAAGAATTGATACTCTTCATGCAAGAGAGAAAAGACTTCAAGTATATGACAGACGTCATGCCTGCTGCCGATAAGAAAATGAATGAACTTTTCGAGGGAAGGTATTTTGCTACGCCTAAGAAAATGGGAGCGCAGACTGCAGAGGCAAACATCAATGCCGGAATAGCAGCAGCGAAACAAATAGTGGATTTCTTCCAAAATGGCAATACCCAGTTCCAATTGAACAAATAACAATCGAATGAATATATACAATCCGATAAAAATATTCCTTCTTCCAATCTTCTTTTGTTGGTCCATGTGTGTGCATGCTGCTGTGATACAGATGGATAAGCAAGCACATGTGATGACGGATATCAATGGTGTGCAGTACGCATTCGTTTTTCCTAATCTCAATACAGCTACTTTACAAACAGCCAATGGACAAATGGCAGAATGGTTCAAACTCAATGGAACACTCCAATCCATTGGTTCCTATACTGCGTTGACACAATTGGACGATGCCACTGTTTATGTTGCTAAACAAGGAACACAAACAGATACCGTGGTTGTATTTGACTACCAAAACTATCGTTTGGATAAGTGTAACCTATTGGTTACTCCTACGTGCGAACAGGTAACAATGGACCTGCAAGATACTGTGGCACAAGACTACCTCAAGACTTTTACATACAAAACTTTTGATGGACTCTATGTTACATTACCACGTCAAGTGACGGTGCGTCACAACAACCTTACTTGGCAAGAGGATAATTGGCAGACTATTGAGCAAGTAGATACACTCCTATTAACGCAGCATCATGGTGTTCTTCTGGAACAAAAACAGCTTATCAATGCCACTTTCACAATGAAAGATGTGTTCTTTGAGGATTCGGTTACATCAAACGAATGTGTGGCAATAGCCATTGCACATAATGCCAAATCATTCACAACGCTTAGAGGAAACAAACGTGAGAATGAGGCAGAACGTCCGATAGAAGAATCTACCATAATGGGATCGGCACCATTGAATATCTTGTTCAAGGCCAATGCTTCGCCAGCCGCTGAATACTATACGTGGACATTTTGGCGTTTTGAAGAGCAATTAGCCCTCCGTGAAGATAACGAACAACGCTATGTCTTTGAACAAAATGGTACATACAAAGTGGACCTCCACATGGAGAATGCTGCAGGCTGCGCCTGCGATACCACCTTCGCAGATATTGTTGTCAAAGAATCCATGATGATGGTGCCCAACGTCTTTACACCCAATGGCGATGGTAAAAATGATGAGTTCCGTGTTGCTTATAGGTCCATTGGAGAGTTCCATTGCTGGGTATTCAATAGATGGGGACATCAAGTCTTTTCTTGGACCGATCCAGCCAAAGGATGGGATGGCAAAATCAATGGAAAGAAAGCACCCGATGGAGCGTATTACTATATCATCGAAGCAGTAGGTACAGATGGTATCGTTTATAAACTGAAAGGAGATATCAACCTCATTAGAGGAGGAAAATAGCATTCTATTAGAGAGATGAAACAGACAAAATCGATATATCAATCCGATTGGCAAGGACTATCCTTATCCATGATTGACCAACGTATGGCAGCCATGCCTACTGCGGGCGTGATCGATACCATCAATTGGCCTGAGCAATATCCAACGGCTCCTGATGCTAAGTTTACTTTGGCACATACAGATGAGATGTTGTACGTCCGCTTTGAGGTGAAAGGAGAAGTGCCTTTGGTTACCAAAACCAACGACCTTGAATTGGTCAACGAAGATGCGTGTGTGGAGATGTTTATTGGCAATGCGGATAACACTCGCTATTGGAACTTTGAGTTCAACCCTGCAGGAGTGTGCAATGCCTCCAACCGCAAAGAGCGTAAGGTGGATGTGGTGCGATTGAATGCAGAGCAGCTGAAAAGCATACAACGATATGGACAGCAACTATGCGCAGCACATTGGACATTGCTAATTGGTATTCCGTTATCATTGATAGAATTAGACCTTACCAAGGAGCATAGTCGCCGTGCTAACTTATACAAATGTGGCGATAAAACACCGATGAAACATTATGCATCGTGGAATCCGATCAAGGCAGAGGCACCTGCGTTTCACTTGCCTGAGTATTTTGGAGAAGTGATTTTTGAGTAGGATGCTCATAGAGTGGGGTGCTGTTCTATCGCCCTTTGGGCAGTTCTAATCGCCCTTTGGGCTGTTCTAAATGTTCTAAGCGCAGCAAAGCTGCTGTTCTAAAGGATAGTTAAAACATTAGAACCCTTAGAACCTTTAGAACCTTTAGAACTCTTAGAACCCTTAGAACTTTTAGAACCTTTGAACCTTTAGAACCTTTGAACCTTTAGAACCTTTAGAACCCTTAGAATTTTTAGAACCTTTGAAAATCAAACATATAATATAAAGTAAAATGAAAAAATTATTCGTTATGACATTAGCCGCAATGGCGTTGATTGGATGTCAAAAGGCAGACACCAATCCATTCTTCAATTACAAGAATTGGGATACTCCTCATGGTACCTATCCATTTGAGGAAATCAAGACTGAACATTTTATGCCTGCTTTTGAGCAAGCATTTGCAGAAGGATATGCAGAGATTGACTCTATCGTAGCCAACCCAGAGGCACCTACTTTTGAAAATACCATCGTGGCATTGGACGAAGCAGGTGAGATGCTCAATTGCGTAGCAGGATGCTTCTACAACTTGACACACTCCGAAACAAATGAACAACTCCAAGCTTTGGAGCAAGAGTTGTCTCCTAAGATGTCTGAGTATAGCACTTCTATTATTCTCAACGAAGGTCTGTTTGCAAGAGTGAAAGCGGTGTACGAGCAACGTGACCAACTCACCCTCACTGCTGACCAAAAAGAGTTGTTGCAAGATACATACGATTCGTTTGCCAACAATGGTGCTAACTTGGATGCTGAGGCTAAAGAGAAATATAGAGAACTTACTTCTCGTTTGTCCAAACTCACGTTGACTTATGGTCAAAACGTGCTTAAGGCTACCAATGCTTGGACCAAACTCATCACAGATGAAGCACTCTTACAAGGATTGAGCGACGACACCAAAGCGATGATGAAAGCCAATGCTGAGAAGAAAGGCGAACAAGGATGGCTTTTGGACCTTAAACCTACGACCTATCGCCCTGTAATGGAAGATTTGGACAATAGAGCGTTGAGACAAGAACTCTATACTGCTTACAATACCCGTTGCATCGGTGGCGAGTTTGATAACACACAAATCATCGTGGATATTGTGAATACTCGACTTGAGATAGCTCAACTATTTGACAAATGCAACTATGCAGAGAAGTCACTTGTTAAAACATGTGCTGAGAATCAAGAGAACGTGTACAACCTTTTGAACCAATTGCGCGACAGTTATATGCCAGCTGCTAAGAATGAAGTGAAAGAGTTGCAAGACTATGCCAAAGAGCTTGGTTTTGAAGGTGAACTTCAATCATGGGACTTCAGTTACTATAGCAAAAAACTCAAAGATGCTAAGTATGCTATTTCTGACGATTTGCTCCGCCCTTATTTCGAATTAGAGACAGTGAAACAAGGTGTATTTGATTTGGCTAACCGTTTATATGGTTTGACCTTCAAACTCAACAAGGATATTCAAGTGTACAACCCAGAGGTATCTGCTTACGATGTGTTTGATGCGGATGGTAACTTCTTGGCTGTTTATTATACCGATTTCCATCCACGTGATGGTAAGCGCGGTGGTGCATGGATGAACGATTTCCAACCTCAATATGTTCGCAACGGAGTTGACCATAGACCACATATCGTTAATGTGATGAACTTCACCCGTCCAACGGCAGACAAGCCTGCGTTGTTCACATACGATGAAGTGGAGACTTTCTTGCACGAGTTTGGACACGCTCTTCATGGTATGCTTTCCCGTTGTACGTATGCTTCCCAATCAGGTACCAACGTGCCACGTGACTTCGTGGAATTGCCTTCACAGTTTAATGAGAACTTCTTGGGTGAGAAAGAGTTTTTGGACACCTTTGCTAAGCATTACCAAACAGGTGAGCCTATGCCACAAGACTTGATTGACAAGATCAAGGCAGCGCAAAACTATCATGCTGCGTATGCATGTGTTCGTCAGTTGTCGTTTGGTTATCTTGATATGGCTTGGCATACCATCACCAAACCTTTTGCTCCTAAGGGTGACTTGCAACAAGCGGTTATTGATTTTGGTAACGAGGCGATGGCTCAAGTGCAAGTATTGCCAGATGTAGCAGGAACACAAATGCAAACAGCGTTCACACATATTTTCTCAGGAGGTTATGCAGCAGGTTATTATAGTTACAAGTGGTCAGAAGTGTTGGATGCAGATGCATTCTCTGTCTTCAAGGCTGCACAAGCTACTAATGGTTCTATCTTTGATAAAGAAAGTGCTGATAAGTTCCGTATGCATGTGTTGGAAAAAGGTGGTACCGAACATCCAATGACATTGTATCGTCGTTTCCGTGGTGGTGAGCCTTCTATAGACGCTTTGCTCGAAAGAGACGGCATTAAAAAATAATTATCCTACAGAATCTACTTGAAAAAATAAAACAACATAAGGGCTAACTTCGGTTGACCCTTATGTTGTTTTTTGATATACCCACCAATCAATGCATTCGACACATATTTTTATGTGATAGTGTGGTAGTGTGGAAGTGAAGGAGTGCGACGAAACGCACTATTTAAGTTCTCCCCCTATAGGGGGAGTACCTATAGGGGGTAGGGGGCTGTTGGCAATAACTCCCCACTTTGATGGTTAAGCGTAATGTATAGAACCATTGTGTCAACTTTTTTCAAGATAAGACAGGCATAACAATAGGATATCTTCGGGATATCTATAGCAAAATAAACATAGTTGCTGAGCAGACCCTCCGGCTTACGGGAATTTGCTTGCCATCCAATGTCAACCTTTTTAGGAAAGTGTCAACTATTTTAGGACATCTGACAACTAATATAGGAATGTGTAAACCTTTTTAGGAAAAAGAAGCCAAAAACTGTCAACCAATTTTAGGAAAAGACATGTGTAAAATTATTGTTGTACGATAACACGATAACACGATAACATGATTTTTAGTATTCATCTTATCATGTTGTGGTTCATGCTTGTCGTGTTTCGCTGCTGTTTTTGTCTTTTAGAGGAGTGTTTTTTTTGTGGTTCTAATAAATGGAATGTCGTGTGTTGCTCCATGGATACGAGATGTATTTATATGCGTTTGTTTATTAGATTGGTTTATAATTTGTTAATATGAATATTTTTTTGTAACTTTGCGCGCTGTTTATATATTATGCAATGACAACTGCGGAAAAGGTATATTTGGATTTGATTTGCTCAGCAATATGGAGCGAGGAAAGCGTGAAAAACTTTTCTGGTGTTTCTTGGTCTGATGTGCTGACCCTTGCGCATAAACAAGGGACATTGCCGTTGTTGTATGATAAACTCTTGAGTTTGGATCATGAGATTGGTATGCCTGCTGATTGGAAACTATGGATGCAACAATATTGTATGGCTAATATCCTATCTCAAAAGAAGTGGGAAGAGCGATTGAAACGCTGTATTGAAGGATTGGATGATGTTCCTTCGGTGTTGTTGAAGGGGTTTGGTTTGGCTCGGTATTATCCGACTCCTTATTTGCGTCAATGGGGTGATTTGGATGTATGGGTAGGAGTGGATAATTATCATGTGGCTTGTGCTAAATTGCGTCAGGCTTTTCCAGAGGCTATTCATCATGATGAAGAGTGGGAGGAGTTGAAGCATTATTGTTTTGTATTTCCAGATGAAGCGGCTATAGAGTTGCATCGCGTAACGATGGGGTTTGCTAGCGCGTGTGATGGACGGTATTATGCCCGTTTGGAGAAAGAGGGAATGGCGCAAGTTGCATCTATTGGTGTCGGAGAAGTGGAAGTGAATGTTCCCGAAGATAAGTTTAATATGCTTTTTGTTTTTATGCATGCATGGGAGCATTTTATATCGACGGGTATGCCAATGAAGCAATTGTGTGATATGGCCTTGTTGGCACATTGTGTATATGGTCATACTACGCAGGAGAAGCGAAAGGAGATGGAACAATATCTTCAAAAACATTTGCGCAAGCTGCATTTGTTAGGTGTTTGGAAAACAGTAGGGTATGTGTTGGTGCATTATTTGCGATTGCCCAGCAATGAGTGGCCATTGTATTGTGAAAGCGCGCAGGTGCTCAAGTACGGTGAGCGACTATTTGAACGTGTTATGCGTGAAGGGCAAGGGCGTAATCATCAACCTTCCGTGGAGCGTGAGGTGGCTCGCAAGATGCCTATACTTAAGCGCAAATGGATTACACTAAAAGTGCGATATGCCAATGCTATGGATATGATGCCTTATGCTCCCGATTATATGTGGCATTGGATGTGTGCAAATGTGTTGAAAGGAATCAAGAGAACCATAAAAAGAACCCCAATGGTTCCATACTAAATACTATGAGAGATTTTACATTGCAAAGTTATGAACGTTTGATTTGTACGTTGAAAGAACAAGGTTATAAATTTCTTACGTTTGAAGAGTTCTGCTCCAACCGCGAGCGTTTTTTACAAACTCCAGAACGATGGGTTATTTTGCGTCACGACGTAGATAAAAAAGCATATAATAGTCTCAAGGTAGCGCAAATAGAAGCGTCGTTGGGAGTAAAGGCGACATACTTTTTTAGGGTAACTAAGGGTAGCAATTGTCCTGATGTGATTCGTTCTATCGTCACGCTTGGCCATGAGGTGGGGTATCATTATGAGGATATGGCGATAGCGAAGGGGGATGTAGCTGTGGCAATAAAGCATTTCGTAGATAAGGTGGCATATTTTAGACAATTTTACCCAGTTCGTACCATATGTATGCATGGTGCGCCAACTAGTCAATGGGATGGAAAATGGTTGTGGCAAACATATGATTATCATGACTATGATTTGTTGGGAGAACCTTATTTGGATGTAGATTATTCGAACGTGTTTTATCTAACCGATACGGGTAGATGTTGGGATGGTTACAAGGTGTCGGTGAGAGATAAAATACCAACATACCAGGATCTTTGGATAGAACAAGGTTTGACTTATCATAGTACGGATGATATAGTTCAAGGGCTTAGTAAAAATGGGTTGCCCAGTAAAATAATGATAACGACTCATCCTCAACGTTGGACTAACAATTGGATGGAGTGGGGGTATGAATTATTGGCACAAAATACTAAGAATGTGATAAAGAAGTGTTTAATTAGATTAAGAAAATAATATTCATAAAGCTATGTTTAAGCGTATAATGGTAGATGTCGCACTGTGGACAGTAGCAGCATTCATATGTATGATATGGCGACTTGCTTTGGATAAGGCAACCATATCTGAGTACCTAATTCTGTATGGTGGCATGATGCTTGTGTGGCTCTTGTTTGGATTTATTTTTAGGAAATATCGTTCGTATAAAGAAACGTGGTATTGGCAAGAGATGTTGTCGATGTTATCTACGGCAGCCGTTTTGTGGGTGGTAATCAATGTGTTGTTGCCTAAGTTGCCAGTTCACTTTTCTCCTGTAGTAGCCAATTTGACTGTCGGTATCGTGGTTATAATGGATTCTATAGTCATTTTGGTGAAACATTATTACAAATATGCGCTCAACTTGGATGTTCCAGCAATGGAAATAGAGATGCGTGATAATGCAGTAGTAAAAAGAAAAGATGAAAAGAGAACCGACGAATCGATAGCAACGATTCGTCAAGCCGTATTGTCCTTGACTACTGAAGCGGACTATGAGATGCTCGTAAAGAAAGCTAATTTGAATAGTCGTCAAACAAAGTCTATAGCGAATAGGGATCGTTTTGGCTTTATGCAAATACCAGACTACCAATATTCAACATTGGTGGATCTACGCTTATTAAATGAGGCAAAGGGACTCAATAGACGCTTTTGTATAGTAAATCAAAAACTCCCAGACAATGGTGTGTATGTGTGTTGTTATAGACCACAAGAATATGTTAAGAAGAAGATTTTGCAATCCTATCCCGTCGTTATAAATTGGATGGCATATACTACTTGGTTTGTGTTGCGTCGCGTGATACCAAGACTATTGATGACGAGTCGTTTGTACTATGACGTGACCGATGGTAGAAAACGTGTGCTGAGTAAAACAGAAGTTTTAGGGCGTTTGTATTATTGCGGTTTTGAAGTGGACGAGATTGTTCCGATGGGCCATATTGAGTATGTATTTGCGCATAGACGTTCACAACCCTATCCACAGGAACAAATGAAATTGTATGGACCATTGATTAGTTTGCCGAGAGTGTGTAAAGATAAGAAAATAGTTCATTTTTATAAATTCCGCACCATGCATCCTTACTCAGAGTACATACAAAAATATGTTTTTGATCAACGTGGAGGAATGAATATAGCAGATAAGTCGGATGATGATTTTCGTATCACCACGTGGGGAAAAATAATGCGTAAGTATTGGTTGGATGAGTTGCCAATGATATTAAACTTTTTGAAAGGGGATATCAAGTTGGTAGGTGTGCGTCCTCTAAGTAGAACAATGTTTGATACGTATCCTCCTGAATTGCAAGACAAAAGGACACGTTGCAAACCCGGTTTGATACCTCCTTTCTATATAGATCACCCTAAGACATTTGACGAATTGTTTGCAAGCGAAGAAAAATATTTGGATGAATACTTTAAACATCCTTTCCTAACGGATTGTAGTTATTTCTTCCGCACGATGTGGTCAATACTATTCAAAAAAATGCATAGCGCATAAGATATAAAACTGATATGGAATATAGTGAAAGACAACAAAAAGTTCTGCAGTATTTGGATGAACATTTCATAGCCTATTCATGCTATAACCATCCAGAAGGTAAAACGATAGAAGAAGCAAAACGTTGGTGGAGAAATGATGGGAGTGTCCATTGTAAAAACCTATTCTTCAGAAACCATAAAGGCAATCAACATTATCTGGTTTGTTTTGATAGTGATTATGATTTAGCGATACATGATTTGGAACAGATGTTGAAAGAGGCCTTGGTAAGTGCAGGACAAAAGGCTCCCGGTAAATTAAGTTTCGCAAGCGCAGAAAGGATGTTGAAATATTTAGGATTAGAGCCAGGAAGTGTAAGTCCGTTTGGACTGATTAATGATGAAGAAAATCATGTGATTTTATTTCTTGACGAAAACCTTCAACATGCGCAATCGTTAAGTTTTCACCCCAATGACTGTAGAGGAACTGTAGTGATAGAAAAAGATGAATTTACAAAATATTTGGAAGGTATAGGAAATAGTTTCGCTTACCTCAAATTGTACAACAAATAATTTATTTATATGAAAAGAATAACGCTATTATTGTTTATCTCCGTTGTGTTTGTGACAAACCTGTTTGCATGGGGAGCACAAGGACATCGTATCGTAGCAGCCGTGGCATACGATAATTTGACATGCAAGGCTCGTCATCATGTTGACAAGGTTCTTGGCACAAGAGGAATCATCTATTATTCAACCTGGCCAGACGATATCAAAAGTGATACTATCTACCCAACAAGTGGAGATTGGCATTATCAAGATTTAGATGCGAATATGTCTGATTCGGCACTGATGGCAACGTTGACTCACTATCCTACAAAAGGTGGCAACCTATTTAGAGTGACAGATAGTCTTATCAACGTTTTGCAACATGATAATACCCAACAAGATGCTCTTAAATTTATCGTTCATTTTGTGGCAGACCGTTTCTGCCCTATGCATATTGCACATATGGATGACCACGGAGGAAATAGGGTTAAAATGAAATGGTTTAGCCAAAATACAAACTTGCATAGTGTTTGGGATGCAAAAATAATAGAGTACAATAAGTATTCTTATTCGGAATATGCTACCTATTTGGAAGATACATTTGGAGATGAAAAGAAGGAAATAAAAAAACTTTCTCGTGAGGATGAACTCAGATACAACTATCAGTTGGTTGATTCGATCTACCAATATCACCAAACTTGGTCTGGAAATACCTATCATTATGCCTATCATTGGTCATATCTAATGAATCGCCAATTGTATATGGCAGGAATAAAATTAGCCGTACTATTAAATAGTCTATATTGATGATGAGAAAAATAAGCGTTGTATTTCTACTAAGTGTATTGTCTGTTTCTTTTACACATGCTGTTACGCGTGTTTCGCTGAAAGAAATAGAGACAAATGGTTGGGAAATGTATGTGGGAAAACAAATTCAAATCACAACCCCATTGTACGTTTGTGGTGTGTACTATGACTCGTTGGTATTGTCACCAGAACGTTTGTTCGTAGCTGAAGAAAATGCTGAGGGGTTGAGTAAGGGGGATAGTACGATGTACTATGAGTTGAAAAGAAAAAATGAATTGTTGTCCATACGTTTGTCTGCAAAATATTCTGCATACAAAATCAGAACAGGAAGCGTATTGAAAAATCTCAAAGCGAATGTGGTTGGTGAACGTAAGTTGCTGACGGGTAGAACGCCTAATTTTGCAAATAATAAGCCGCCAAGAAAACCAAAAATAGCCAATACAGATGTTCTGGTGTGTGCATCCAATGTACAAAATCTCTTTTATCATTTGGGCGGATATGCAGGGGCTAAAACAGAAGCACAAAGAGAATTGCAACTACATAAGATAGCCAAAGGATTGTGCCATATGGATGCTGATATCTATGCTTTGTGTGAAGTGGAAAAAGGCAATAGCGCACCACAAGCATTGGTAGAGGAGATGAATAAAATGAAGAAAAACGCTATCTATGATTATATCTCCGTCGGTGATATGGATGGGGATACAATCGCTTGTTGCTACCTATACAGAAAAGACAAGGTTAAGCCTTATACAGATTTAAGAACCGTCTTCAATAACCCTAAAAATTTCTACCATTATAGACTGATAGTACAAGGCTTTGAGGATATTAAAAGTGGTGAACAATTTATCATTAATATCAATCACTTACGCTCCAAACGTGGCGATGCTGCACGAGCCGATTCAATTCGTACCAATAGTGTAGATAGTCTATTACAAACATTGGGACAACTATCCCATGAGACTTTGTTCCAAGACCCAGATATTTTATTGGTGGGGGACTACAATTGTTATGCTAAAGAACGCCCCGTTCAGAAATTGGTAAGCAATGGATACAAGGATATGTTACTAATCCATAGTCCTCAAGACTATTCATACGTGTTTAAGAGTGAAGTGGGATTTTTGGATAGAGTATTTGCATCTCCTTCTATGGCAGAACAGATTACTTGTATAGTGCCCTATCATATCAATGCTGATAGTTTTTATTCTAAATGGTATAAACGTGGATTGGATAATACCATGTATCGTTATTCGGATCATGATCCAATACTTATCGGAATAAAGTTTCAATAAGATGCAAATATTCACAGACGCAACTCATAGAATAGCATACGCTACCGATGCTTCGGCCTATCGTGAGATACCTTTGGGCGTGGCATATCCACAAACAGAAGAGGATGTTAGGTGGTTGATGACTGAGGCTAAACGTAGAAATACTTGTTTGATTCCTCGTGCAGGTGGAACGAGTATTGCTGGACAAGTCGTGGGTAAGGGAATCGTAGTGGATGTGAGCAAATATATGAATCGTGTGCTACGTATTGATGCAGACAAGCGTCTTGCGGTCGTGCAACCCGGTGTAGTACGTGATGAATTGAATATCGCACTGAAACCCTATGGTTTGTTTTTTTCTCCAGAGACAAGCACGAGTAATCGATGTTGTATAGGCGGAATGATCGGCAACAATTCTTGCGGAACACATTCTTTGGTATACGGGAGTACGCGACACCATGTGGTAGCATTGAAGGTAATGCTAACGGATGGAACGGTTCATCTATTTACCGTTGATGGTCATGGTGAAGAACATCAAGAATCATCCGTATGGGAGAATCTTCAATCTCTCTTAACGACATGGCAGCAAGATGAATATACGACGCGACTTATAAGAGACAATTTTCCTGATACAGCTATCAGAAGACGCAGTTGCGGTTATGCTATAGACGAGTGCTTGAGATTGTGGGATGCTGAGGCTGATGAATGTGTGGGATTTAATATGCCAGCATTGATTACGGGTAGTGAAGGAACACTGGCTTTTGTGTTGGAAGCAACTTTATCCCTTGATGTGCTACCTGCGAAAGAAAAAGCCTTGGTGTGTGCGCATGTAAACAATCTAAATGATAGTTGGGATATCAACCTTATAGCCTTGGAGCATCATCCTTATGCCGTAGAATTGTTGGATGGAAAGATTTTGGAACTTTGCAAAGGTAATATAGAAGCAGATAGAGATAGATTTTTTGTCAAAGGCGATCCTGCAGCAATTGTTATAACCGAATTTTGTGCATCCACTACAGATGAGCTAAATCAACAAATAGCAGCTTACGAAACGTCATTGCAAACCAAAGGACATTCAGTATATGCCGTAACACGTGTTTATGGAAAAGATGTAGAGCGTGTTTGGTCGCTTAGAAAGGCAGGGTTAGGTGTGTTGTCAACAATGCACGGCGAAGCAAAACCAATAGGTGTCATTGAGGATACAGCTATTGCTCCCTACAGAATGGGAGATTATATGAAAGATTTTCAGCAAATGTTGGTGGATTTGGGTTTGGATTGTGTGTATTACGGGCATATAAGTACCGGAGAATTGCATTTACGTCCAATCCTTGATATCAAGAAAAAAGAGGATCGAATACTATTTAGAAGAATAGCTCATGAGACGGCTTTATTGGTCAAAAAACATAGAGGTTGTCTTAGTGGGGAACATGGTGATGGTAGATTGCGTGGGGAATTTATTCCTATCATGTATGGGGATGAAGTATATAATCTCATGCGTGCACTCAAAAATGTGTGTGATGGAGAGGGAATCATGAATAAAGGTAAGATCGTTGACACCTTTCCGATGGATGAGTATTTGAGGTATGATTTAAATCAGTCGTACTTGATTGGTAAGTTTATAGACAATAGTACTTCCATGATGCAACAAATAGAACGTTGCAATGGTTCGGGCGATTGTCGCAAAAGTAACATCATTGGGGGTACGATGTGCCCCACTTTCAAGCTTTTGAAGGACGAGACATATAGTACTCGGTCACGTGCAAACATTTTTAGAGAAGTGCTTACGCGGGGAACGCTTGATGCTTCTGAACGTAAGCAGTCGCTCAAAGAATTGCTTTCGGACGAGTCACTTAATCATGCGCTGTCAACATGTCTAAGTTGCAAGGCATGTAAGAGCGAATGCCCAAGTAATGTGGATATTGCCAAGATTCGCAGCGAAATACTGCATCTACAAAACAAAACGTTTGGCATATCAATGCAAAATGCTTTGATCGTTTTGTTGCCATGGATTACTAAAATAGGTAGTTATATTCCACATGTTTACAATTGGGTAACCTCCAATAAATGGACGTCATTCATCATAAAAAAGTGTATGCGTTTTGCTGTAGAACGTCATCTGCCTACAGTGAGCATCCGCACCATGCGCAAGTTATGCCAACAAGAACCTCAACCGCATACCAACAAAAAGGTATATGTGTTTGCAGATGAATTTACCAATTATCAAGAAGCAGAATTAGGGCTTACGTTTGTACGATTGCTCATATCACTCGGTTATGAAGTGGAAATACCTAAACATGTGGAGAGTGGGCGAGCAGCTATCAGTAAGGGATGTTTAGGATTGGCAACCAAATATGCAGAAAAAAATGTGCGTTTGCTGAAAGACATCGTGACGGACGATACTCCGCTGATAGGAATCGAACCTTCGTGTATTTTAACGTTCCGAGATGAATATATTCACTTGGTTTCTGAACCATTGCAAGAAGATGCGAAACGTTTGGCAAACAATTGTCTACTTTATGACGAATGGTTGGTAAGAGAATTTAAGATGGGTAGAATAAGTGCAGAAGTCTTTGAGTCGTTGCCAGCGCATATTTGGCTACATGGACATTGTAATCAAAAAGCATTGGTTGGTATTGAGCATACGGCTACTCTATTGAACATGATACCAGATGCTTGCTTGCATGTGATTCCATCAGGTTGCTGTGGAATGGCAGGGTCGTTTGGCTATGAGAAAAAGAACTTTGAAACCTCTATGGCTATTGGTAATATGGTCTTGTTCCCTACGATAAGGCAAGCATACATGGATAGTGAGCCAGATGCGAATACCTTTGTGTGTGCACCAGGCACATCGTGCCGACAACAAATCAAAGAAGGAACAGGTATCAATGCGTATCATCCTATTGAAATATTATACAAAGCATTACGTACAAGAAATACGAAAAATGAGTTTTTATAAATAAACTTGCGTGTGTCGAAAAAAAATGTTACCTTTGCAAGCACGTTTTGTACTACTTAAAATAGGAAAAAATGAATAATCAAAAAATGAACTTTGCATTAATTGGAGCGGCAGGATATATAGCTCCAAGACATATTAAAGCCATCGCAGATACAGGCAACAATTTAATGGTTGCTTACGATAAGTTTGATTCGGTAGGAAGATTAGACTCTTCTTTTCCAGATTGTTCTTTTTTTACTGAAAATGAACAATTTGATCGCTTTTGCTCAAAGCAAATGAGAACGAATGAACCGCTGAACTGGGTAAGTATTTGTACTCCTAACTATACGCATGATGCATTTATTCGCTATGGATTGCGCTTGGGTTGTGATGTGATATGTGAAAAGCCACTTGTTCTCAATCCTTATAATATTGATAACTTGGTTGAGTTGGAGAAAGAAACGGGACACAAAGCATATACGATATTGCAACTGCGCTTGCATGAGCGAATAGCCATGTTGAAAAAGAAGATAGAACAAGGACCGAAAGATAAGATTTATGATGTAGATTTGACATATATCACCAGTCGTGGTAAATGGTACTACAGTTCTTGGAAGGGTGATGTACATAAATCAGGGGGAATAGCAACGAATATTGGTGTGCATTTTTATGATATGCTTCAGTGGATATTTGGTCCTGTGAAACAAAATATTGTACACGTAATGTCTTTTGATCGAGTAGCAGGTTATTTGGAATTGGAGAAGGCGAGGGTAAGATACTTCTTGAGTATCAATTCTAAGTGTCTACCTAATAATGCTGTGAAAGGGGAAAAAATGACTTATCGAACATTATCCATAGATGGGGAGGAGTTTGAGTTTAGTCAAGGATTTACAGAGTTGCATACCGAAAGTTACAAGCAAATACTATTAGGCAATGGCTTCCGCATAAGTGAAGCAAGAGCATGCATTGAAACAGTCAGTGAAATACGACATGCTACCCCTATTGGCCTAATTGGTGATTATCATCCTTTGGCAAAATTACCATTGGATAAACATCCATTTGGTTGGGATGAAAACCGATAATAAGAGATATAATATTAAATCAAGATAATCGTGAAAATCTTAAGCAAAATATTATTTATTTCACTTTTTCCAATTTTGTTGGCATCTTGTGTTACGAGCAAGAAAGTGAATTTGTTGCAAGAACCCAATGACAAGACGATACCTTCTTATGCGGATACTTTGAATTTTGAGGATTACAAAATTCGTATAGGAGATCGATTGTATATCAATGTGTATTCAATTGATGAAAAAACATCTAAGTTGTTTAATTCGGGTGGCCAGAATTCTTATTTGATGCGCCAGCAGGTAGGAGCTTATTCATCAAGTGATTTGTATACATACCTTGTGTTGGAAGACGGAACGATAGATTTCCCATTGGTAGGAAACTTAAAAGTGCGTAACCTAACAACGCATGAGGTAAAAGTGTTATTGGAAAAGGAATTAAGTACTTTTTTGAAGAACTATCAGGACTACGCATTAGTTTCAGTAGATGTGAATATCGTACAACGAGGCTATAGCATTATTAGTGAACGTGGTACAGGCTATTTCCAAATCCAAAAGGAGAAACTGACCATATTTGAAGCATTGGCACAAGCGGGTGATATAGGAGATTGGAGCGATCGCTCAAAAGTGCGTATTGTACGTGAAATAGAGGGACAAACTAAAGTTATTACATTCGATGTAAGAAGCAAAGATATTATAAATTCAGAGTACTACTACATAGAACCAAATGATGTAATCTACATACAAAAATTAAAAGGACAAGCTTTTGGTATTTCCAATGCTGCAACAACAGTTTCAATCGTTGCTACAACTTTATCGTTTGGTGGTTTTATTTATGCGATAGTACAACGTGTAATAAATTCAGTTCAAAAATATTAGAAATAGTTCTAACAAGTGGATATTATGAAAGTAAATAATATATTGATAACGAGCATATTGATATTCCTATTGTCAAGTTGCTATAGTCATAAACAAGTTGGACTATTGCAAGAACGAGACAATTTGCCTACCTATGACTCTGCAGCATACGAACCTTATAGATTGCAAGTAAATGATGAAATTATCTATCGAGTAATAACGATGGATGAGACTATTTCCAAAGTATTTGCAAATAATACATCTGCTAACTCGCAATATGCGAACTCGTATAGAATATATGCGGATGGTACTATAGATTTGCCTTTTGTTGGTGCAATAAAGATCGAAGGTTTGACAGAATTAGAAGCACAAGCATTGGTGAAACAACGCATGAGAGAAATGATACCAGATGCAGATGTTAAACTTGCCTTATACAATAAGTATTTCACAGTATTGGGTGATGTAAAGAGTGGTAGATATAGAATATACAAGGAACGTATGACTATTTTTCAAGCGCTATCTATGACAGGAGATATCATGAATTCAGGTGATAGAAGACATATTCGAATCATACGACCACATGGAAAAGGAGAACCTGAAGTGTTGGAGTTTGATATACGTACCAATTCGATAATAGATTCTAAGTACTACTATGTATATCCTAATGATCTGATTTATGTAAGTAGAGAAGCAAGTAGTTTCTTCAAACAATCTACCT
>ERZ808048.4-NODE-4-length-56970-cov-5.732955_pt1 | contig 56970 bp, 48 predicted proteins | sample MGYA00380197_ERZ808048 | MGnify/ENA primary metagenome ERZ808048 (study PRJEB31490, sample SAMN06133377) | cow dung metagenome | isolation source: M1 | host: cow | place: China: Chengdu | collected 2015-05 ... | reverse complement strand
TGATTTTATCTTCTCCATCCTTGCCATAGGAGCGACTAGCACCACCACGACCACCATCGGTAGCCATGATATGCTTTTGGTATTTGAGGTGGAGCAAAGTCCATAGGTTGCGATTGCCGACTAAGATGATATGGCCACCACGACCACCATCTCCTCCGTCTGGTCCTCCTTTGGGAACATATTTAGCACGGTGCAAATGCATACAACCCGCACCGCCCTTTCCAGAGCGACAATAAATTTTAACGTAATCAATGAAATTATTTGAAGGCATATATCAAAAAGATTGAAACTACTTTTGAATCAATTGCAGAATGGTATCAATTTGCGCAAAGGTGTCCTCCATGGAGTTGTTGCCATTGATAGCAAAATAATTGTGCTTCTTCAAGTAGTATTGGCATACAGGTTTGGTTACATCATGATAGATTTTGAGACGTTGTTTGATGGTTTCAAAATTATCATCTGCGCGGCCACTGGTACGTCCACGCTCTAACAAACGTTTGATCACCTCATCCTCTTCTACAAACATATCAATCATCACGGCTTTCATGTGGCGACGTTCCAACAAAAGACTCAATGCTTCCGCTTGCTCTACTGTACGAGGAAAACCGTCAAAAATGATACCTTTGCAATCTGCGCTACGAGTTTCTAAATAATGATCAATGAGGTGAATCATCTTATGGTCTGGAACCAAATGACCTTGTGCAATCATAGACTCGATTTCCTTGCCTAATTCACTGCCAGACTTGATTTCTGCACGTAACACATCACCTGTTGATAAGTGATCTAAGCCATACTTTTGTACAATAAAATCTGATTGGGTTCCTTTTCCACTACCAGGAGCACCACATAAAATGATATTTAACATAGACTATATTTTTTAAGATTTTTATTCGTAATTTTTACCCTACACATTTCAAAAACGCCTCATTCCGCCAATGTAAGATATTTGTGGCAAAGGTACTACAAAAAAATATAATGCGCAAACAAAAAACAGGAAAAAAACAGTTAGAAGAGATAGAACTGATGGAGATGGAGAGAGTAGCACTAAAAATCGTGGCGTGATAATTTCTATGTTGCCTATAAAAGATGCTTAGAAAAATATTATTCCAACATCCAGAATATGCAGGAGATTTTATTTCCTCTAACGTTTTTACTTCTCGTTTTGCACCCCCAAATAATTGCTGCATTTAAAACAACACTTCCAGCTTTTACTTCTTCTGTCACATCCATGTAAGGGAATGGTGCAAAAGAAAAATAGCGCCTATAGTGATGATGACACGAAACATGGCAAGAAAGTCAATGATAATATAGATATTAGATTTTTCAAAATATATTGGGTTATAACAGCCTTGTAAAGATAATAATCTTTGAATTACTCACCATGTTCACAAAAAATGGACAAAATCAAAAGGGAACAAAAAAGAGGCATCTTGAGAGATGCCCCTTTAGTATTCTTAATATTTGATGTATTAAGCGTTCACTTTAGCCATGTGAGCGATGAGGTCAAGCACTTTGTTTGAGTAACCGATCTCATTGTCGTACCAGCTAACAACCTTAACGAAGGTGTCTGTCAAAGCGATACCAGCCTTAGCATCAAAGATAGAAGTGCGGGTGTCACCCAAGAAGTCAGCTGAAACAACTGCATCCTCTGTGTAACCAAGTACGCCTTTCAACTCGTTCTCTGAAGCCTCTTTCATAGCTGCGCAAATCTCAGCATATGTAGCAGGTTTAGCCAAGTTAACTGTCAAGTCAACTACAGAAACGTCCAATGTAGGAACGCGCATAGCCATACCTGTAAGTTTGCCGTTCAACTCAGGAATAACTTTACCTACAGCCTTAGCAGCACCAGTAGAAGAAGGGATGATGTTACCGCTTGCAGCACGGCCACCACGCCAGTCCTTAACTGAAGGACCGTCAACGGTCTTTTGAGTAGCAGTAGTAGAGTGAACTGTAGTCATCAAACCATCGGTGATACCCCATTTGTCGTTCAACACTTTAGCGATAGGAGCCAAGCAGTTGGTGGTGCAAGAAGCGTTGGATACAAATTGTGTACCCTTAACATAAGTCTTCTCGTTTACACCGCAAACGAACATAGGAGTGTCGTCTTTTGAAGGAGCAGACATAACAACATATTTAGCACCAGCTTCGATGTGAGCTTGCGCTTTGTCTTTGGAGAGGAACAAACCTGTTGATTCAACAACATATTCAGCACCTACTGCATCCCATTTCAAATCTGCAGGGTTACGCTCAGCTGTTACGCGGATAACTTTACCGTTAACGATAAGTTTGCTATTCTCAACATCAGCTTCGATAGTTCCATCAAATTGACCATGCATGGTGTCATATTTGAGCATGTATGCCAAATAATCAACTGGGCAAAGATCGTTAATACCTACGATTTCAATGTCATTGCGGGTCATTGCAGCACGGAACACAAAACGTCCGATACGACCAAAACCATTAATACCTACTTTTGTCATAATAGTTAAATTTGTTTATTGGGTTAAAATGTAAAATTCTTGACCATTAAAAGGGCGATGCACCATTGTTATCACCAAAAAGCACGCACCTATCTAACTTGGCATGCAAAGGTAATTTTTTTTTTCGAAACATACAAATTTTTCCACATTTTGCTACTTTCGTTTTGCAAAAAGGTGCATTTTTATAGACTTTGGGGTTATAATCGGCCGCATTGTCTATTCAGATTGGGGACTTGAGGGAGATTTTATCTCATCTTATCATTTGCGTCCAAAATCCGCAGGTATCTCTCCCCAATGATCGGTATCCCATTTTTTGATGGTAGTAGTCCATGTATTGTTTCTCAACCACTCTTCTGCTTTCAATACATCGTCGTACAGTTTTCTGTTCTTGGCGGTCCAATCGATCTTGGTTTTGCATTTTTTTTGTTTGACCCAAGATATAGCCGTTTTGCTATCGGAATATAGGATCCAAGGCAAGTGGTTCACCTTCAAATAAGCCAACCCCAACACCAATGCTAAGAATTCTCCGATATTGTTGGTTCCCTCTTCATAAGGTCCTCTGTGAAAGACCTCGTGATGTGCATCAACAATGACTCCTCTATACTCCATTTTCCCTGGATTGCCAGAGCATGCGGCATCCACTGCTAATGCTGGCAGTTCAACCCCCATACGCATCATTTCCTCCGCACTGAGGTGGCGGGTTGTCGTTTGGGGTTTGCCAACCATGCGTGCGGTGTTGGATCGAGAGATATGTTGATCTGGACCTTCACGATAGGCAAGTTCAGCCTGGGCTAAGGTGTCGAAACTCTTGTAGCGAGCTTCCACCCCCTTGACCTGCTCAAGACAAGTGTCCCAATCTTGATAAACACCAGGGACTCGTCCTTGCCAGACAACATAAAATTTATTTTTTTTCTTTGCCATACAAAAAAAAAGCAGTACCTTTGTCGCGATTTGGTTCCATAGTTCAATGGATAGAATACGGGTTTCCTAAACCTTAGATCCGGGTTCGATTCCCGGTGGGACTACTCAATCACCTTGCAAAGGTACGATAAAAAAATTATTTCAACAAAATTATGCGCAAAGTTTTATCTTTGCGCTATTTGTTAGAAACCATTGTTTCACTCAAAACATATTGCAATATGCGGCGCATTCTTGACTTTTTAGAACAACTTACTTGCAATAACAACAGACCTTGGTTTGAACAAAACAAAGCATTGTATCAAGATGCTCATAACTACTTTGTGGCATGGAATGAAGAGTTGTTGAAACGACTGACTATTATAGAGCCTCAAATGCAAAAATTGACGTCCAAAGACTGCATTTGGAGAATATATAGAGATGTACGTTTTTCTCATGACAAAAGGCCATACAAGGAGTGGTTTGGTAGTTTTCCTGCCATCAAAGGAGGAAAAAAGAGTGACCGCGGAGGTTACTACATACACATCCAACCAGGGCAATGTATGTTTGCAGGGGGTATATGGTGTCCGAACAAAGATTTGTTACAAGCCTTGAGAAATGAGATTTATGCCAATTATGAGGAATTGGAAGAAATCTTTGCCAACGAAAAGACCAACCGATATTTTCAAGATTTTGATTCAGAATACATGCTCAAGAAAGTACCCGTTGGTTTTCCTTCGGACTTTGTGCATGCCGATTGGCTCAAGCGCAAGGCATTCACGTTCTCCACGCCTTTGACTGACGAGCAAGTGTGCGCTCCGGATTTTTTGGACCATGTCATGGCGTTGGTTGAAGCTTCGAAGCCCATCAATGACTTTCTCAACTACACCTTTGAGGAGTACGGAGAGTTTCCCAATCGTAGATAAAATAAAAAGACCAAAGCAAATGGTGAGTTGCTTTGGTCTTTTTTGTTATAAGTTGTTCGTTTTACTTTTTTTTGCGGCGTTCATATAATTCTGCTACTGCAGTAAAGAAGACATCCCCACTTGAGTTGATGGCTGTTTCCATAGAATCTTGCACTACGCCTACGATAAACCCTACGGCAACAACTTGCATAGCAACATCATTGCTGATACCAAACAAAGAGCAAGCCATAGGAATGAGCAATAGCGAACCGCCTGCAACGCCGGAAGCACCACATGCTCCCAAGGTAGCCAAAACACTCAAAACCAATGCACTTATTAGGGATACCTCTATTCCCAAAGTATGGCATGTAGCTAAGGTCATAACTGTTATCGTCACCGCTGCGCCGTTCATGTTTATGGTACTTCCTAATGGTATGCTAACAGAATAGAAATTCTCATCCAAACCTAAGCGTTTGCATAGAGCCATATTGACAGGGATATTGGCAGCGGATGAGCGAGTAAAAAACGCACTGATAGCACTCTCACGAAGGCATCTAAATAGGAGCGGATAAGGGTTGCTATGAAGTAAGAAACTAACAAGCAACGGATTGAGTATTAGTACAACCACCAGCATGCATCCCACTAAGACAAGCAATAGTTCACCATACGTAACAAAGATGTCTAATCCTCCAGTTGAAACCGTGGTATAAACAATGCCTAAGATACCAAATGGTGCACATTCAATAATCCATTGCACTACGCGCGAGAGAGCCTGTGACCATTCGTAGAGAGCATTGAGTGTTGATGGGGATGCTAATGATTTGAGTGCCAATCCAATAACTATCGCCCATAATAATATGCTAAGATAGTTGGCATTGATGATGGCTGACAAAGGGTTGGTCATTAAGTTTTGTATGATATTATGGAAAATATCGGTCAACTGTCCAGGTGCGGTCTGCGTTTCAGACACTGCACCCCTAAGCAATACATCAACAGGAAATATTCGAATAGCGAGAACAGATAATATAGCTGCCATCAACGTACTAACAAGATACAACGCTATTACTACTCGAAAGCGAGAGCCTAATCCTTGGTTAGCTCGGGATATGGAGGAAGCAACCAAGACCGCAACTAAAATAGGAGCAATGGATTTTAGCGCCCCTACAAATAATGTCCCAAGCATGCTGATGCCTGCAATGTTTGGTACGAGTAATGCTAAAATGGTTCCTAAGATAATACCACCCAATATACGGAGCATTAGATTGCTTTTGGTCCATAGTTGAAAAATAGAACGAAAAAAGTGCTTCATGGGACAATCATTTTAATTGATAAAACTTGTGCAAAGATACATTATTTTTTCAATTTATCCTTCTTTGGCAGCAATAAAATCCTATTTGACAATAAATTTTGGTTGTAGGAACCCATATATATATAAAAAATAAAAAGGAGAAGTTTCTCCTTTTTACATCTAACAATTAAGTATCTCACCTAATTACTCAGCTGCTTCAACAACTGGAGTCTCAACTGCTGCTGAATCAACAACGGTCTCAACTGCAACTGAATCACAACATTTTTGCTCACATGTTTGTGTGCACTCTTGTGTGCAACCTTCTTGCTCAGCAGCTTTTTTGCAGCAACCTGCTACGCAGAGAGCAACAACTGCCATCAAAACGATCTTTTTCATAACGTAAAATTTAAATAAAAAAGTTTTAACTATTTCAGTCGCAAAACTGAAAACTCTTGCAAAAGTAATGCCTTTTTTGGAAATGTGCAAAAAAAAGTGTAATTTTGCGCAAAAATATATGCAATTATGTCACAATTACCAACTAAACAAACCAAATCAAGTTCTTGGTTAAAGTTTTTACTCATTAATGTATCGATAGCAGCGCTTATCGCATTGATTTTGATAGGGGGTACTAGTTTATGGTTGAAGCACAAGACTCATCATGGTGAACAGCTCCCTACTCCATCTATTATCGGTATGTCTATCCAAGAGGCTGAATGGGTGCTAACGAGTCAAGAACTCAAGTTGGAAGTGATCGACTCGACCTTCTCTTCTGCGGTTCCTCTGGGAGCCATCGTTGAGCAGATTCCTACTCCCAATGCGAATATCAAGCATGGTAGGTCTATCTATGTCATTGTCAACTCGAAATGCAAGCGCATGCTTATCGTTCCAGAGTTAAGAGATATGAGTTATAGACAAGCAGAGAACACCCTCAAACAATTGGGTTTCACTTTGGGTGAACCTCAATATGAGCCATCTGATTTTGCCCATTTGGTTTTGGATTTGAAACAAGATAGTGTATCTATTCCTGCGGGCACTCGATTGCCAGAAGGAAGTACTATCACTTTAGTAATCGGACAAGGGCAAGGAACCCAACATGTATCTGTACCTGATTTGAGGGGTATGAGTTTAACAGATGCTCGTTCTACATTGCTTGCACACAGGCTGACGTTGGGCACTTACACTTACGATGAAGAGCCCACAGAAGAAAATTTACAAGACTATATCGTTTACAGTCAGAAACCGAATGCTGGTAGCAATCTCATTGAGGGTAATCGCGTGGATATTATGTTGTCAACCAACATCGAAAAGACTATCACAGCGGATAATATAGAAGACGAAGAAGAGTTTTTTTAATGGACAATCTTACGGAACAAATTACAGAGAACGAACTTTTTGAACGTTGGCGTTGCGTTGTAGATAAAGGGCAGGCGCCTATACGAATAGACAAGTACTTGGCTGTGCACATGGCTGGTACATCAAGAAATCGTATTCAGAAAGCTGCTGACGCGGGTCATGTATGGGTAAACAATAGTCCTGTGAGTTCGAACTATAAGACAAAGCCTTTTGACACCATACAGGTTTTATTGGACCATGAGCCTTATGATGGTGTTATCGAGCCAGAGAATATTCCTTTACAGATTGAGTACGAAGATGAAGAGTTGCTCATTGTCAATAAACCAGCGGGATTGGTTGTTCATCCTGGTCATGGTAACTATGAGCATACATTGCTAAATGCTTTGGCTTATTATTTCAGTCAACCTACTATGCATGCCCAACAGATTGATGTCAACGATCCGCGCATAGGCCTTGTTCATCGTATAGATAAAGATACCAGTGGACTTCTCCTGATAGCTAAAACGCCTAATGCCAAGACAAAATTGGCATTGCAGTTTTTTAACCATACGACCCAACGAAGTTATAATGCTTTGGTATGGGGAACCATAAACGAAGAAAGTGGTACTATCCATGGTGCTTTGGGTAGAGACACGCGTGATAGGACATGTTATCGCGTATATGATTTGGAAGATAATCCTAATGCCAAAGAAGCTATCACTCATTGGCGACAACTGGAGCGCTTTCCGTATGTTACTCTCGTTGAATGTCAATTAGAGACTGGTCGTACCCATCAAATTCGCGCCCATATGCGCCATATTGGTCATCCGTTGTTTGCGGACGAAAAATATGGAGGTATGGAGATACTCAAGGGCGTTCCCACACAAAAGTACAAACAGTATGTTCAAAACTGTTTTGCTATTTGTCCTAGGCAAGCACTGCATGCTAAGACTATTGGGTTCATACACCCCACTACAGGCAAAGAGATGTTTTTTGACTCTCCATGGCCTGATGATTTTGCAAACCTAATTAACAAATGGAGGAACTATGGAACACATTTTATGGGCTGATGATGAGATTGAGTTGTTGCGCCCTTATATGATTTTTCTTGAGAGCAAGGGCTATCATGTGACATCGACAAATAATGGCAACGATGCTATTGAACTGTGCTCGCTTCATCACTATGATATCGTTTTTCTTGACGAGCAGATGCCTGGACTTAGTGGCATAGAAACCTTGCAGGAAATCAAGACTATACGACCAGAATTGCCTGTGGTAATGATAACCAAAAGCGAAGAGGAGAACATCATGGAGCAGGCTATAGGAAAGAACATAGCTGATTATCTTATCAAGCCTGTGAATCCTAATCAGATATTACTATGTCTAAAGAAACATATTCACCAAAATCATATTATCAAGGCAGAAACCACCAAGACTTACCAGGAGGAGTTTTCTGACATCAGTTATATGATTGACACAGCGAGTACGATGGATGAGTTTATGGCTATCCATCGAACGTTGGTGCATTGGGAACTTAAGTTGCAAGATATTGACTCGTCTATGAAAGTTATCTTGCAACAACAACGCCAACAGGCCAATTCTGCATTTTTTAAATTCATCTCCAAAAACTACACGAATTGGTTTTTACCTGATACCTTCTTGCTTGGCAACACGAAGGAAGATCGGCCATTGTTGTCTCCCGAACTATTCAAAAAAACACTTTTTCCATTGTTGGATAATGGCGAAAAGGTCTTTTTCATGGTGATAGATAATTTCAGATACGACCAATGGAAGACGATTCAACCTCTCGTGTCTGAGTTTTTCACGGTAGAGGAAGAAAAATTGTACTCTTCTATTTTGCCTACTGCGACACAATATGCACGGAATGCTATCTTTTCAGGTTTGATGCCCTTGCAAATTCAGCAAATGTCCCCAGATTTGTGGGTTGATGAAGATGAAGATGAGTCCAAAAACTTGAATGAGAAGCAGCTGATTAAGAATCATTTGGAGAGGTATCGTAAGCGGTATGATTTCAGTTATTTCAAAATCAACGAAAGTGATTTTTGCGAACGTGTAACGAAACAAATCAAGAGTCTCAAAACGCCACTAAATATCGTGGTGGTCAATTTTGTAGATATGCTTTCTCATTCACGAACCGATTCTAAGATGATGCATGAGTTGTGTAACAACGAAGCTGCCTATCGGAGTTTGACCTATTCATGGTTTAAGCATTCACCGATATACAACTTGCTTAAGCAGGTTGCACAACAAGGTTATAAATTGGTGTTAACGACGGATCATGGTACGATACATGTAAAGGATGCTGTGACTATCATTGGTGATAAGAATACCAACACCAATCTGCGATACAAAGTAGGAAAAGCACTGAATAGTAGTGAAAAAAACATCCTACATATTACCAATCCTAAGCAAATCGGTTTGCCAACTCCAAACGTAAGTAGCAGTTATATGTTCTGTTCAGGCAACAATTTCTTTACCTACCCCAACAACTTTAATTACTACGCACAGTTCTACGCGGATACATTTCAGCATGGTGGAATATCTTTGGAAGAAATGATCATTCCATTGATTACACTAAAGAGTAAAGGAAACAATGAATAAAACAAATAACCATAGAGGATTAAAAAGTTTTGTTTACGTCGTAATATTGGCATTCGTATCCCTTCTTGTTTGGGCGGGTAGTCAGATGTTTGCGCATAATATCTTTTCACCGGCTCGCAAAGCCACGCATTCTCTACGTGTACTGACCTACAACACCCATCGAATGGGAATGTACAAGAAACCAAACCACAATCTTGTGATAAGTTATCTACAGCAATGCGATGCAGATATTTTATGTTTGCAGGAAGTAGAAGTTCATAAAAACGCTCATTATCTCACCTTGAGTGACCTCAAACAGGCGTTAAAGAAGTACCCGTATACATACTTTGATTTTAGCATCTACAATAAAAAAAGACAATTTGGCAATGCTGTTTTTTCCAAGTATCCACTTGTCAATAAGCATACTATTCGTTACGAATCAAAAGCCAACATCAGTAGTTGTTGTGACATGGTTATCAATGGGGATACATTGCGACTGTTTATCAATCACCTTGAGAGTAACAAGTTGAACCAAAGTGATTTTGAATCATTTTTTGCAAACAACAACACGGAATTGAAAGAAGAAGAGTTGACCAAGAAAATGACGCGTGCTGGGTTGACTCGTAAGCAGCAAGCCCAAAAAGTCAAGCAGGCTATCAAGCAATCGCCGCACCCATGCATCGTAGTAGGCGACTTCAATGCTATCCCTCTATCGCAAACATATCAAACGATCAAGCGTGGATTGTATGATTGTTTTTTGGAAACAAACTTTGGCAAATTGGGTAACACCTTCTATAAGTTTCATATTGGGATACGAATTGACTATATCCTATGTTCCAAGCAACTTATTCCGCTTGCTTGTAAAGTGGACAAAGTGAGCCATTCGGATCATTATCCCGTAATAGCCGATATCGGTTGGAAGAAATAATAGTTAACGTAATGGACGATGATAATGGTAATCCGAATAATCCTTATCGTTCGTCTCTTGTTTTTTCTCGGGCATGAGTTTGCTCCACATGTTCTTGAACCATTTGCCGAAAGAGTAGTTGTCCCTATTCCACCACAAGATCAAAATAAGCCCGAATAGCATCCCTCCCAAATGGGCAAAGTGTGCTATATTATCTCCCTGTGATGGCACCAAGCCTTCAAATAATTCGACGATGGCATAAATGGTAACGAGTGTGCGCGCACGTATAGGTATAGGAATAAACATAATAAACATGCGAATATCTGGGAATAGCCATCCGAAAGCCAACAGCAAACCAAAAACAGAACCACTGGCTCCAATGGTTGTTAATATATTGGTATAGTTTAGCTGAACAGATGTAGCCGAATAAGTATCCAATAGGTTCATCATTTTGATAGCCCAAACTCCTTCTTGCACAAGAGCGGCTCCTAAGCCACAAACCAAATAATAGATCAAGAAACGTTTACTACCCCAATACTCTTCTAATGCAGGTCCAAACATAAAAAGTGCAAACATATTAAAGAAAATATGTTGAAAATTGGCATGCATGAACATATAGGTAATTGGTTGCCATAGATAAAAACTATCGGCGGTAAAATAATGTAAACCTAAAAGTGTCGTTAGGGATATGCCAAATCGTTCCATAAGCATATCAAATAACCATACGATGATGTTGAGCAATAAAAGATTTTTACAAATAGGTGGTAGATTTCTCATATATAGTAATTAATATTTCAAGTTCTTTGGTATTCATACAAGTTTTATGCAAAAGTACACTTTTTGACACAAAAAAGCAATAAAAAACAAAAAAAGATAGTCTTTTCTTTGCAAATTACGTTTTTTATACTATCTTTGCAGTCTTGATAGAGGTGTTAGAAATGGCCTTCTATATAATTAAACGTTTAATTTATAAAATTATTTACTATGAACAAAGCTGATCTCGTTGCTGCTATTGCAGCTGCTGGTTTGAAGAAAGCTGATGCACAAAAAGCCCTTGATGCTACTATGGATGCAATCGTTGAGGCTCTTAAAAATGGTGAAAAAGTACAACTTATCGGTTTCGGTACTTTCTCTGTAGTTGAGAAAGCTGCTCGCAAAGGTATCAACCCTGCTACTAAAGCTGTTATCGAAATTCCTGCTAAGAAAGTTGTTAAATTCAAAGCTGGTGCTAAAGTAGAACTCTAATATTATAACAATAGAGTAGAACAAAGGCTGACAGATTGTCAGCCTTTGTTTTTTCGTGTCAGTTATACTGCCTATATTAGCGAGAGATTTTTACCATGTAATGGAGTTGAGTCGTCCCACATAGACGTCTGTAAAGTGGGAGTTTTGATTTTGTCCTCCTACGAGATAGATGTTGTCCTCATGTACCATGATGGTTTGGTTGTATCGACCCACAGCCTCTTGAGGATAAGCAAAATGGGTGGTATCAACTGGTTGCCAATTCATACCTTCATCTTTGGACACATAAACTTGGTGGCAAACTTGCAAATCGGAATATAGTCCGCCAAAGCTATATAAATAATCTCCATATTGTACCAATCCAGCTCCCACAATAGCTTTTGCATGGGGGCATTCTGATGATAAATTGACCAAACGATATTCTACTTGTTGGCCATTGCTCTTGCACTCCAAAACCCATCGTCCATTGACCATAGTACCCATTTTGTCGTAGCCACCATACAACATAACATATTCGCGGTGGCTCATCCCGGTGTAGTTTAATACGGTAAATCCTTGTACTGCAAAATCGTCTGCCAGGACACCCGTGATCGGTGTCAACTGGAGGTCCTTGGACATGGTAGCTAAGTAATAATCTTGATTTTCATCCTTGACCAAGGCGATAGATGCATCGGATAGGCAGGCCAACAAACGCACCATTGAATGGCTTTGTTTTGGGAATGGTGTAGAAGTCCAAGTGGAACCATCTTGTGAGGTATACAAGGCATCTTTCGTAGCGTAACACAAACGTGCTTGAGCACTATCCACAATGATTTGCTTCACTGCACAGTCGTTGGGTAGTCCTGAAAGGGATGCTGTATTCCACTCCTTGGCATTGGGAGACGAGAAATGTTTGGTTACAAAACCATCGTTGGTATAGAAATGAAATTGGGATGCCAAATAGACCATGTGTTGTTCAAAAGGATTGGCCTTGGTAATGGCTGGATTTAGGAGTTTCCATACAAACAAATCGGGATTTACTTGATGCGCATATGCCTCGATGCTATACACTTTCTCTACCGTAAGGTCTTGTGAATAAACGCGTAGATACACAGGTTTTTTATTGAAATTTAATGTATCTTCTCCTGTATAATGGATAGTAGTATCTGGAAAATAGTAAACCGCACCTGAAACTGTATTGGTAAATGTGATGACTGGCACTACTGAGTCCAAAGGGGTACCATAACGTATGGAGTCTTTCAAATAGATCCTACCTGTATCTGGTAGATTGTCTACCACAAAGGTAGCCTCTGCTAATCCAGGAAAACTATCATTGCTTGCGAACTTGAAAGAGGATATAGTAGCTGTAGAATAGTAGGATACTATTTTTTCATTATCACAGCTTATCATTAATCCTAAAGCAAGTACGGTAAAAAATAAAATATATTTCTTCATATTCATACTAATTGATTTATCTACACGTTTATCATTTTCACAAATTTTGTACCGAAGTTTTGCTATGTGCAAAGAAAGTAGTACCTTTGTGCGGTAATTTAATTCATATTATTTCTTTTAACCCCTTATATTTATGCTTTTTGACAGTCAATATCGTGATTTAAAGAATTATCTTCCTTGGCATCGTATTCAACGTATGAAAGATGCTTTGCGAGGAATTGATGCTCAAAAAAGACGTATTCATACTTCGGAGCAAGTTCATGCCGATTCACATCAAATCGTTGCACATCTCGAGGAGATGGATTGTTTTAAACAAGCTCAAACTATCATGGTTTATTATCCAATGGATAATGAAGTTGATTTGCGTTCATTGGTCAAAAAGTATGCAGACCAAAAAACATTTCTCTTGCCTTGCACTTCTCTAAGGAGAAGGAAAATAGAGGTTCGTACTTATGTCAAAGGTGCTCCGCTCAAAAAAGGTGCTTTTGGCATTCCTGAGCCTTCCACTCCTATTCACAAGGGAAAGATAGATCTCATTATCGTTCCTGGTATAGCATATGACCTTGAATGTCATCGTCTCGGTCGTGGTGGTGGATATTATGATCGATTTCTCAAAAACTTCAAGAAGTCTATCAAAATAGGGGTTTGTTATGACTTCCAATTACACGACGTTATCCCACATAATTTCTTTGACAAATCAATGGACTGGGTGGTAACTCCCTCTAAGACCATTGAAAAGTAGGTTGGCTATCTAATCTTTCTTGTAGTTTTTTATCTGTCTCGGGTGTCAAGCGAGACTCGCCTGTTCTATAGTAATAAATGACGCCATAATCTTGGCAACTTCTTAAACGGGCGTATGGAAGTTTATCCTTGTAGTATTCTTCCACTTGGTTCCATATATCCAAGATGATTGCATCGGCTTGCTTTCGCAATACCTCTAAGTTTTCATACACACGATTTGTTGTTTTGCGATGCATTTTTTGGTTGATGGAATTCTCTTGGAAAATATCGTAATATACTTTGACTTTATTGATTGAAGGGTTGTAGATAGGAAAGCCACCTAAGCGTGTTCTTTCTTGTTCTCCTTCAATAATATTTTTGCCCCAAATCAACAAATCTTCTTCTGTACTAAGGTCTGGAAGGATATGATTTTGTTGATCCAACTTATACAAGGCTTTTTGCTCTTTTTTGATTTCTCCCCGAATAACAGCCAGGTTCAAAACTTGAATGAAGTGGGAAATATACATACGAGCATTTTGTACCATATGGCGATATTGTTTATTAGCCGAGACCTTGTTGTTGAAATTTTGATGGTACTGGCTAACTTGATTTTCGAACTGCATCAAGAAGTTCTCCGCCTCTTTTAGGGTCTTGTAGTTGATAACTCGTTCTGTAAAATCTGCAACACTGGCACGTTGTACTGCTTTCTGAAGAGCTTTCAAACGCGACTGATCAGTATTAGGAAGTCTTCTGTATGGCATATATTTAAGTTTATTGATTTCTATTTACCAATCTATGCGCCAATTCACGTAAAGAATGGGTATGTTGATTTTGCGGAAGTTGATTTAAGCATTCGCAAGCCTTGTCGGTTTGCTCCAAGATAAATGCTTGTGCCACTTGTTTGACATCTAAACTATCGTAGATTGCTGTGACTTGCATAATCTTGTGTGCGCGTTGTTGAGGTGTATCAACGGGTAGTTGTAAGAGTTGATATAGTTGTTCGCGGATGCTTGCATCTGCTCTATCCATAGCATTGAGTAACATGAATGTTTTCTTGTTGCAACAAATATCTCCTCCAATAGCTTTTCCAAAACTAACAGGGTCTCCATATACATCTAAATAGTCATCCTGGACTTGGAATGCCAATCCCACATGAATACCGAACGCATATAAGGCATCTTGTTGAGCCTGCGTAGCTCCTGCTAAATAGCCTCCTATTTGTAATGCTGTAGCCAATAGGACGGATGTCTTGTATTCAATCATTTTGAGATACTCGGAGATGGTCACATCTTGTTGAGACTCAAAATCCACATCGTATTGTTGTCCTTCGCAGATCTGTGTTCCCATCTTGTTGAACATTCTCAATACGGTAGGCAAATAGTTGTCTGGCAGTTGAGCCAACAATTTGTACGATTCGATCATCATTTGATCGCCAGATAAGATGGCAGTATTCTCATTCCATTTCACGTGTACAGTAGGACGTCCCCGACGCACCAATGCTTTGTCCATAACGTCATCATGCAACAGTGTGAAATTGTGAAACACTTCTATCGCTAATGCTGCAGGCATCACCATCTGTTCATTGCCTCCAAAGATCTTGGCAGCTGTGAGCAACAAAGTAGGTCTCACGCGTTTCCCTTCGCCAGACAGTGTATAGGCAATCGGCTCATAGAGTCCTTGAGGCGCCTTGTCCCAATGTAATGATTGAATGGCTTGTTGAATCATACAAAATGGTTTTCTATAATATCGGTTAATACATCTTTGATGTCAAGTCCTGCCGCACGTATTTGCTGGGGTATGAAAGAAGTGACCGTCATTCCCGGGGTAGTATTGACCTCCAATAGATTGATTTGCCACCCCTCTGTGAGTATATAATCTACTCGAATAATACCGCTACATCCTAAGAGGTCATAGATTCGTAATGTCTGTGCTTGCACTGCATCACGAACCTCCTCTGGGATACGTGCAGGTGTTATTTCGTCTACTTGTCCATTGTATTTGGCGTCGTAGTCAAAAAACTCGTTGGATGTTACCACCTCAGTGATAGGGAAAGCCACCGCCTTGTCTTTTACCTTGTACACTCCACATGTTATCTCCACCCCTTGCATGAAGGCTTCACAAATAACCTCATCTCCTTCTTTGAAAGCGCTTTGGATAGCAGGTAGGACATCTGCTTCCGACTTGACCTTGGTACATCCAAAACTAGACCCCCCAACATTGCTTTTGATAAAACAAGGTAGTCCCACCTTTTCTACGATGGTAGATAGTGTTGGTAATGGTTCGTTTTTTCTGAGCAACATGCTGGGAGCAATGCGTACATCAAACCCTTGTAAGTAGTGATTGCATGTATATTTGTTGAATGTCATAGCCGCAGCGAGTACACCACAACATGAATATGGCAATCCTATCATATCAAAATACCCTTGCAATCGACCATTCTCCCCTGGTGTACCATGAATGGTGATGTATGCGAAATCAAATGAGTATTTGGTCCCTTGGTAGAGGTAGGAAAAATCGTTTTTATCTATTGGAGCTGTTTCCACAACTTGGACACCATCCTTGGTATCTTCCCACTTGATAACCGCCTGCCATGTACTACCCCGTAGTAGTACGATGGTTATATTGTATTTTTGCTTATCCAAGAACGAAAAAATGCCTGCCGCGCTACGCAGGGAAACACCATATTCCGAACTATCTCCCCCAGCGACTATTGCTACGTTTCTCATAATCACAAAAGTAAATTACTAAGACTTTCGATTTCATATTATCACACAAAACATGTGGGCATGTAAGCATACCACACATAGCGAGTGTATTACCAATGTGCAAAGGTACGTTTTTTTTTGTATGCACGCAAGTATTATTTCGTAAAAATATCAATGGTAAGCAATTATCATGGCATCGGCCAAAAGAAGATAAGTAAAAAAACGTATATTTTTTGGAAATATTGCAAAAATGCTTTATCTTTGCACAGATATTGTAGTCTTGTGATGAAAAACTCATCTAATGGCTACGCTTATTGCACATCTGCGAAACACAATCGTGATTGTACGAAATGGGGATATTTGGTTTTGACAGCAGGTAGAGCAGGTATGTAAGCACGTCGAGTATGAATACCACTCGTTAATAGGATTCAAAACTATAACTGGCAACACAAATGTAGCTCTCGCTGCGTAACCGAAGTATAGTAGGTTCGCTTAGTTTCGGCACAAGGTGCTGAACCGAGACATCGCTCCAAGCCAATGCTCTGAGGCTCAATGGATATAGCGGTGCGGAAATGTTGGAGCTAACGTTCTTGGGCTGCGACGGGAACGTGACATTTTAGCAGATAAGGTATTGGTTGGTGGCTTGGGTCTTGCCAATACACGAAAATGTAGGCCAAGATAAACGTGTAGAAAGCATATTGGTTCCTTGTTTGGACGCGGGTTCGAATCCCGCTATCTCCACAAAAATGGCAGTGTTACAAATCTAAGTTTATTGGATTGAGTAACCAATAGAAAACGCACATTAATAACCAAGCGACTGAGGTCGCTTTTGTTATATGATTACCTTATGCAAATCATACTAGCATCGGCAAAAATAATGAACGAGAATATCCCCTTATGTTCTCTTCCCACTCATGCTCCACTCTTTCGTCATGAAGCATACACTATCGCTCGTGACTTGCAGCAATATGATGCATCTACGCTATCTGCGATGCTGAATTGCAGTTTTGATATTGCCCGTCAAAATAGAGAGCGATATGCTCATTTTTTTGAAACGAATGAATACATGCCTGCCATTATGGCTTATCAAGGTCAAGCATACAAGCATTTGAAAGCACATGAATTGACGCAAGAGCAATTGTGCTTTGCAGATAAGCATCTTTGGATTTTATCTTTTCTATATGGTATGTTACGCCCGTTGGATGAGATACATTCTTATCGTCTCGAAGGTAATATATTTCTGGAATCAACAGGTGATATGAATGTATTTGATTTTTGGAAAAGCCGTTTGACTCAACCTCTAATAGACTCAGTTCGTCAAGATGATGGCATATTGATTCACCTTGCGACGGAAGAGTATCAGCATTTATTTGATTGGAAACAAATGTTTGGAGTGCGAATCATACAGCCACTTTTTTATGTACAAACGTCATCTGGGTTGAAGATGCAAGCTGTTTGGGCAAAGACTTGTCGTGGTGCAATGACACGATGGTTGCTTGAAAACCCCACCTTATCGCCGCAAGATCTCGTTGCGTTTCAATATCAAGGTTTTCAATATAGTGCTTTGCATAGCAGTGATGATAAGCCTATTTTTATTAAAAACTAATCCTGCTTTTCTCATTGAAACAATGGACTAAGCAACAGTTCGGGTACCCCCTGAGTAGCTGTTTTGGATATATGGGTTATTGACCTTGCTAATCCTTGGATATTTGGCGAACCAGGGTCAATCAAAAAGACCGTTGCTGTGGCAGGCAGATAGTGCAATAATAGCGCTGCAGGATAGACATTTAAGCTGGTGCCAACAACGACCATGATATCGGCTTGTTGTGTCACTTCAATGGCTGGAGTCATATTTGGGACGTCTTCTCCAAAGAATACCACATGTGGCCGTAATAATTGGCCATTGGGATGTCGATCACCATATCGCTGTTCCCAACCATCAAAAGGTACGATGGCATTTTCATCATTTTCGGCTCTCAATTTGATTATTTCCCCATGCAAGTGAATCACGTTGGTGGCACCTGCACGTTCATGCAAGTCATCAATATTTTGCGTTATGATGGTGCAATGTGGGTGGCGTTGCTGCAATTGCGCAATGGCAACATGTGCAGCATTGGGTTGGGCTGCCAGCACATCTTTCCTTCGTTGGTTGTAGAAATCAACGCATACTTGCGGTTGCGTTAACCATGCAGAATGTGTACAAACATCTTCGATGCGATAATTGTTCCACAGTCCATCACTATCCCGAAAGGTACTAAGACCACTTTCAGCGCTAATACCTGCTCCTGTAAAAATAACGATATGAGGCATAATCAATCTTGTATATTAAAAGACAAATATGGTTGTAAACGTATGATATCAGAATCATTCATACACTCCAAACTTTTGATTTCTTCCCATGAGTGGATACGTATCTTACGACGTCTAAGGTTGTATATAGCCTCAGCTTGTGGATAGGTAAGATATGGATGTTTGGTGAGTTGTTTTAAGGAGCAATGATTGACTAAAATCGGATGTACTGAATCGGGGCAAACATACAGAAACTGCATGATTGAGTCCCATGGATATTTTGTATTGAGGTTGACATTGAGTTCTCTAAGTTGTTCCAACGACACATACCCACCTAATGCGTTGCGTCTGTAAACGATTGCATTTGCGACGTGTTGACCTATGCCTTTGAGTAATAGTAATGCTGAAGTATCGGCACTATTCAGTTCGAGTATGGTATCCCGTTTGATGTGATAGCTCCTCGTTTGATAAAGGGAGTCTCGCCATAAAGAGTCTGCTCGATTCAAGCTATCGTACCGCATACGATAGGCATGTCGACGTTGTGCTCGTCGCAGTGAATCAGCTTGCCAGTATCGTTCACGCTCCCTAACAAATGGCAGGGTATCAATTTTAATGTATGGGCGTAATACTTGAAAAGCACTATCACTTAATCCATACAATCGTCTAAAATCATCTGCATCGTAATACCTACCTTTTCGTTGGCGATATTTCATTATATTTCGTATCTGCCACGGTTGCAAACCTAATTGTGATAAGATCGTACTATCTGCGGTATTCGGGTCAAAAGTTTGAAGACGGATGGAAGGAGTTTTGTATTGGATCGTATCTTGCCAAAGGGTATCTATCGTGATTGTATTTTCACCACGCCATGCGTGTTGTGGGACCATATTGATGAACATCACGACCCCAAGTGCAGCGAAGAGAATGATAACGGAACCTACGAGTTGTTGCTTAGAAAATAAAGGTGAACGAGAGGAGGACATGTTGATTATATTTTCTGAATGATTGATTCTATTGTTCCATCTTGCAAGTGAGTAGTAACTATTTGTCCTGGGGCTAGTTGTCGGGTGCTACGCACGATGGCGCCATCGAGTGTAAGCAAGCTATATCCCATTTGATAGATACGTTCTGGTGAGCGCAATGCTAACTTTTGTTCGATAAGTTCGATCCGATGTTTACGAATCAGAATTTGTCTATCGGCAGTTAATCGTAGGCGTTGACGCATCGAATCAATTTGATCAACCAATCTATTGATTCGTTCGATAAGAAAAGCGGCCACTGCAGTAGGAGTTTTAAGGGAAGTGTGTGCCACATGGTCTAATAAACTTATGTCACGCGTATGTCCTATACCCGTAATGATTGGCAGAGGAAAGAGGGCGCATGCCTTGCAGAGTTCGTAATGGTCAAAACAATTCAAATCGGTCGTTGCCCCACCACCGCGTATAATGATGACTGCGTCGTATGCGTGTATATCCTCGGCTATCGTTGCCAATGCTTTTTGAATGGAAGCAGTCGTATTGTCTCCTTGCATGATACAAGGAAACAAGCGTGTTTGAAATCGATAGGCAGACTGATGGAGTTGATGTACAAAATCACCATAACCAGCAGCCGTATCTGCTGAAAGGATGGCTAAACGTTGGGTTAACGTAGGGAGTCGTAACTGCTTTTGTTTTTCGAATAGGCCCTCTTGTTGCAAACGCATCAAGGTCTCTTGACGTGCTTTGGCTAAAGCCCCCAAAGTATATGACGGGTCGATATTGGTAACATTGAGACTTAATCCATAGACAGGATGAAAATTCACTTCTACCGCCAATAGGACTTGCATCCCCACTTGCAAGGTGGAGTGGGTATGCGACGCAAAATAGTTAGAAAGGAGTGCGTATCGTTGACTCCAACAAGTGGCACGAGTCTTGGCTGATAGTTTACCATCAGGTGCTTTTTCTACCAATTCAAGATAGCAATGGCCAGATTTGATTTGTAGAGAGGCTATCTCTGCATGGATCCAATAGTTATCTGGCAGAGTGCCACATAAGACCTCTTGGATAATGGATTGAAACTCAGAAAGGGAATAGGTATGATGTGTCATAATAAATAAGATATGCAAAAACTAATCAAACATATAATCATTACTCCCAGCCAACGTATGTGATGACGTTTGCTAAGATATGCCGCGAGGATTGCTCCGTATAAGAGACATAGCATCAAAAAAGAACATTCTAAATGCGTGGTTGAATATGGTAAACTCTCTATGCATAACGTAGCTTGGTTCATACAATGCGTAAGTGTTTCAGGCACATAGGATAGCCATACACCTATGGATCCAAAGGGGCTCAAAAGAAGCATGATAATAGCTCCCACGATGATTAACCATCCTAATGGAATAACAATAAGATTGGTCAATAGAAAATAGTTGGACATTTGCCCAAAATAGTACAATGCTATCGGTAGTGTACTAATTTGCGCTGCTAACGAAACACTAATGAGTCCTTGCAAATAAGACTTGACGTTATATCCTATTTTGGTTTGGGTCTTAGGCATAGGAACTATATTGCGCAGATAGGGTTCGAGCACTAAGATGCCCCATACGGCAGCAAAACTGAGTTGAAAGCTAACCGAGAAGAGGTCGGCAGGAAAGAGAACCAAAATAATCCATGCCGCCGCAGCTAAAGTATTGATAGAGTTGGTCTTGCGATAGAACATCCCACCTATCTCGACGAGTGATAGCATGATTACACTTCTAATCACAGAGGGTGTTGCTCCTGTTAACAATGCATATAGAACCAAACAAATAATAACACACAATGATAACACCCGACGTTTCCATTTTTCCTCGTATAGTGGTCTCCATCTCCCCATCCCTGTGAGGAACATAATGATAATGGTATAGAGTATGCCTGTATGTAGGCCACTAACAGCCAACACATGGGTTGCTCCCGCAGCAGAGAAACTTCGTTGGATGTCTGGTTCAAGATCCTCTTTATAGCCTAAGGTAAGCGCGGATAAAGTTCCTAACTCAGCGCCCTGAATTCCCAATGATTGTAGATATTGATGGAGTTGATATTGCCAAGCCTTGGGATGCCAACGATTGGAAGTGCATGCATTGTGAATAAACCAATGTTGAGAATCTACAAAACCTATAGCACAAATGCCCTGATGTTGTAAGTACTTGTTGTAATCAAATGTCCCTATCGTGTCGGCAGACTGAAAGCGCGTATGCACTATCAAAGTATCCTGTAGTGAAGGAAGAACGAGAGAAGAATCTTTGTGTATATATAGGTATACGTGTGGAGGATGCGTGGGATGATATTGTGGTGATATGATCGATGCTTCCACACGCCACGTTTTCTTGTGTTCTGAGGGATAGGTTTGTGTCACCAATTGATAAGTCTGTACGGAGTCTGGCAGAGCAACTATCGGTTTATGGTAAGGATGGATAGGTATTTGCAAACTATCAAGCACAACAAGGAGTACAATCAAGGGCAGTAATATTACTACCATTGGATGTGTGCCTAACCATTTGTACATTGGATGAGGATTGAACTAAGCCTTAAGTTGATGTATCGTATCTATTGGGTCATTGGATTTGAACACCGCATTACCCGCTACCAAGATGTCGGCTCCTGCATCAAACAAAACGGGAGCATTCTGCAGGTTGACTCCGCCATCTACTTCTAATAACGTTGAAAGATGGCGTTCTTCAATCTGCTCGCGCACATAGCGTACCTTATCGAGGGTGGATTCGATAAATTTCTGCCCACCAAATCCCGCAAAAACAGACATCAAAAGCACCATATCCACTTCCCCTAAATAAGGGTCCAATCGATGCACATCAATATCGGGATTGATGGTAAGACAAGTGCGTACTCCTTTGTTTCGAATAAGTGCCAAAATAGGAAGTGGGTCATCTACAGCCTCCAAATGGAACCCCACGCTCCATGCTCCTGCATCGCAAAAACGCTCCACATAGCGTTCTGGATGGGTAATCATAAGGTGTACATCCAATGGCTTGGTCGCATAACGCTGGAGTGTTTCCATGATAGGAAAGCCAAAGGATATATTGGGTACAAAGACGCCGTCCATCACATCAACGTGGATATAATCGGCTTGGGAGTGATTCAGCATCTCAATATCACGCTGAAGGTTACCAAAATCGGCAGATAAAACAGAGGGAGCTATTCGTTTCATGTTGCAAAAGTACATCTTTTTTCCTATATTACCAAATATGCAGCAGAAGAGAAAGTGAGTTTTTTGTTATACTTTGTCTGGACATTCTGCTTTGGCCTTGTTATTACACATAGTAATTTGAGCGAGGAGAGATATGTTATTGTGTTTTAGTTTGTAAATCCCATTTTTTTGTTGTATCTTTGTCGGCTAAATAAATATTTTCCTTTTTAGGGAATCGTTGATAAGGAGATGCTATGGTCATTCTAAGTATAGAAACAAGTACACGTGTATGTTCGGCCGCTTTGAGTAAAAACGGCGAGTGTATAGCATATCGGATACAAGAAGAGAATGCTAATCACATTCAAGTCTTGCCTTTGTTTATCCAAGAATTGTTGGATATTGCTCGTACCAAGTCTTTGGTCATTCAAGCAATTGCTTTGAGTGAAGGACCTGGTAGTTACACAGGTTTGCGCATCGGTACAAGCATCGCTAAAGGTTTGTGTTATGGTATGCAAGTGCCTTTGGTACCTATCCCTTCATTGGAAGTTTTGTGTGCGTCAGCACAAGTGGATGCTGCATCACCATTGCTTCTATGTCCAATGATAGACGCAAGAAGAATGGAAGTATATACCCAGTTGTACACGTTGACTGAAAAAGGCCTATTGGTATCCCAGTCCCCAGTTGAAGCTCGGGTGATAGAAAATAATGAATGGTTGTTATCTGCTCGGGGTGAACAATCGGTGTATTACTTTGGTGATGGCGCTGAAAAATGTCAAGCGCTATTGGAAACGAATGCAATACATTACCTAAACAACATAGTCCCCAATGCTCGTTTTATGGGGGCATTGGCATTGCAACGCTTGACAAAAGAAGGATACACTCCTGTGGATGTAGCATATTATGAACCTTTTTACTTGAAGGAATATGTGGCAGCGCCAAGTCACGTGAAAGGGCTTAAGTAATCGGATTTGAAAACTATTATGTGTACAAGCAAACTAAAATATTTCTTTTCATTGCTATTGGTTGCGAGTGTTTTCGTATCATGTTCTACGCAAAAAAACACCAAGGTCAGTCGTTCTTACCATGAAATGAAGACATACCATAATATCTATTACAATGGTATGATTTCGTTCTTAGAAGGTCAAGACCAAATCAAGCAGAGCAATGAAGATGACTATTCTCAAGTGTTGCACCTTTACCCTGTGAGTAATCATAATGCAGCACAAGCTGCTAGTTCACAAATGGACTTGGCTATTGAAAAATGCAGAAAATGTATCAAATTGCACTCTATTCATGCCAAGCCTAAGCCTGATCCTAAACGAAACAAAGATCCTGAGTACAAATTGTGGTTACAATCCAAAGAATTCAATGCCCAAATGTATCGCGCCTGGTTGTTGTTGGGGCAAGCAGAGTTTCACAAGGGTGATTTTTTGGGTAGCATCGGTACGTTTAGTTATGTGAGTCGTCTCTACGAAAATGACAATGATATCAAGGCCCAATGTCAACTATGGATTGCTCGTGCATATGCAGAATTGGGATGGCAATACGAAGCTGAAGATATGCTTCAAAAAGTAAATATTGATCATCTCAAGCGCAAAAACCATCCTCTCTATTCGGCAGTGTCGGCAGACATTATGCTCAAAGGTGGTAAGATCAAGGAAGTTATTCCTTTTGTCAAAGTGGCCAAAAACACAGAGAAGCGAAAACAATTCAAACCCCGTTTTGAATATGTCTTAGGTCAGTTGTATCAATTGGATGGCCAACGCAGTGCTGCTATGTCCGCATTTCAACGGGTGATAAAGATGCATCCTGATGCGACTATGGATTTCCATGCACGACTCAATTGTGCTCAATTGCAATCCGACACCACCAAAAGCCTTAAGCAACTAAGAAAAATGACACGGTTGGCCAAATATGATGAACAATTGGACGAGTTGTATGGGGCTATTGGAAACATCTATTTGCACCATCATGATACGGCCTCCGCATTGATCGCTTATGAGAAAGGTATTGAGGAAAGTACCAAAAAAGGCATAGCAATGGCGGCGTTATTGATTCAAGCTGGAGACTTATATCACGAAACGCAAGACTATCCATCAGCAGGAAGATGCTATACCGAAGCAACCCAAATCATAACAACAGAACATGAAGACTACGAGCGTGTCAAAAAACGCGCAGAGATATTGGACGCATTGGTAGTAGAATTGAACACCATCACGTTACAAGACTCGCTGCAATACCTATCCACTTTGTCTCCAGAAGAGCAAGAGGCTATTGTAAACCAAATCATCAAAGATCTCATAGCCAAAGAGAAAGCCGATTCGGCTAAGTTAGCTCAACAGGCTCGTGAAGCCGAACTGGATGAAGGGATACGGAGTGTAAACACACAAGGTCTATTGGGAGGTAGTGGTGACAATAGTTGGTATTTCTATAATGCTCAATTGCTTCGTTCTGGCAAGCAAGAGTTCGTTCGTATTTGGGGTAATAGACCATTGGAAGACAACTGGAGACGTTTGAGTAAGGCATCGGTGATGCAACCTATTGAAGACATGGAGATGGAAAATGACGATGATACCTTACCTTTGGATTCTGCAGGCGGTATGACTACCACAGTTCAAACTCCTGCTCCAACGGTAACTGATGTACATCAACCACAATACTATTTGCAACAAATTCCTAAGAGCGAACAAGACATTGAGGCATCAAACGTTCTAATAGCCAAGGCTATTAAGAACCTAATGAACTTATACATAAACAAGATGAACGATTGGGAGCGGTGTGAAGCTGCCTTTGAAGATTACTGTCGTCGTTTCCCTAATGACTCTATTCTTCCCGATTTGTACTATGTACAATACATCAACGCTTTGCGTCTCAACAGGGAGAAGGAAGCCACCTATTATGCACAACAAATTTTGGAACGTTTTCCTACTACCCAACAGGCAAAGATTGTCTCTGATCCCACTTATTTTGAACGTCTTAGAAGAACATTACAAGAGCAAGACTCACTCTACGAATTGACCTATACAGCATATACAAAAGGAGAGTTTCAAATAGTCAAGCAAAACAAAGACTATGCAGAGTTGAACTATCCAGAGGCTGTGCTGATGCCACGCTTCTTGTTCCTAAATGCGATAGCCGTTGCACGTACGGATGGACAAGAACCTTTCATCACCTGCTTAAAAGATTTGGTAATGCGTTATCCTTCTAGTGATTTGGGAGCATTAGCAAAAGATATGTTGGCAATGATGGGACAAGGCATGGAAAGTCAACAAGGAGGTTCGGTGAGTGATTTAGCGCAAAAACGTGAAAATATCATACAAGAAGATTCCACCCTATTGGCACAAACAACATTGGATGAGGATATTGAGCCTCATGTTTTGATAGAGATTGCTGCTGATGAGAAACAACTAAATGACTTGTTGTACCAAGTTGCTTTGTTCAATTTTGCGCAGTTTATGATTAAGGACTTTGACTTACAAACCTTCCATAATTACACATCCACTACCAGTGCTTTACGCGTTTCTGGTTTTGAAAGTAAAGAGGAGTGTGAGTGGTATATTGGTTTGATGCAAAAAGATGCTACACTCCATAAATACTTCATTGACATCAATGCTAAAATTGCGGTAATGCATTAATGGTGTTTTGTGGTGTAAGGTATAAGCCAGTTGTACCTCATCGTCATCTGTAGTCATTTTCAAGTTCTACGTTTCAGATGATAAATCACGCATAGAGAAGAAAGGTAGTCTGCTTAGACTACCTTTCTTTATGTCGGGATGACAAGATTTGAACTTGCGACCTCCGGTCCCCCAGACCGTTGCGCTACCGGGCTGCGCCACATCCCGATTTGAAAACCGATGTGCAAAAGTACTATATTTTTTTGACTTAGACAAATTTTTACCACAAAAAGATAGTACAACCTCTTATATAACTAATCTATTCTGATGTCGTCATTTACTTTATCTATTAATAGTCTCTTATCTACAAACACAACCTCCCATTTAGGAGGTTGTGTTTGTATGAATATGTAATGATATCTATTACTCGGTTAACCAGCGAACATATGCAAAGTCCATACGGTGTGGAAGCAAATCGTTCTTTGGATACATACGCAATCCAAACTTCATGCCTCCTGCATAATCTAATAGGTATGCTAACTCAAAGCGCATATGACTGCCATCTACTTTCACTAACTTGAGAGGTTCTACCTCGTAGAGTTTGTTGTTGTTGTGAGTAGAGGTACGCACCACTACGAGTTCAACACCGATACCGTTATCGTTGAGATTCTTGGTATCCAATTCAACTGCCACCTTAAGTTTCTCACCTACGTTTAGGTTTTGCAGGTTAGTCATTGGCAACTCAATCTTGGTAACCTCAATTTCATCCCAATGTTGTACCATATTCTCCTTCCAAGCAGCGATTTCTTTAGCAACACTGAAAGTGTTCTCTGTCAAAGCTTGGTGACGTTTAGCCAATTTGTTATAGAAACGATCAAAATAATCGTCCATCATACGTTTGGTTGTAAAACGTGGAGTAATCTTAGTAATCGAATTTTTGATGGTTTGAATCCATTCTGGGCTATAACCTTTGGAGTTTTTAGCATAGTACATTGGAATAACCTCATTCTCTAATATTTGGTAGATAGTAGCAGCATCCAATTGGTCTTGGTGTGCTTGGTTTTCGTATGTACGTTTTTCTGTTAGCGCCCATCCAGCTCCTTCTACATAACCTTCGTACCACCATCCGTCCAAGACTGAGAAGTTGAGAACGCCATTCATTTGTGCTTTCTCACCAGATGTACCACTGGCCTCTAAAGGTCTTGTTGGGGTATTGAGCCAAATATCCACACCACTCACGAGGCGTTTAGCTAAACGCATATCGTAGTTCTCAAGGAAGATAATTTTGCCCAAGAACTGAGGCATACGACTAATCTCAATGATACGTTTGATAAGTCCTTGACCTCCACCATCAGCAGGGTGTGCTTTACCAGTAAAGAGGAATTGAACAGGGTAGTTAGGATTGTTAACCAAACGCTCCAAACGCTCCAAGTCTGTGAAGAGCAAGTGTGCACGTTTATATGTAGCAAAACGTCTTCCGAAACCAATAATGAGGTTGTTTGGATTCATTTCGTTGAGTGCACGAACAATACGTCCTGGGTCACCTTGACTCTTCATCCAGTCTTCGGTAAATTTCTGCTTGATATAGTCAATCAGTTTTTTCTTCAAAGTCAAGCGTGTAGACCAAATCGTATCATCGCTCAAATCGTTATATGCTTTCCACATCTCTGGATTGGATTGGTCATTGAACCACTCCTGAGGGAAGATTTGCTTGTACAATGCTTTCCATTCGCTAGCAGCCCATGTAGGCATGTGAACACCATTGGTTACATAACTAACATGCAACTCTTCTGGGAAATAGCCTGGCCAAACAGGAGAGAACATTTTCTTGCTTACTTCTCCATGCAACCAACTCACACCATTAGCTTCTTGGCAAGTATTGAGAGCGAACACGCTCATTGAGAATTTCTCGCTGCCATCGTCAGGGTTATGGCGTCCCATTCCAATAAGATCTTTCCACTCGATACCCAAACGTGAAGGATATTCTGACATATACTTGTAGAAGATGCCTTCTTCAAAATAGTCATGGCCTGCAGGAACAGGAGTATGGCAGGTATATAAACCGCTTGCACGTACCACTTCAAGTGCTTGATTGAAGGTTAGATGCTCTTCTTCAACCAAATCAACCAATCGTTGCAATCCCATCAAGGCAGCATGTCCCTCGTTGCAATGATAAACATCTTTCTTAAGGCCAAGTTTCTTGAGTGCTAAGGTACCACCTATACCTAACATAATTTCTTGTTTGATACGGTTTTCCCAATCGCCACCATAGAGTTGGTGAGTGATTTGGCGATCCCATTCAGAGTTCATATCGTTGTCTGTATCCAAGAGATATAAGTTGATACGACCTACCGCTACTTGCCATAGATAGGCATATACTTTGCGATCAGGATATGGTACCTCAACAACCATTGGTGTACCATCTTCGTTCTTAACTTGTTTGATAGGCAAGTTGTTGAAGTTTTGTGCTTCATACTTAGCCAATTGTTGTCCTTCTGGTGAGAGTGCTTGTGTAAAATAGCCATAGCGATAGAGGAAACCGATGGCAGTCATATCTACATTGCAGTCGCTCGCTTCTTTCAAATAGTCACCAGCGAGAACACCGAGACCACCTGAATAAATTTTCAACACGTGGGTCAATCCATACTCCATAGAGAAATAAGCCACGCTGGGTTTGGACTTATCCTTTGGAGTATCCATGTAAGCACGGAACTCATCATAGATATCATCCAATTTTTTCATGAAGACTTTGTCCTCTGTCAACTCAAGCATTTTTTCGTAGCTCAAGTGGTTGAGCAGGGTGATAGGATTAGAATCGGAACGATGCCATGTATCTAAATCTATCTCACGAAATATGTTTTTAGCATTGCTATTCCATACCCACCAAAGGTTATAGGAAAGCTCTTGTAATTTCTTTAGATTCTCTGGCAAATGGGCTTGTACGTTTACTTCGGTCCATGAAGCCTGATTAACGTTACTAACTCGAATTTTTGTCATAATGATTATTAATTAAATGAAATAAATTACACAATCTGTATATTTTCTTCCCCTAAACATGAAAAAAAATCACCTTCAAGTTAGGAGGTGTGCTTAAAAATCGCGCAAAGATACACTTTTTTTTTGAATTTGCAAAATCTATTTATAAAATCCATAACAACCCTAATGACAACAGAAAAAAATTGCTAAGTCAATCAAGCAATCTAAACATAATATAAACAATAAAGTTGCATAAGTTTTTGAAAAATCGTATCTTTGCATTGTAAATCAATTTATTTAACTATGAAAAGCCTAACAAATAAATTATCTATGATTACGGAACAAGAGATCTACCGCAGAAGAGATATGCGGGATGTATTCACTTTTACCATTGACCCTGCTGACGCCAAGGATTTTGATGATGCTATATCTTACCTTCGCTTGGAGAATGGTAATTATCAAATAGGCGTGCATATTGCAGACGTGACGCATTTCGTCTTGCCTGGGTCTGAGATTGATATTATGGCGTATGAAAAAGCCACCTCTGTTTATTTGGTAGATGAAGTTTTTCCCATGTTGCCTGAAGCATTGTGCAACGACTTGTGTTCACTTCGTCCAAACGAAGAAAAATTGTGCATGTCCATTGTTTTTGACATTTCGCCTGATGCACACGTTATCAAGCATAAAGTATCCCGTACAGTTATCAAGAGCGATTGTCGATTGTCTTATGAGCAAGCGGATGAGCTATTAAAGGATAAAGCAGTAGCAATCGTTCCAGCCATAGAAAAAGAGCTCAAAGAAAGCCTCAAAGAGTTGAATGTCTTAGCCAAACAGTTTCGTCAAAAACGCATTGCCAAAGGGGCTTTGGAATTGGAGCAAGAAGAGATGAGGTTTCGATTGGATGAGAACAAGTTTCCTATAGAGATCTACTTTGAGCAATCAACAGATGCTCATCAACTCATTGAGGAATTTATGTTGCTTGCCAATCGTACTATTGCTACGTTGTTGGCTCAATCTGTTCCGATGGTATATCGTGTACATGATTTGCCTAACAAAGAAAAAATGGCCCTTCTCAAGCGGTTTACAAAAAGAAGAGGCGATGCCATCCCTGCTAGTACGATTAAGATGCTCACAATGCGTGCTATGGCCAAAGCTGTTTATGCTACGCACAACATAGGTCATTATGGTTTGGCATTTGATTACTACACCCATTTTACCTCTCCTATTAGACGTTATCCTGACATGATGGTGCATCGTTTGGTAAGTATATATCTTTTAGGAGAGCGAAAAGCTTCGGAGTTGATAACACCGTATGCACACTACAAGGATGTAGAACAAGTAGAAACTGCATGCCAACATTGTACAGATATGGAAGTAGCTGCAACAACAGCTGAACGTGACTCTATCAAGTATATGCAAGTTTTATGGTTGCAATCATTTGTGGGACAAGAGTTTGATGGTGTTATCTCTTCCGTCACCGATTTTGGGTTGTTTGTCCAGTTGAATGACTCTCATTGTGAAGGTTTGATTCCGATACGTACTTTAAGTCCTACGGAGCATTTGGTGTATGACGAGCGTAATTATCGTTTGATATCCAAACCTAACACGCGTATTCGCAGAGGGCATTTTTCCGAATTGCCGGCTCCTATCAAAGCATTGGAATTCACATTGGGCGACAAGGTGCGTGTGCGTGTTGTAAAAGCAGATGTGAATAGACGATTGGTTGATTTTGAATTGATATCGCACGAAAAGGTATAGTGCGTAGGCAAATATGTACTAAAAATATCATTGACCCCTATTTTTAGGTTGTTGGATGGTTGTTCATATCGTTTTTTTATGTTACCTTTGCGCATTAAAAGTTTTTGAGTTGTTTTTCATTATGCAACACTTGCTCTCACATACACTCATCAAAAGATGCACATTGTGTGCAATATTGATAAGTTTATTCCTTCCCCCTTGTTTTGGAGAGGTGGTTGTGCTACGTTCTGGCAAGGTATTGCAAGGAGAGATATTGGTACATAATCAAGATGTTCTCATCATGCGGGACACAGATGGTATTCGCCGACAGTACCCTACTAGTTCTGTTCTCTCGATCAAAGCTGATGAGGAGCAAGTAAATCAAACAGAAGAGGTATTGGAGGTTTCTGAATCCACAACACAAAAAAGTTCGTTATCTGCGGTCGTGTTACGTTTTCAAGTCAGCGCTGGCGCTTGTATGATTCCCAACGAGACTTTCGGCTCTGCTTACGATGTTGGCATGGCAATTGGTACACGCACTTTGATGAATAAACGCATATTCTTGGGAGGAGGCATCCGCTATCAATACGTCCTACTGGATAAAAAAGAATATTCCATCTTACCCATTGAAGCGATGCTATCGGTGGCATTAAGCGAGCATCAACATGCCCCTGAGATTGGTATGAATGTAGGATATGGATTTGCCTTTGGAGGATTGAAAGGTGGTGTATGTGGAGGAGCTAAGATAGGTTGGAGATGGCAATTTTCAAACAAATCGGCTTTGTTATTATCAGGGTATATTCACATGCAACAGGTAGAGAGTAACACTTTTGAAGTAATTGATAATCAAACATATAGTTATACAGCTAATAGAGGATTATTGACCACAGGTCTAAATGTATCAGTCCAGTTCTAATTGTATAATACACTATTGAAAGCAACAACATCAAATAGAACTAAAAAACAGGCCCGCAAGCATAGGGTTACTATCCTTCTCAACGATAGTGAAATGCGTGTGTTGACTAGGCATTGCGAGAAGTATATGATTCGAAACAGGGCTAAATTTGTTAGGGAAGCACTGATGCGAAACATTCTAAAACAAATGGACAAAGATGCGCCAACCTTGTTTGATTGACACATAGAGTTTATAATTTACAAATAAGGTGGTTTTTATTGTTTAAAAAAGTTCATTTTTTTTGTTTATTCCAAAAAAATATATAACTTTGCATTTGAAAACATATATATTTTTATGAAAAACAATAATATTCCACTATTAGATTGCCCTGTTGATTTTTTGATAGGAGATGCTTCTGGCAAAGTTCTTAATGAGTATGGTAGATTCCCCTGTAAAATCAAATGTGGGGTGTATGCAATCGTTGTGAAAGGAACGGCAAAGGCTACAATTAATATCACACAATATAATTTCAAGGAGAACGATGTAGTTTTGTTGGAGCCAGGAGGTTTTTTGTTAATTCATGAATTTTCAGAAGACGCCTTGATTTATTATATATTATTTTCCTCCTCCTTCTTGGAAAAGAACACATACAACAATCGCATGACCTTGGGTTCAGTTCGTATGAAAACACCTGTAGTTACGGTCACAGATGAGCAAATGGAGGTGATAAAAAAATCGGTAATGCTTTTGATTGATGCATCAAATTGCCAACCTTCTATGCTTAATAGCAAGAGTATGGTTCATATTTTCAACATGCTGCAACAAAGTTATACTGCATACGCAAAGCGTCTAAATGATTATACAGATCGTCCTATTGATCGAAAAACAGAGATTTATCAAGATTATTCTCGATTGATTTTGGCTCACTATACTGAGTGGCATCATGTATCCAAATATGCAGAAGCGATGCATATAACGCTCCCTCACTTGTGTAGCACTATCAAACAAGTAAGTGGAAACACTGCGGGTGATTTGATAACCGAGGCAATTTTGACTGATGCTAAGGCTCAACTCAAGATTACCAATATGCAAGTCAAAGAGATTGCTTTCTCGTTGGGATTTGAGAACGTAGCATTCTTCAATCGTTTTTTCAAGTCTCATACAGGCGTTACTCCAAAGACCTATCGTAATATGTAATCGTCATACATCCTTTATCGAGAAGTAGCGCAGTTGGTAGCGCACCACGTTCGGGACGTGGGGGTCGGGCGTTCGAGTCGCCTCTTCTCGACAAAAAAAAGGCAGTTAATTGCCTTTTTTTGTTGAAGAATAGAGGAATGCGGAGAATGCCTTTTGGATATAAGGAGGGATCATGCACAATGCTGCATGCATTCCTATGATAAATTCATCCTGATAATTAAGGATTGATCAAAAGTTTCAAACACCTATTAAGAGCTTCTGTCCAATAGGGAATATCTTGTTGGAAAGTTTGTTTGTATTTGCTTTTATCCAACACACTATAATGGGGGCGTGGTGTCTTGTAAGCATATGCGCTTGACAAGATGGGTTGTACATTGCAATGTATTTGGTTGGATTCGGTCAATAGTGTATTGGCGATTTGGTGTATGGCAACCGTAAAATCGTACCATGAGCACACTCCTTCATTGGTAAAATGATAGATACCTGCATGCCATTGGGGTGCGTTGATGATATGGAAAATAGCTTGTGCCAAATCCGCAGCATAAGTTGGAGTTCCTATCTGATCAAAGACCACACCTAATTGTTCACGTTCGCTACCGAGGCGTAACATGGTTTTGACAAAATTGTTTCCAAACGATGAGTACAACCATGCCGTACGCAAGATGATGGCCTGCGGATTGACTTCTAACAGTTTTTGTTCACCCGCTAATTTTGTACGTCCGTATGCCGTATTTGGGGCTACTGGATCATCCTCTTTGCAAGGTATATGTTCACTGCCAGAGAACACATAGTCGGTACTAATATGTATCACCTTGCAACCAGTACTTCCCAACCACTGTACAGCCTCAGCATTGATTCGCATGGCCGTCAGTTCATCCTCTTCTGCTTTGTCCACTTGTGTATACGCTGCACAATTGACAATTAGGTCAATGTGATGTTCTTGAACAAAAGCGTTCACTTCCTCTTGTTTGGTAATATCTAAGATATGTACGAAGACTTCACTTGTAGGAAGAGTCACAATATCTGAAAAAAAATAGTTGTGCTGAGGATATTGGGTAGATAATACCCGCATCTCGTTTCCAAGTTGGCCATTACAGCCGGTAATGAGTATATTCATAAGGTGTGTGTATTGGGTGCGCTGTTAGAATGGATTGTCCAAATCTTTCAAGAACGGGTGATTCTTATCTTTGTCTGACAATATCATTTGGTCTTCAGGGACTTGCCAGTCAATGTTCAGTGTTGGATCATTGAGCATGAGTCCGCCATCTGCTTCAGGATGGTACAAGTTGTCACATTTGTATGCGAAGATAGCTGTTGGGCTCAGCACACTAAATCCATGTGCAAAGCCACGGGGAATGAAGAATTGGCGGTGATTCTCTGCACTTAGCAGCACCGAATACCATTGTCCATAGGTAGGGCTATCTTTGCGCAAATCCACGGCCACATCCAACACTTCTCCCTCGATGCAACTTACCAGTTTGGCTTGTGTATAAGGAGGTCGTTGAAAATGAAGACCTCTGACAACGCCATAAGTAGAAGCCGACATATTGTCTTGTACAAAACGAGCCGTTATACCTGCTTGCATATAGCGTTCTTCGTTGTACGTTTCTACAAAGAATCCACGACTATCCTTAAAAACTTTTGGTTCGATAACCAATACTCCTTCTAATGGTGTTTTGATAACTTGCATATGATGATGGATTAAATTGCTATTATATTGCAGCTCTTAAGATGATACGAATACCATTTCGTTGCCAAGGACCCAATCCTTGTAAATGAGTTAATCGGCGTACATATTCCACACGCAGTACTTTGAAAATATTTTCTATACCCACCGTGAACTCCATATAGGGCATGTAGGCATGTTTGCCATCGGAAAAAGTGGGATTACTATAGACGGGTTGTCCCGATTCATTGATATAGGAAACGGGAAAATCGTATAATCCAGGAGTGAGGGTTGGATTGTTGCGATCGGATAGATAACCACATAGGATATGGAAGGACATCACCTCACGCAATTTAAGCAGTTTGATTCCCGGGATACGATTGAACAACCATCCCTTCATGTTGTATATCACGTGGCAGGCCACGTATCGGTCCATAAGAAATTCCATTGGTTGCATCAAGTTGAAGGCTTTGGGCTCCATTAGGATAGAGTTGTTGGATGCAGGGATGAAGAGTTTGGTAAATGGCACCTTCTTGCCTGCCACATATCCTACATCTCCTGCCAAGTCCAAATGTCCAAAGGCAGACAACCAGAAACGTGATTCAGCAGAGAGTTGAATACGATTGTAATAATAGTCGTCTTCCAAAATGTATCCCATCTCATTGATTAAACGGAAAACAGGAGCATCTTTCCACAAGTTGAAAGGAGACTCCACTCCTTGCCTATCGTTGTAAATGAAACCTCCAGGGGAATACCTCAATTGGAATGTCCACATCGCATCATGATAGTATTGGCGTTGCAGGTAAGTACCATCCTCATTGCGTTTGTTGTACTTGAGTATGGTAGGGGCTCTATCAGGTCTTGGCGCTGCCCACTTGCCATTGGGTAACCCTAAACTACCATTCGGTTGGTTGTTCATAAAATCAAACCATGTGATGATAGACAATTGATTAGCCCACTCTTTCTCATACTTCAATCGAATACGCGCAACGTACTGCATTGGTAATGGTTTGTAGTTGAATTTGATGGACATCAATATATGGTCACGATCTACAACACGATATGTTTGTCCCAACTCCTCAAGGTCGTAAGTTAGTTGCAAGGATAAGTTATGTCGTAAGCACTCATAAGGATGATACTCCTTGTCATGGAACGAATACAATGCTGTTATGCCTCCTTTGAATCGTTTGTCATTCAATCCGTATGCTGCATAGGTATTCATGAACCATCTTGGATGTTGATTGGCTGTAGTCATTCCTCCTATGCGGAAGCGGCATCCTTCTTGTTCATTGTAAGAGAACGTATTGAACACTGGTCCAAAATCCCATTTGCTTTTGTTTCGCTCCGTTGTGGTCGGAACATATTCTTGGATAAGGTCCTGTATCGTATTGACCATGCGTCTAAACTTAGGCACGCGCATAAACTCAGGCACCATACTATCCACCATAGTCTCTTTGGGTGTAAGTTTACGAGGGCGCAACTGTTCCCATTCTTCGTATCCTTTTGTCTTGGCATCCTTTAAGGTAACAACTGCACCTGCCATTCGGAACAAACTATCTGGGAAAGAAGGTTCGAAATTGTAATCGCTAAAGTATCGAGTCTGATGGGCATAGATGTTACGATGCGAGCGTTTGGAGAGAGCAAATCGCGCATAGGTATTTACTTCGTTAGAAACCCAACGACCATTGGGTAATTGTCGGAACGACTCTTCTATGCTCAGATGGTTAACCCAGTTGAGGTTGATATGAGGAGGAACGTTGATACTGTATTTCTTCAAGGCATAGGTCGAATCGGCCACAATATACAAGTGTCCTGTAAATCCAAAACTCTCGCTATTGACAGGAACAAATGCCAAATCCACACAGGGCGTGTTATCTATTACGATGGTATCCATGATGTAATAGTGATAGTAACTGACAGCCAACGTGGACGATAATGGACTGACAAACCTATTCAATAGCAGATTGATATCATTGGGGAAGATATTCATCGGCTGAAAGACAGCTCTCATGTTTTCTGTCAAACCGCCATTGTCAAATAGTTTATCAAAACCTTCCCATCGCATTGCCTTAACCACTTTCTGTTCACCTCTGGAAGAGCCATGATAGTATTCATCAGCCACTGTTTCACGAACGGATAAGGTGACCATACGCGTCTCATTTGCCTTGAGCAACGTGGAGTCACGAAGGATACGAACGCTATCGGTATTGATGACCAACGAATCTTGACCTATGGTAAGGGTGTCAACAGACAAGAAATTGGTGTCGGGTATCAGCACTCCGTGCTCCACGCGTAGGGTGTCAATATACTTCTCTACAAACTTGAAATTTTTCCAAAACCTATTCTTATCCAAATTAAAGTCAAATGGCTCGAGGGAGAAGGCTAATTTCTCGTAGCTTTCCACGCTATAGGTTTCCATACCTCCTACACGATTGACACCCTTGCGTGCAATGACATTTTTGATTAGATCCACAGCAGGATTGCCACGACGTCTATATCGTTCACGTTTGCGAGTAGGTTTGATAACCACATCCGCCAATTTATACACATCTGGTTCTAATTCAATGGTATGCTTTTTCAAGTGTCCTTTTCTTAGATGAACTTGTTGGGTCTTGTATCCCACCATACGAAACTCTAATGTGGTAAAACCATCGTTGTTCACCACCATAAACTCTCCATCCAAGTTCGACGTAGTACCCGTAGTGGTTCCTACAAATAGTATTTGTACAAAAGGAAGCGTTTCTCCCGTTTGCGCATCTACCACCACCCCTTCTAGTCCAGTAGTCGAGGTACTACGAGTATCCGCATATGCCCCCACGAACAAGCACAACAATAAGGATATTAATATTTGTCGAAAACTCATCACAATCTTAAAAACATAATACCTTGCAAAGGTAATACTATTATTTTGGATAAACAAATTAAGAAGCCATACAAATGGAGACATTTTTCAAAAAAAACATAATTGTTGTGTCGTGTTATCAAACTAATGGTTTGTTTTTTTGTTTATGAACAAAAATTATTGTACTTTTGCAACGTGAGTTATTAACATTAGACCATTATCATCATGAATATCCATGTTGTAAGCAAGAAAATAGGATTATCCATTTTTATTATTCTTTGTTCCGTCAGCCTATATGCAATTGTTCCCCATCCTTCAATAGGTGGCATGGAACCTATGAAAAAAAGTATCCTCAAGCAACACCCTTTTGCCTCTTCTCATCGCCGTATGCCCCAAGCATCCCATGCAACTTCTTTTCCAACAAAAGGACTGCTTATCTTGGCTCAGTTTACCGATGTTAAGTTCGATTCTTTGAACACACAAACTGCTTACGACTCTTTAGCCAACAGCTCCCACTACACGTTCAATGGAGCTACGGGTTCGTGCAAACAGTATTTTGAAAACCAATCAAACGGCACATATAGTCCTCAGTTTGATGTCATCGGACCTGTCACGCTTCCACATACAGCCGCTTATTATGGCAAAGATACTGCAGGAACAGGCAATGATCGATACATCTTTGATTTTGTATATGATGCATGTTTAGCAGCAAATAATATGGGAGTAGATTTTTCTCAATACGATTTCAATCGCGATAATGAAGTGGACCTTATTTACATCGTATATGCAGGCTATGGTCAAGCCGATGGTGGCGATCAAACGACCATCTGGCCTCACTCTTGGGATGTAACGTCTGCACTTTATTTTGGCTATACCAATCAATCCACATACTACGTCACATGCGATGAAAATACGTGGGATATAATTGACTACAACTTACCCTCATTTGATGGAAAGACCCTTATAACGTATGCATGTTCTAACGAATTGAACCACGCACAAAAACTACGAGATGGTATAGGAACGATATGTCATGAGTTCTGCCATTTATTAGGTCTCCCCGATTACTATATCACGGACAACGCCTATAATCACCTGAAAAACCAAACCCCAGGTAGTTGGTCTATCATGGGTAGCGGCAACTATTTAAATGAATCACGCACCCCACCGAATTTTTCGGCTTATGACAAATATTTTTTGGGATGGGCAGAACCAACCATACTGACCCAAGGCCAAACCCTATCCCTTCCTGCAGATCAATTGACATACTACCAAGTGCGTAAAAGCGGGAGCACGGCAGGCGCCTTGTGTACCGATACTGTATATTACATCGAAAACCGCCAATATGAGCATTGGGATGCATACTTACCTGGTCACGGCATGTTGATATGGCAAGTCATCTACAACGAGCAAGCGTGGGTAAACAATTCTCCTAATGGTCCGGTCGTTCGTTACACATTGCTAAGTGCTGACAATACGCAAACGGTTTACACCAGTTATACTGCAGGTAATAACAAACCGAGCATACCTTTCCCAGGGTCGCTCAACGTTCGTTCCACGCAGCTATTTGGTACCTACCTCAACCAAATAGAAGAGGTCAATGGTGTCATTTCCTTTTCCACCTCTGCCACACCTATGGACTCAAGTTCTGACATAGAACAAGTCGAATCTAAAAAAGAGGACGCCCTTTACTATAACGTATTAGGCATCCCTGTTGATCCAAACCGACATAAAGGTATCGCTATTCACAATGGAGCGATCATTATACTTTAAGGTTGGGTATAAGGAGCAAAAGACTCATAAAAATAGTTCATCCATCCTTGGGCTAAATAATCATATTTGGCCAAGAAATCCGCATGGGTTACATTGCCTGCCACCCATTGGTAGTACAATGGAAGAAACTCTCTGCATATCAACGTCTCTGTGGATTTGGTACAAGAGAGCAACGATGGTTTATTCTCATTTCCTTGGAGAATATTTCCTATATGAACATATTTGTTTCCATTACTAATCTTCAACGGGAAGACCCATTGGTTTTTGATTTTCAAGGACGCGTCACACATCTCACTATGCAACTGTGTAGGATCTTGATTTTTTTTCTTTATATCCCTTGCCACCATATAATCGGGCAGATACGAAGCTTCTCCCATCACGATAGGTATAGCAACCGCGCATGCAGGATAGCCCAGCACACTCCACATCAAGGTGTAAATAGGGTTCGTATCTCGTGCGACGCCTTCAAAAACGATGACTGCCGATGTGATACGACGGGGAATAAAATCTTGGTCTGCGATATACTGAGGTGTACGAACAGGGTCATACGAAACGCCCAATACCTCATGCTTGTATTGACGCGAGAATAGGTCAATCGCCTCAATGGCTGTCATCTCATCGTCACGAGAAAAATGTTCTTTCATGATGGCTGACGCAGTCTGATAGCGTTCCCAACCTTCATAATCCTCGTAACGTCCAGCTTCGCTGAAGTTTGTTACCACACGATAACCTGTAGGGGATTGGTTGACGTCATACTTGATCCACTTGGAGTTGTTCATCTCATAATAAGCGGCACCACCATGCGCATCAATGAGTCCAAAATTAGCCTCTACACCCCAGGGTTGAGGATAGGTTTGCATCCATGCTTCGAAATCTTCTATAGTAGCACAATTGCCTAAGACATGAAACATCAACTCTCCTTCTCTATCCATTTGGCAAGACAAAGTGTCTTCTCTAAGGTTATAGGACGCTGTATTCATGATGCACAATCCCTCTGAGTTCATACCTGCCCAAACTTCTCCATGTAGCGAAGGTGAATTGACCAAACCTACAAATGCATATTTGGGGCCTTGAAAATGGGCTATTCGGTTGTTCAACTCACCCGTATCACGATGTTTGAACATCATTGGTTTGCCAGAGGGGGTCGCTTGACCACTGATAATGAATGATGTGCATGCCAACAAAGTGGACACACACATCATGCTAAGCAAGGTTAGAATCGTTTTTTTCATGGGAAAACATCAAACTATAATGCCTTTAGCGTTGCCTTCAAATACTCATAGAATTTCTGAACCGATGCTATATTCACTCGTTCATCTGGACTATGAGGATATTGGATAGTAGGTCCAAAACTGATCATATCCATGTTAGGATAATTGCTTCCCAATATTCCACATTCCAAACCGGCATGTATAGTAATGATATTTGGCGTTTTGCCATACAACGCATTGTAGGTTGTTTTCATTATTTCCAACACGCGACTATTCACATTAGGTTTCCATCCTGGATAAGCACCTGAGAACTTCACGTTGGCTCCTGCCAAAGCGAAAACTGATTGAATCATCTCGCACAATTCGGTCTTGCGTGACTCAACAGAAGAACGAGTCAAGCATAGCACTGTGATTTGGTTATTCTCGGTCTTGATAGTAGAGAGGTTGTTGCTGGTCTCTACCACTTCAGGCATCTCAGGTATCATACGGAACACACCATGTGGGCATGCGCAGATAGCATGAATCAAGAAGTCCTGCACATCTTCAGGCAACTCTTCTTGTGGACAAGCCACCTCTTGGGCAGTCATGCTGATATTCGTTTCAACCCCTTCGTATTCTGCAATGAAAAGACCCTCATAATCTGCCAACAACTCCAACACCTCGTCTTTGGCAGCTGCAGGGATGGTAATGATAGCAGAAGCTTCACGGGCGATAGCATTTCTTAAACTACCTCCCTCTACAGAAACTAATCGTGCTTCATAGTTAGCCACTGCATCTTTCAAGAATCTGAACAACAATTTGTTGGCATTGGCACGTTGTAGGTTGATGTCACAACCTGAGTGTCCACCTTTGAGTCCTGTGAGAGTAATCTCCAAGGCTATGTCTCCCTCTTCTACAGCTACGGGAGTATAATCAAATGTTGCAGTAGTATCAATACCTCCTGCACATCCAATATACAATTCACCTTCAGACTCGCTGTCTAAGTTCAATAGTGTTTGTGCTTGTAGTAGGCCTCCTTCCAACGCCTCGGCGCCATACATTCCTGTCTCTTCGTCCACTGTAACCAACACTTCCAATGGAGGGTGAACAGCATCCTTGTCTGCCAAGATAGCCATAGCGGCTGCTATACCTATTCCGTTGTCTGCACCTAAGGTAGTACCATCGGCCGTTACCCATTCGCCATTCTCCTCTACGTAAGCACGGATAGGGTCTTTCTCAAAGTCAAAAGCAACAGCGTTGTTCTTTTGAGGTACCATATCCATATGACCTTGAAGAACCACTCCTGGGTGATCTTCATAGCCCTTGAATGCAGGTTTACGAATGATAACGTTGCCTATTGCATCAACGATGGTTTCCAAACCTAATGATTTACCAAAATTAGCCAAGAAGGCTGATATTTCTTCTTTTTTTCCTGATGGACGTGGAATCTGTGTCAAGTCATAGAAATAGTTCCACAATGCTTTGGGTTCTTGATTTTTCATATTATTCAGTTGTTATTTCTCCTCGTATTGAGATTTGTAATAGTCTTTTTACTTCTTCCGTATTATCGGGATACTCACCCAATAGATACATCATTTTTGTTAACAGAGCTTCAGTCGTGATATCATATCCTGAAAGCACACCCGCTTTGAGTAGGTTGATGCTGACCTCGTACAACCCCATCTCTACTGAACCGGTATTACATTGCGTTTTATTAACAACGATGATACCTTTGTTCACAGCATTGCGTAATTGGTGGTACAACCATTGTACAGAAGGGGCATTGCCAGAGCCATAGGTTTCCAAAACGACCCCTCGCAAACCAGGGATAGACAATATCGATTGTACAACAGGCTCAGTGATACCAGGAAAGAGCTTGAGTATCGCCACAGAAGGATCGGTCTTGGTATGCAGTTTGAGTGGCAAGTCCTTGCAAGGATAATCAATCAAGTGAGGCTGGTAAGTGATATGCACGCCAGCCTGAGCCAACGCTGGATAGTTGTAACTATTGAAAGCAGCAAAGTGTTCGGCATTTTTCTTGGTTGTTCGATTGGCCCTAAACAATTTGTCTTCAAAAAATATCGTCACTTCTGGCACCATAGGCTCACCCTTCTCATTCTTGGCCGAGGCTATCTCAATGGCTGTCAACAGATTTTCTTTGGCATCTGAGCGCAATACGCCTACAGGCAATTGACTACCAGTAAAAACGACAGGCTTGTTCAAGTTCTCTAACATAAAACTCAATGCTGATGCTGAATAGGCCATCGTGTCGGTACCATGCAAAATAACAAAACCATCGTATTGGTCATAATTATCATACACCGCACGTGCCATGCGTTCCCAATTGTCTGGATTGACATCAGAAGAGTCAATAAAAGGACTGAAAGGGAGCATTGAGATTTCAATGTCGGACATAAACAACTCCGGAACAAACGCCTTGAAAGTGTCCATATCTGCAGGACATAGTGCGCCAGTTTCGGCATTGCGAACCATAGAGATGGTACCGCCTGTGAAAATTAATAGAACATTCATAACCTAATCCTCCAAGTTGCTACAAAGATACTATAAGATTTTGAATTTTACAACTTTCTACATAAGTTTCAATATATTTTTGAAAGAATTTTAAGTTTGGCACAAGTTTTGCATAGTCTTTTTTAACATTGTCATAACAATCATTTATCATCATGAAAGAGAAAACCAACATATTGATTTGTGAAGATGATATCAACCTAAGTAGCATAGTAGCAGATTATCTTAGAAACAACGATTATGTAGTGGACATTGCCAAGGATGGCAAAGAGGGATTGGAAAAGTGTATGAATTCGCACTACGATATATGCCTGCTTGATATTATGATGCCAAACATGAATGGATTTGACATGTTGCAACAACTACGTGCTAATGGTCGCGAGTTGCCTGTGATTATCATTTCGGGACGAGCATCCAAAGAAGATATTATCAATGGGTACAAGTTAGGTTGTGATGACTATATCACCAAACCTGTGTCGATGGACATATTGATTTGGAAGATAGAAGCCATATTGCGACGAGTGAAAGAAAAGAACGAAAACAAGTTAGTTCACTTTCAGTTAGGCAACTTATATTTTGACTCTGTGAAACAAACATTAGGAGATGTTCACTTATCATCAAGAGAAAATGACCTATTGCTTATTTTGTGCCGCAAACGCAATCAATTGGTAGAGCGCAATCGTATCTTGAAAACCTTGTGGCAAACAGACGATTATTTTGCATCACGTTCCTTGTCGGTGTACATCAACCATTTGAGAAACCATTTACAAGATTGTCCCAACATCAAGATCTTGTCTGTTCACGGCAAAGGATATAAAATAATCGATGAATCGGAAAACGTAGAAAATTAGTATTATAATAAAGAGTATATTTACAATAAGATTTGTAAGATTTTTTTCAATTGTGTTATTAAATAGTGTTTTTTTCAAAGATGGCTCGATGTGAATCGCGCCATCTTTTTTATGTTACAAGTACCAAACCTTGTAATAAAAACGGCTCCAAAATGATCTTTCCCAATGAAATGCATAAAGAAGGCTTATAGAGTATATTTCATGAACGAAGTGAATCGTTTATAATAACAACAAATTCCCTCGCGAAAGGGAATTTGTTGTTTCAAACCATAATATGTATATGGGATTATTCTTCGTCTTTTTGACTTGCCTCGTACTCTTTGATGAGTTTGTCTTGTACATCTGCAGGTACCAATTCGTAGCTCTTGAACTTCATAGTGAAGGTAGCACGACCACCTGTGATACTTGACAAAGAGGTTGAATAAGAAGCCATTTCTTTCAATGGAACCAAAGCTTTGAGTCTGGTGAAGTTCTTTTCTGCTTCCATACCAAGCACCATACCTCTACGGCCTGTGATATCAGACATTACGTCACCCATCATATCACTTGGAACAAACACTTCTACTTCGTAAACTGGTTCCAAGATCTTTGGATTAGCGTTACGGAATGCTTCAGCAAATGCATTTCTACCAGCCAAACGGAAAGAAATTTCGTTAGAATCTACTGGGTGCATCTTTCCATCATATACAATCACTCTCACGTCACGTGCATATGAACCTGTCAATGGTCCTTGCTCGATACGGTCCATCAAACCTTTGAGAATAGCAGGAATGAAACGAGCATCGATAGCACCACCTACGATAGAGTTGATCAAAACAAGTTTGCCACCCCAATCCAATGGAATCTCTTGAGTATCCTTAACAGAGATACGATATTCTTGGTTACCAAACTTATAAATCTCTTTTACTGGTACGCCTTCTTCGTATGGTTCGATAATCAAGTGTACTTCACCGAATTGTCCTGAACCACCAGATTGCTTTTTGTGACGATAATCAGCTCTTGCTGCTTTGGTGATAGTCTCTCTATAAGGAATCTTTGGCTCCTCAAATTGTACCATCATCTTATCGTTGTTCTCCAAACGCCATTTCAATGTGCGCAAGTGGAACTCACCTTGTCCGCTAACGATGGTTTGTTTGAGCTCTTTGGATTGCTCAACTACCCAAGTAGCATCCTCTTCGTGCATACGAGTTAACAATGCACTCAATTTCTCTGAATCACTCTCTGATACAGGCTTGATAGCTCTACGATATTTAGGATCTGGGTAAACAATAGCTGGATATTGATTGTCACAATCTTTGCTATTGAGAGTATTACCAGTACGGGTATCTTTCAATTTTACTGTTGCAGCGATATCACCTGCAGATACTTCTTCTACTGGGATACGAATGCTACCTGCCACACTATAGAGTTGTGAAATACGCTCTTTGTTACCACGGTCAATATTGAACATATCATCACCAGGTTTTACAGTACCTTGCATCACCTTGAAATAGTTCACTTCACCGATATGAGGCTCAACAGATGTTTTGAAGATAAACATTGAAGTTGGAGCACCAGCTTCTGGAGCTATAGCTTTGCCTTCAGTTGTTTTAGGTTGTGGAGCATCGGCTACAGATGGTGCCATTTCGCCTAAGAAATCCATCAAACGTCTTACACCCATATCTTTCATACCACTGGTGCAGATAACAGGATACATGCTACCTTCTGCAAAGACGGTCTTCAAACCGCGCAAGGTCTCTTCTTCTGTCAAAGTACCTTCGGTAAAGAATTTATCCATCAAGGTCTCGTCAGCCTCAGCTGCCCACTCGTGAAGCTTAGCACGTATATCTTCTACCATTGCGCTTTCGCTTTCAGGGATGTCCTTAAATTCAGGTGCACCACCCTCAGCTTTCCAAACAAGCATCTTACCCTTCAATACATCCACAACAGCATTGAAATCTTTACCTGCATTAATTGGGTATTGAATCAACATACATTTGTTGCCAAAAGTCTCTTTGAGTTCTGCAAATGAGCGCTCAAAATCTGCATTCTCATGATCACATTTATTGATAACAAAAACTACAGGTTTCTTTGCATTCTCAGCCAATCTAAAGTTGTTTTGTGTACCTACTTCTACACCGCCATTAGCTGTCAAGGTAATGATAGCAGTATCTACTACGTGCAATGCCGTTACAGCGCCACCACAGAAGTCATCGGAACCTGGGCAGTCAATAATATTGAGTTTTTTGTTTGAGAACTCTACATTACATACAGTTGAGAAGACTGAATATCCATATTCTTTCTCCACTGGGAAATAGTCACATACTGTTGATTGTGAGTCAATTGTGCCGCGACGTTTGATAACGCCGCATTCGAAGAGCATTGCTTCCATCAAAGTGGTTTTACCGGAGCCACTTCCACCCATGAGGGCAATGTTCTTAATCTCATTTGATTGATAAACTTTTGCCATAATATTGGTATTGATTATTAGTTAGTATTCGTTATAGGATTCATCCGTTATTGTCTTGGCATGCTAACAATGTGTGTTTTTCATAAAAGAGAATGTAACATGACCATTACGTCAAAAATCCGACGACAAAGGTAATACTTTTTTTAGATATATACAAGAAGGCTTTTTATTATTTTTTCGTTGCTTTGGTTGGGAGCGCTACAATCTCTTCAAATTCTCTCCATCCATCTGCATTTTTATATGCCTCTATACTTTGTATTGGAACATACAATTGGGCTTTTTTATTTACATTCTTGAATGCATTCTCTCCACATACAGGAGGCACTTCTGCTCGACAGGAAATCTCTTTGATAGCCGTACAATTGGCAAAGGCTTGTGCACCGATAGACTGCAAAGTAGAAGACAACTTGAGCGATTTCATATAATTGCATCCATAAAAAGCATTGTCCTCTATCTTCGTTACACAACGAGGAATAAACATATTCTCTGGCCCAGTACAATATGCAAACGCACCATAACCTATCGTTGCTACACTATCTGGGATGCGGGTATTGATACTTCCCACAACGAGCGTTTGACTTTCTCTTTCGATGATAGCATCACAATTACGGCGACTGCAATACACTTTGTTCTCTGGATGCACTGCCACCAACGACAAGTTGCAATCGCAAAAAGCATTGATGCCTATCTTACAAACATGCTTAGGAATAGCCAACGAGGTCAACTTATAACATTTAGCAAATGCTTCGTTCCCTATCTCAATAATCGTGTCGGGCAAGACGAGTGCCGTAAGCTGTTGGCAATTGAAAAAAGCTTTCTCCCCTACACGTACCACACTATCAGGCAGAATCATATGTTGCAATTTGGTACAATTCATAAAAGCCTTATCAGCTACATATTGCAATCCATTGGGCAACTCAACGTGCAACAAGTCATTACAATTCATAAAAGCTGAAGGTCCTACTCCCACTACACGATATGCTGTCTCGTTGCAGTACATCGTATCCGGAATCGTCATACTTCCCTTGTATAGACGTTCTTGTGGTTGATCATCCGACTTGGGAGCCACTTCTGCCGTCTTGGTTTCAGGAAAGAGGTTATAAAAAATACCATCTACATCCACATCGTATGCCAACATCGCATTGGATATCAATGCTACAAAACAAAGGGGTAAAAATCGTTTCATCTGTATCGTTGTTTAAAATAAATAACCTATCTTAACATAAAAATTCGCAGGCTTGGGGTTGTCTTGTTGGTTAAGCGCCATCGCCCAATCTACCGATAATATAAAATTCTCATTCATAGCCGCCTTGAGTCCTATACCTGCAGACATGTGAGGTTGATAAATTGCCTTTTCGTCAAAATTGAAATAATCATTTACCTTAAGTCCCTCATCGGCGATGCGTTGCGATATAGTAGCATCATCCAACTGATAAGGTTGTGTCACCAAACCCAAATCAAAGAATGGAGCCAATCCTACATAGAAATGTTGACGTCCGATATCAAACTTTGCCACCTTGCAGCGCAATTCAATGTTCGCATAAGCAAAGCCATTAGCTAATATGCGGTTGCGCATCACCCCGCGAAGCGAGTTACCACCACCAAGGCCTTCGTACAGCACCCGCTGAATGAAAAGCGTATTGAGGTAGGTATTCATATAAAAAGGCGACTTACCTGCAATATTGTTTTGCGTTCCCAAGCGATAAGCCAACACCACCCAATCCTTGTAGCAAGACACATAATGCCTGAAAGTGAAATTGAACTGCAAATGGTTGTACCCTGCCTGAGCTTGCTGACCATAAGCGGCATCAAAAGCGGCCGTATATGTAAAGAAAGCATCCGCATAAATACCTTTGGTAGGTGCACTACGTTGGTCACGACTATCATAACTAATACCTGCCCTCACATAAGGGTGCCAACCACCACGCTTTTCGTTCGCATTGATGATTCCCCAATTGATATATTTTTCATACAAACCTACCACATTGGGGTCAAGCGACTTATGGTCCGTAGGAAGACCCGTCTCAGGGTTAACCTCATAAGCGTGTTTCTTACCATTGAGCATGCTGATATCACATTCGTCTATCATATAACCCAACACACCCACACCAGCATTCCACTTAATATCTTTCCATATCGTCCCTTCTATGTCTGCTGCAAAGCGAAACAAATCCCTTTTGTACTTATAAAAAGCACGCGACTGATAGTCTGCACTCATCTTATTGGGATCCTTGTTCCATTTATGATACGACGAATGATATACCGATTGGTATCCATTGAAACCATAAAAATCGCACATCGCATCAGGCAAATAAGTCAAATCTAACGTCAATCGATGCTTGGGAATAAGGTACTTGCTATCGTAGTTCACTCGAAAGATACCATAGTTTTTGGTAGTATAAGCAGCCTCAGCATAGATAGAGTGAATATATTCGGGGTACTGCGAACCATCGCCGTAAAAATAGACATTGGTGAGCAAACCACCCTGAAAGCCTAAATCAGCATCGTATGCTACCGAAGGAAGGATACCAAAATTCCAACCCGTCTTGATTTTTCTACCCGTAGAATCCACCACTTGCTTATCCGGTTGTTTGGCAGCATTTACCATCAAGGTGCAGAATATCCCGAGAAGACATAAGACAATATGTTGATTGATTCGTTTCATTCTTGACATACACTTAAAATGTTTATACTACGCCACTTAGTACCCAAGCTAACAAAGCACCCAAATACGTACCTATCGCATAGCCCACCAGTCCGACAACGATACCTGACAAGAGGACTTTTTTGTTTCTCATTGCACTCGCTATTGGTGGTACAAAAGGAGGAGAACATAACAACGCTACTTGACTCACACAGAACAAGTCTCCGCTCACTTTGGCTATACGACAGAATATAAGGTGCAAGATAGCGGAACACAGCATAATCCACAACACATAACCACCAATGTACAGGGAGTAACCATTCACACTATGGATGTCAAACAAAGATGCTACAATCACACTAAATATCAAAATAAAAAACATGCCCAACTCAAACGTTTTGGGTAGTTCACGTACTTTCTTGAAGAAAGAAGCAATGATAGCCAATGTGGTGATGGTCAGGATAACCACCAACTCATTCAATGTTCCCGTCAACCACATCGCTAATCCAGCTCCTATAGCCAAGAACAAAAGACTCAAACCCAAGCCCTTGAGCATGCCCGCCATATTTGCTTTGGTAAACAGTCCGTTGTAGTTCTCTACATCGTTGGGTTCGATCTCTTCATCTGTTCGTCCTTTATGGGTAATATCTTTGTAGGGCAACATCTTACGGAAAATTTTATATCCACCTCCTAACAAGAAGAAGATATAAGGAGTTGTGACGATCATTTCAAAAGCCAATACGATGGCCATCACCGACTTATCCACTTGCAAGGATGCTCCCAAGGCGTTGAAGTTCATCGTACCACCAGTATAGATACCCACCATCATACCAGAAACCTTAGCAGGATTAGGTACCATCTCTCTGAAAAGGTAAAAACCTGAAATAACGGCTACCATGACAGCCAACACACCACCAAACAATGCCCATGCCGTCTTGGGCAATGCCTTGGTCCATAATTTGAAATCACAGTTAAAAAGCATCAAAGGGATAGCCAACGAAACGGACACATTCATCAGCATAGACTGAACCGAATTGAATGTGGTAACTATCTCTCCATCTATATGGGTCAGACCGCACAAACTTGCAATGATTCCTACCGCATAAGCCAACACCACTGTTCCCAATGTCTGCACCCATTTCCAGCGCTTGAAAGCCACGATGATCAAAACAGGAGCTACGACATACAACACCATCATGATAATAAATCGTGTCATAACGTATTTCTTTTAAGGTTGAACTATCTTTTTCAGTTTCCTAAACAAATATAGATACTCTTGAAAAAACATCCAAAAAGGCAATGTGGTCCATAGGGTCAGCGTCACAAAAACCAACTGCCAGACAAACTGCACCGAGTTGTGAAAAGCCTTGTCTTTTATCACCTTGCGAATCAACAGCCATACACTCCATAACGGAAAAGTAATCACCGCACTACATAGGAACAAAGGTAATAATACCAACAACATCGCTCCCAACAAATACTTGGACATCTTATGCTTGACAAAAGCATTCAATGGTGCAGGCGGATTGGCTTGAAGGGCATGGATATTTTGCTCATAATCCTTATCATTAGGCACCCACAATATCAACGATTGCATACGATGAGTCAACACTTCCAACAGATGCAAAATCAACTCCGGACGCTCCAAATCGGCATGCTTCGCTACTTCCTCGGTCACATTGATAGGCTTGCCTATATTCACTATCAACGAGTCCCACAAGTGATAAAAGTCGGCATATTCAATACCCACAGGAACAATATAAATCGGTTGCTCATGCCCAAACTCTTCATTGGCTCGCAATGCAATACGGAAAATACCCTTTTTGAGCGGAAGCAAAGAGTGTTTGGCTTGGTGAGTGCCCTCTGGCAAAATACAAAAATGCACCTTATCATGCAACGCTTCTATAGCTGCATGTTCGGTCTCATCGTTATGACGAACCGAATCTACGCCATCACGCATACGATTGATAGGCATGATCTTGAAGAAGGTTAAGATCTTTTTTATCGTCGGCTGACGAAAAATATCTGCCCGCGCCACAAAAACCTTTGGCTTGTTATCAATAGCCAAAATAGCTAAAGCATCTTGCAACGCATTGGTATGATTGGGAGCAAAAATTACCGAACCATCCGTAGGGATATTCTCTTTTCCCACATACTTGATATGACGATAAGCATGCTTAAACATCCAATTGACATAAGGATGCAAAAAGTTATAAAATCTATCTTTGTCTTGAATCTTTTGCATAGTATAGTTTACTTATTTGTTAGTAGTTTATTCCTATCTCCTCACTCTAAAATACAACACCACACCTATAAATAGGAATACAAAATTAGGCAACCACACCGACATAAACGGGGACATCACCCCTCTCACAGAGAAGGTTGTCGATATGGTAGAGAACAATATATAACATGCTGTCAATGCAATACCTATTCCCAAATTCTTACCCATGCCTCCGCGTACTTTTTTACAACTCAACGTCACTCCCAACAAGGTCATGATAAACGCACCAATAGGCGAAGCCCAACGCTTCCACCACTCGGTCTCAAAAGCCTGTAAGTTACCCGCACCACGAGCTTTTTGACGTTCCATATACGACTTGAGTTCAGGATTGGTCATCTGCTGAGCAAACTCGGCTGTCACAAACAACTCATCCGGACGAATCGAAATGATCGTATCCAAACGCTCGCCCTTGGACAGATACTCACGCATACCCACAAAATCACGACGAGTATAGTTCTCCAAATGCCAATAATAAGCCGAGTCGTAACGAATCCTATCCGCAGAGATACGAGACGTGAGATTTTTGCCTTCATAGTGGTCCAACGATACGCGATAACCAACGTTGGATGTCTGTCTAAACGTTTCAATATACAAGATCGTCTGAGGCTCTACACGTATCTGCACTTTGCGCGCATTGTCCGTCGTAAAATGGTCAACATACTTGTCCGTAAACTCAAGCAACTTACCCGATGCTGGAGGAATGATATAACCACTCATCCAGTAAAACAATAGACACAACAAGGTGGCAGATAACAAATAGGGGCGCATCAAACGATTGAAACTCATGCCACTGGCCATCATAGCGATAATCTCACTATTGCCCGCCAACTTACTGGTGAAAAATATAACCGAGATGAAGATGAAAAGTGGAGCAAACATATTCATATAGTACGGAACGAAATGAATATAATACTCCATGATGATCTCCTTTGCCGAAAGCTGGTATTCATAAAAGTCATCCATTTTCTCGGTCAAATCAAACACAATCGCAATGGACAATATGAGAATGATTGAGAAGAAAAATGTCCCCAGAAACTTTTTGATAATATACCAATCAAGGCGTTTGATCATAAAGAATAGGTTGCTTGTTTATAATCGTTGCATGATACGTGGCATCATGTCCTTCTTCCAAGCGGTAAAATCGCCTGCCAAAATATGTTGCCGCGCTTCTGTCACCAACCATAAATAGAACGTAAGGTTGTGAATAGACAAAATCTCCAGTCCCAACATCTCTTGACTATGAATCAAATGCCGCACATAAGCTCGAGTGTATTGGTGATCAACATAAGATGTACCATCTGGATCAAGAGGTGAAAAATCATCTTCCCATTTCTTGTTGCGCAAGTTCATCACACCATTACGGGTAAAAATCATTCCATTGCGTCCATTACGAGTAGGCATCACACAGTCAAACATATCCACCCCACGCTCGATAGCCTCCAAGATATTCCATGGCGTTCCTACACCCATCAAGTATCTGGGTTTATTCTCGGGCAAGATGTCGTTCACCACCTCAATCATCTCATACATCTTCTCTGCTGGCTCGCCTACTGCCAAACCGCCAATGGCATAACCATCACGGTCCAAATCGCGCAAACGCTTAGCCGCCTCTTGACGCAAGTCTGTATAGACACAACCCTGAACGATAGGAAACAAATGCTGCTTATATCCATACAAGTCATCGGTACTATCAAAACGCTTGATGCATCGATCCAACCAACGATGCGTCCGCTCCATCGATTGTTGAGCATACGAACGATCCGCTGTACCAGGACAACACTCATCAAACGCCATCATGATATCCGCACCTATCTCACGTTCTATATCCATCACACTCTCGGGAGTAAACATCAACTTACGACCATCTATATGAGAAGAAAACTGCACCCCTTCTTCGTTCATCTTACGAATAGAGGTGAGCGAGAACACTTGAAAACCTCCCGAATCCGTCAAAATAGGACGCGTCCAACCTTCAAACTTATGCAAACCACCCGCTTGATGCAAGATGGACGTTCCTGGTCTTAGGTACAAATGATAGGTATTACCCAAAATGATTTGTGCTTTCACATCCTCCTCCAAATCCCTTCGATGCACACCTTTTACCGTACCGACCGTTCCGACTGGCATAAAAATAGGAGTCAATATGTCTCCATGGTCCGTGTGAACAACACCCGCACGAGCTGAAGACTGACTATCGGTATGTAATAAATCAAAAAAAGGCATAACCATATCGTTTATCCATGAACTATACGAAACGTATTACAACAAGTTTTTCGTAGGAAACACTATCTGTGGCACAAAAGTCTTAGCCTCTTCTGGCGTCATCAAAGCATAAGCCATAATGATGACCACATCGCCCACATGAACCAAGTGAGCCGCAGCACCATTGATGCATATACAACCGCTACCGCGCTTGCCTGGAATGACATACGTCTCCAACCTCGCACCATTGGTATTGTCAACTACGCACACTTTCTCACCGGCGTAGATACCCGAAGCTTCCATCAAATCCTCATCAATGGTGATCGAACCAATATAGTCGAGATTAGCTTCTGTTACCTCAACACGATGAATCTTGGATTTTAATATTTGTAACAACATAATGGGTTATTTATTTTTTACGCGTATTCTTTTTTGTTCGAGGAGCAACTGATGCGCTATTGGCAATGATCTGCTCACACGCCTCTTGGGTCAACGACTCCACATTCACCGACTTGGCAATGCGGTAGTTACCCGTAGGCGTCTTAATATAGGCACCATAACGACCGGACATCACTTGCATATCACCAAAGGTATGAATAGCATCCTGCTGTTTTTCGTGATGCGCTATCAAACCTACGACATCTTCTTGCGTCAGATGTTCAGGGTCCATCGACTTGGGTATGGAAACAAAACCACCCTTGTAACGGATATAAGGACCATACTTACCTTTGCCCACAAACACCTCTTCGCCATCTATCACACAAACAGGAGCAGGCTTATGCACCACAAAGAGTTCCAAAGCCTCTTCCAAGGTGATGGTAAACAAAGACTGACCAGGTTTGAGAGACGCAAACTTAGGCTTATCCACCTCGGCATCACCTATTTGTATACAAGGACCTATCTTACTTATTTTCGCATACACCGGAGCACCTGTCTTAGGCTCATAACCTATCAACCTTCCTGCTACCTTACCAGAAGGAACTTGTTGAATAGCGGGATGAAAATGCTTGTAAAAATTATCAATCACCTCAACCCAATTGGCCTCACCTGCTGCTATCAAGTCAAAGTTCTCTTCCTCTTTGGCTGTGAAGTCATAACTAAGGATATTGGGGAACTGCTCCACAAGAAAATCGTTGGTCACACGACCCAAATCAGTTGGCAACAATTTCTGCGACTCTTGTCCCACCTTCTCCACTTTCGTCTTATGACTTATCTTACCATTCTTGAGGGTCAACACATGATAGTCACGTTTGGTACCTTCTATATTCGTCAACTCTACATACTTACGTGTTTGTATCGTCTCTATGATAGGAGCATACGTAGATGGACGACCTATATGCAGATCTTCCATTTTCTCCACCAAGTCAGCTTCGCGATATCTATAAGGTGCCTTCGTAAACGATTCTTGCGCCACCATCTCATTGAAAATCAACTCCGCACCTGCTTGCAATGGAGGCAAAGCCTGCATGGCATTTTCATCCTCCGAAGACTGACTATACACACGCATAAATCCGTCAAACAACATCACTTCACCATTCGCCACAAAACGGCAAGAAGCAAGGGGTGACGTTATCTCAATGCGAGTTTTCTCAAACGATGCATCTGCCATCTGCGATGCCAATGTACGTTTCCATATCAACTCATACAACTTACGCTCATCCGTATTCGCTCCTACTACATGATTCTTCATTGAGGTAGGACGAATAGCTTCGTGGGCCTCTTGAGCCCCTTTGATCTTCGTTTTGAATTGACGTGCTTGGTGGTACGACTCACCATATTGCTTGATAACCTCAGTTTTGATATTGCGAATCGCCTCTTGACTCAAACTGCAAGAGTCTGTACGCATGTAAGTGATATGTCCAGCTTCATACAACGACTGAGCCAAACGCATTGTTTTGCTCACCGTAAAACGCAACTTACGAGCGGCCTCTTGTTGCATAGAAGAGGTGGTAAACGGAACGGCAGGAACACGCTTAGCCGGTTTCTTCGTCACCGAATCGACTACGAAGGTTGCACCAACAGCCAAACCTAAAAACTCACGTGCCTCTTCCTGTGTAGGGAAATGATGATTCAACTCCGCCTTGAGAAGGATTTTCTCATCTCCTTGAGGGTGTTTCTCTACAAACTCGGCTACCACACGATACGAAGAAGTGCTTACAAACTCCTCTATCTCACGCTCACGCTCTACAATCAAACGTACTGCTACCGATTGCACACGTCCCGCACTGAGACCCGTCGTCACTTTGCGCCACAAAACAGGGGATAACTCAAAACCCACTATGCGATCCAAAACACGGCGTGCTTGTTGCGCATTCACCAGGTTATAGTCTATCCAACGAGCCGTTTTGATCGCGTTCTGAATAGATGCTTTCGTGATATCTGGAAACACCATACGACGAGCATTGGTTTCGTTCAAACCCAACACTTGTTGCAAATGCCAAGCGATAGCCTCTCCCTCGCGGTCATCATCACTCGCCAACCAAACCATATCGGCTTTCTTTACTTCTTTCTGGAGGGTCTCAAGCAAACTTGTTTTCTGTGGGTCTATAACATAATGTGGTGCATAGTTGTTGTCAAAATCTATGCCCATACTATTCTTACCCACTCCTTCTATATCGCGTATATGTCCTTTAGAAGCAAGGACACGGAAACCTTCACCTAAATATTTCTTTATTGTTTTGGCTTTGGATGGAGACTCTACAATTACTAAATTCTTACTCATATTCTCATGATGGATGCACGAATAATGGGTACATCGTACACCTAAAGTTAAAGTTTCTAAGCCGCAAAGGTACGGATAATTTACCAAATGTTCAAGAAAAATATAAGATTTGATGAAGAATAACGCAATTTTTGCGAGAAAATGCGAGATAAATTACCAAATGTGGATAAAAAAATGTAAATCTGGTAAAGTATCATATAGCATACTTTCGTATAAGTGGCGTAATTTTCAATTGGTAAATTTTATCACCATTTGCTGCACTACGCTACCACGCATAGCATCCCATACTGCGCAGATACTGCCTAATAGTCCTTGATGAGATAGATTTGACGCGCAACCTCGTTACCGAACGCGACTTCATAATTCTCCATGTCGAAACATTTTTTTGTTTAATCAAAAGAATAGTATTATCTTTGCAGTCAAATATTATTTGAA
>ERZ808048.3-NODE-3-length-60347-cov-5.371744_pt1 | contig 60347 bp, 50 predicted proteins | sample MGYA00380197_ERZ808048 | MGnify/ENA primary metagenome ERZ808048 (study PRJEB31490, sample SAMN06133377) | cow dung metagenome | isolation source: M1 | host: cow | place: China: Chengdu | collected 2015-05 ... | reverse complement strand
TGATAGTTAGTAATGCTATTGTGCACCTGTAATTCTAATGTTTGATATAAATATGGATAGATATTTACTTCATCTATTATAGAAGATTCTTGTATTAAATCAATAGAAGAATCGTCATCACTTGTACAATAGGTATCTTGTTCTAAATTGCATGGAAAAGGTAAATCTGAAATACTTTGTGAGTGCGTACCTTCATACACACCATTGGTGTATAGATTTATTTTTCCTGATGTAATATACTCTTGCCCATTGTGTACATAGCCCGAAATCGTTTCTAATGGTTCACTTTTCATACATTTCCTATCCAATAAGGAATATGGATTTGAAAAATTGAGATTATTTAAAGTCAATATATCATCCACATATGTGTATTTTGTAAAATACTCCGTATTATCACTATTTGTTGTGGTAATTTTTTTTATACGATATTGGTTATCATATTCGTAACGTTTGGCATTAAATAAAGAATAACCATCACTACTATAATCATACGTTATCTCTTGTGTTAATACAGGTGGATATACAAACAATTTTCGGACCAATGGAGAATAATCAAAGAATGAAAAAATAATAATTGTATCAACACATCCCAATTTAGGACTCATCGGGGTTAGCTCCGTGTTGCTTGATATCCCATTGTATTCAAACAATTTTGAGTGAACGAGTTTGTTCCCATTATAGTATTTTATTGATAATAAATTACCTTGGGGACTGAGTTGATTATCATACGTCAAAACACCAGAATAAATAGCATAGAGGCTATCCTGAAAAAATAAGGAATCTGATCGGCTAATTGAATTGTCCAAAAAAGAATTGTAATATGTATCATCCACATGAAATAAATATTCTGTCGTATTCGTTTCGTTGGTCTCATGTAAGATGCATTTTTCTTCAACACGCGAATAACCTATATTACTTTCTAAAAAACTATAATTATTATTGTTATTTATCAACATTAAGTTTGAACCTTTTTGAATTTTATTTTTATCCCAATAAATACCTGAAGATTTATTTGTATTTGATTTAATATAGCTATAGGTCTTGGTCTCTACCAAATTATCATCACCATCATACGTTTTTATTTCTTCTATACGTACGCCCAAATATGCAGGAGCACCAATGTCAGTAGTACATATCCTTGAGACATTATTATTCTCTGCGAAGAACCTACACACATAGCCGTATTTATGTTGACCATAGGAATATTTCTGCTTTCCTCCGGTAGGAAAAACTACCTCACTTAGTAATCCTTGAAATGTATTATCAATCCAATATCCATCATACGTGGTTCTTTTAGCATTGTCACCTAATTCTAAGATTGATAAATCAGGATATGCACCAGAATGTATATAAGCAAATGAGTATTGCCCTATTCCTTCTATAAATACAGAAGATAGAAAACGCCAATTATAACCAGATGCAGGAACAGTGTCATATAAATGCGATTTGTAGATACTCGTTAAGTGTGCTTTTTTTAATACATTATCTTTTGTACTTACAACAATGGAGTCTAACATAAAATTCGGTTTAGCTAAACCATAACGCGAATGATTGTAGTATAATGGTTTATTATCTATGTGATTATAAAAACGGACTCTCAATCTATGAGTACCTGATACAACAACTGAATCTAATATACTCTCTTTAGTCATATTGTATCCCAAATTATTATTTAACTCTAGCTGCCCTAACTCATTAGGATTTTTAGGCTTAAAATAAGTATAGTATTCATTAAGTTGCCATAAATTATCACACATTGGTTTATAATAAAATGTGATGGTTCGTTTGTTGGGAGCAATAATCTTCGTAAGATGCCAAGTTAGTATTGTTGGAATGGGTTGTTTTTCTTCATATCTTTGTCCATCTCGTGTCATAATATTGTATTCAATAGCAGCAAGTTCTCCTCCGAATATATAAGTATAACCATCATTCGTTCTAATAGAAATTTTTGATGTTTCATTTGGAGTAGGAGTCTCATTTTCAATTATCTGAGGGCAGTCATATATTGTTTCAGATAAATCCACATTAATAAAATCACCGCTAACAATAACGGGATCACCATTATTATTTATCATAAAACACCCTTGATAACCACAAAAATTAAAGTGAAATATATCAGGTTGATAATCTACAATTTTATCACAATCATCTCCTAATCGAGAATTTCTCACACCACCACAATTAGAGAATATCGTCGAATCAAAGTTAAAAACTTTCTCCTTATCGAACATTGTTTCATTTTTTAAGTAGTTTAGCATGCCAAATTCGAACGTTTCATCCCTAGGAACATCTGCTTTTCGCGATATCTCATCGGGTATATTCCGCACTTCACGAGTAATACTACCACCTGCATTGAGAAACCAATTGTACCCAATATATCCAGAATACTTGCGAGGTTTAAAGGCCTCTGAATTGTAGGACAATGAGATATCCAATTTAAAATCAGGATCTTTTAATGAATAAATCGGAATAGAAAGATTTATCTTACCCGTAAATAATGCAGCATTAACATCTCCATAACGAAACATATCAGCAACTTGTGCGGACACCATACTTTCGTCATAATAAATATTAGCCTTAACAGGGAAACACACCACAATAGTGCTTATTAGTAACAAGAAGGTCAACCTTCTATAATTCATAATAGATAGCATAACATTATATTTTCAATTACCTTTGCAAAGATAGATATTATTTTTTACATGTGCAAAGATAGATATTATTTTTTACATGCATGTAAATTTTTACATGCATGTAAATGTTCCTTTTGTACTATCAGAGAGAAAGGGCAATACATATCCCCTTCAAGGGAGGTGGTTGTAAGCTGGTGGGGTCTATAAACCACCAATAATAGAGTCCCTCGTATGGGGGATTCTATTTTATTTCTTCTGTAGTTTCTTTTGTAGTTTCTTTGGCCATCCGGCTATTCGTTGTGGCACTTTGATGAGCCATCTAACAAACGTATTGAGTGCAAACTGACAATAGTCTTTGAAATAGAATACAGGTCGCGGTAGTTGTCTTATCTCGTATGCTTCGTTGATGATAGCATCGATGCGTTGTTGTTGTTTACCGGCATTAGGTTGCCAATGTTTAACGATGAAAGAAGGCACCGAATAGAACCTTGCTAACCACGTATGGCGGCACATCTCCTGCCCCAAATGATTGTACAGGATAGTCGTCCAACCATCCTCATGGCGAGTACTATGTAGATAATGAGTCTTCGTGTGATAGGCTTGCCAAAAGAAGAACGGATAATATGGTTCGTAATCGGTCCTATTGAAATCATATTTACGCTCAGCATAGAGCATCTCTTGGGGGTAGTTGGCTATCATTTGTTCTTGGTTGGCAGCATAGTCAAAGGCATTGACAGCTGTTTTGGAGAACTGTTGCCGTAACAAACGCAGGTCAAAGACATTGAAGAAAGGATTGGTCACGATAGGGTTACCTCCTCGTGGGCACCACCCTCCTCCATCTGGACATCCCGCATTGGCTATTTGATGATCCACCACATACTGCACCAATTCAAAGACCGCATCGGGATTGGTAATGAAACAGTCTTCATCCACATTGATGGCTATGTCACAACTCTCATCTTTGAGCATCGTATAGAAATACCCATCGGCTGATTGGTCGGTAAGCCGCACACATTCATATCCCAACGAGTTGTATAACTGACAGGATAGTCGATAGAGTTTCAGGTCGAACGAACGACAGAAAAACTTGATACGTAAATTCTTTCTATTCATATACTTTTGAGGTAATCTACTATGGATGATAATATTGCTTTTTTGAGATACACCCAGTACAACACCCATCGATATTCGCCGAAGCACCCATTCTTTTTAGCAAAAGCGATCAAGGCATTGAAGGCTTTGCGTTTTTGCTTGCCTCGATACACTTTCTTGCGATGGCTGATAGATTGTGGATGTATGATGTAATGGTAATAAGGTTGGTCTATCTGTGCTATCCGTCTCGCTACCAAATAACACTGCCCCATGAAACTGCTATCTTCACCGCTATTGGCATCGGGGAAATGGAGGTCGTATTGCTCCAACCATTCCCTGCGAAAAATCATCGTAGTAAAGTTGCTCACATAGTTCTTCAAAAGGTACTTGCGTTGTTGAGATGTCAATTCCCCACTGCCCACATGAGGGTTCATCATGTAGGTATGCTGACCATCGGGATAGTCCAACACAGCCGCAGCGGAACTGATATCCGCATCATGCTCAATGGCGTTGGTATAGAGCGTCTGCATCATCTCAGGTTCTATCCAATCGTCTGCATCTACAAAAGCAACATATTCACTTTTCACTTTTCGCATCGCAGCGTTCCTGGCTGCAGAAGGACCTTGATTGGAATCCATATGCAAGATATGCCAATGCGAACTAAGGTTGTGCTGTTGGATATATTCTTGTATAATTTCCACACTATTATCCTTACCCTTGTCATCCACAAAGATCACTTCTATATCTTGCAGCGTTTGCGCACGCAAAGATTGCATACACTGCACAACGTATGCTGCTACATTATATACTGGCAATATGATGGTTATTTTAGACATACTCGGGAAGGATTGGAGTTGTTTAATTTTGAATTTTGAATTTTGAATTAATAATTGACATACTCCTCCGCCCTTCGGGCACCTCCTCTAACTTAGAGGAGGAGTTTTATTGGGGATGGGTGAATTCTTATCTCACATTCGCTCGAACGATTATTCGCAAGGCGAATGTTCTTAATTCAAAATTCATAATTCAAAATTCATAATTAGGTTTTATTGGGGTTGTTATAGTTGTACATTGAGTGCTTGTTCGATGATGTCATCCATATCATAATACTTATACTCTGCCAAGCGACCTCCAAAGATAACATTCTTTTCCAACGCTGCTAACTGTGCATATTGTTGGTAAAGAGCTGTATTTTGTGCATCGTTCACTGGGTAATAAGGCTCCATTCCTTCTTTCCATTCGCACGAATATTCCTTACTAACAACCGTTTTAGGATTTGCATATACATCCACTCCAAACGTTTCAAAATGCTTGTGCTCTATCACTCGGGTATAAGGAATAGTGGCTTCGGTGTAGTTAATCACTGCGTTTCCTTGATAGTTTGGCGTATCGTGTATCTCGGTTTCAAATCGCACGGTGCGGTAAGACAAGTGACCAAACTGATAATCAAAATATGCATCAATGGAACCTGTAAAAATCACCTTATCTGCCTTATCATTCCAAGCCTGCTTATCTTCCAAGTAGTCTTTGTTCAAAAGGATATCACTTCCTTCGAGCAACTTATCTATCAGCACATTGTAACCGCCAATAGGTATTCCTTGATAAAGGTCGTTGAAATAGTTATTATCAAAAACCATTCGTACAGGCAAACGTTTGATAATAAATGCAGGTAATTCGGTACAAGGGCGTCCCCATTGTTTCTCGGTATAACCCTTGATGAGTTTCTCATATATATCGTTACCTACCAACGAGAGGGCTTGTTCTTCCAGATTGGCAGGTTCTCTCCCTTGCAACGCTTCCATTGCCTCTGCTCGTTGCTCGTCAATCTTCTGTTGCGCTTCTTGTGGAGTAACCACTCCCCACATCTGTGCGAAGGTATTCATGTTGAATGGTAGGTTGTACAGATGTCCTTGATAGTTAGCCACAGGTGAATTGGTATAGCGATTGAACTCCACCAATGAATTGACAAAATCCCATACTTGCTTATTGCTGGTATGGAAGATGTGCGCACCATACGTATGCACATGTATTCCTTCTACGTCCTCGCAATAGACATTTCCACCCACATGGGAACGTTTGTCAATAACCAAACATTTTTTACCCATCTGCGTGGCACGGTATGCACACACTGCGCCAAATAAACCTGCACCTACGATTAGGTAATCATATTTCTTTTTCATGATATAATAGGATAATTTTTATCTTCTAAACAATCTTACGTACAACCATTTGACCACAATGTCCATCAAATGGTTTATTTTTTCCAACCATATAGGCCATCTATCATGGTGACGATGCCAATAATTGATGTACTCAATACGCAGCAACTTATTCTCCGGATACAGTTTGGGGCTGAGACCCAACTGCTGACAAATAGTAGATAACTTGTCATCCAAACGAGCCAAATCATCGGCTTTGAAATCGCCACGTGGCATATCCAATAGATAAATTTTGTACAATATTCTGATACGATTTTCATAATATTGTTTCATCCAATCCGCTCTTGCTTTGGTGAGACCTTCTTTGTGCTCCACATAGTATTGCACCAATCTATCGTTCACTTTCTCAAGTTGTGGGATGGATTTCATCAGCACAGCAGGTGCCATCGTTTGCCCTTCTCTATCCAGGTTGTATTGATAAACGTTCAAATCAAGGAAACATATCGTTGCAGCATGAAAAACAGGGATAGTAGCCCATTCGGTATCGGTATAAGAAATACCTTCTGTCTGCTTGTAATTAATCTCACGCAAGAGACTCGTTCTATATGTTAGGGCATGCATCAAAAAGAAACGAATATATCCATCCTTGAGCACCTCATCTACCCCATACACTTGATCGTAGGTATAGGGTTCCTTACCCATCGTATTGTAGCGAATCACTTCTTTGGCACTACCAGGACCAAGTTGCGAAAAATGCGTGACCACCATGTCCACATCCAAATGTTGTAGGCGTGATACCAATGCATCCAAAGCTGCAGTATCGAACCAATCGTCCGAATCCAACACTTTGACGTATTGTCCCTTCGCATGCAACAAACCAGCATTGATAGTCGAACCATAATTGCCATTGGGTTTGTCAATCACCTGAACGATATCAGGATATTGGTCTTGGTATTGATGACCGATATAGGACGAATTGTCTTTGCTACCATCATTGACTACCAAAACGTCTATATATTGCGCCTTTTGGGCGGCCACTAAGGAGTCTAAACATCGGGGCAGCAATGCCTCCATGTTGTAGGTTGGGATGATAATGGATAAGGTTTTCATTGGGCAATCATATTATCCGTTAAAAATTTCATACTATCTTGTCTTATTTCTTCCACTTTCTCGTTCACTTCCTTGTACGAAGTAGGCGGTATATTATCCCAATCGTCATCCAATGTAACCAAGCGATTTTGCATACCTAACGTAACCAGCAGATCGTGTGCTCGGTTATTCAATTTGTCCTTGAGCACCATGGAGAAGAGGGGTCTATTGTACACGATAGCAAACACATTTCCGTGGAAAGAAGGAGTGAAGACATAATCAGCATGTCTTATCGCTCCCAAAAACTCCTCCATACCGGCAGCAGGAAGGTATGTCACATCACGATGTTTCATGGCATAGGTCAAACAATCTTTTTTAGGTGTGGAGGATATGACTAACAGTTTGCATCCCTTTTTGCGAGCAAAAGCATGTATCTTGGGTAAGAATGCTACGGACTGGCGCAACTGATAAAAGAATACGTACTTCTCGCCTTTCATCACATTTTTTTCTGGCAATTCATCCAATATGGTTTTATCTGCCAATAAAGTAGGGTCCACTACTACCTGTATATCTTGTATGGTAGTCATGCGCTGAAGTTTGAGCTTTAGTGACTCTTCTCGCACCCCTATGGCATCGAAGTTTAGCAGTTTTGATTGCAGGTATTGAGCATTCTCTTCGGTTTCTTCAATACATTCACCACTGGCAGCATAAGCAATCTTCTTCGCATGGTGTTGCGTAGGGAACGAACCAAAATAGATATCGTCAAATCCATTGGTATTGATAGGATTCCATATTTGGTCGCTTCCGAACAAATAATAATCTTTTTCTTGTGGGATGGTATCAACAAAATCGTCTGGTGTTTGTAAATACATCCTCTTGAATGCTTGCATTCTCTTATCTTGCACCAAGGCAAATGGCAATGCCAAAAGGTTTCCTATTGCTGCACCCATGCCCTTGGCAAAGATTCGTTGCAGCGAAAATGCTTTGTGGCTCTCATAGACAGCCTGCTGTTTGTAGCGAATAAACTCAACATCGTAGCCTTGGCGTTCTAATACTCTTTTGAGAGCATAGGGTTGCAACATAGCCCCAAAGTTGGCAGCAAAATAGGTAGTTAATATTCCGACTTTAGGTTGTGTTTGCTTTACTTGAGATAGAATGGTATTGATTTTATTTTTCATTGTTTTACGTAAACGTCTTTGAGCCACCTTGTTGTATAGGGTTTCTATGACTTGTCCCATTCCAAACAACCACTTGTTGGAAAATCCTTGTTGCAAGATAATCTTTTGGCATGGTAGGCTCATTTTCTTGATAGCGGCAATCTTATTGGCCCCTTTGCTAGCTTGCGTGGTAGGCATGTAAAGGTTTTGGTTATGCTCCAATGCCTCTGAGTAAGTGGTGGGTTGGCATTGCAATCGCTTCGTTTGTTCTATCAGTTGGCGTCCTTTATCATTGTTGACGGTGATTACGGATAGCCCCATATAATTGTGGTACTTACGTTTGTTTGCACCCCAAAAATCCCCCATGGTAATATCAGCCACTCTTTGTATTTGTGCGAAAGGACATGTGCTACAACTTTTGCGCAACCAATGGAAAGATAAATAGGCTCTGAAGTGAAAATCCAAACGATACCTTGGCATTTCGACTATGGTGCCATTGGCTGCCATATACTTCGTTCGATTGCCTTTGGCCCAACCTTGCGATTTGGTTCGATAGGCAACTATCTTTTGTGCATGGTTCAATTGTAGGGCAACTTGTGCCAAGTAGTTGGTTGGGACACCATGACAAATAACCTCCATCGTATAGAGGTGATGGTCATCACAACGTTTGCCCAAGAAAGTGTACAACGCTGCCACTTGACAAGGAGTACCGCTAAAAAGTACCTCTTTACCCTCCTGTAACGATTTCTTAACCTGTTGGTATATCCCAGTGGCATTGCTTTGTTGGTATTTGGCATTCTGCAACAAATGAATATCTTGGCTCTTTTCTACTGCTATATGTTTGACCGTAGAGTCGTCCAATAACGTTGCGCCATATACGATACGATTGTCCCCTCCGTCCAAAAACTCTGTAGCCACTTGCGCAAAAACGCCTCCCGATGCACTATGCTGGATGATATTCTCATCCGTGGACCAAGCAGCATAGAGTTGTTGTTCGTCCAACGAATTGCGCGGAACATCATTTTGTTGCAAACTTGGACATTTTTGTTCACAACTGCCGCACTCTACGCACAAGTCGTTTTGTACATGAGGCACATAAAAGCCATTGGCATCTTCTACCCATTGGATGGCTTTCTTGGCGCATGCGTCCACACATGCACCGCATCCAAAACAGCGTTCTATCGTTGGCAAGTTTGGCATGCTACACGTTCATTTATAATACTTTGTATGCTAACATTTTTTGTATTGCTCGCACGTTCGTACCCTTACTGAATTTTTGCTCGTAAGGAGTATTGGTTCCTCTAATCCAAATCTTGATCTCCGTGTCCAAATCAAACGAACCAGATGTTTCTACAGAAAAGTGAGTGATTGAGTGATAAGGAATGGTATGATAACTACGTTTGGAGCCTGTTACTCCTTGCACATTCTCGATGATCAAACGCCCTGAAGTAAAAACCCACTTGTCTCGAAAGACATTGAAAGCCACTTCGATGGTCTCGTTGTCACATAGTATCTCTTCAAATTCACGTTTGAGGGTATCAACATTGATTTCGGTTGCATTCCCTATTAAATTATTTATTATTCCCATAAGACTATTTGATTTGTTCGTAAATATCTCGAATCGTTTGTGTCATTTTGTTCCAATCGTATTTCTTCTTCTCTTCCCGCAGGTAATCAGTAAAAGCTTTTTGACGTTGATTGGTGTAATAATCTGCGATGGCTTGTGCTATGTCTTGAGCATTTGGGTCGGTAGCATAGCCCATTTTACCATGATGCACAATCTCTCCCAAGCCCCCTACGTTGGTTACGAGGATAGGTTTTTCGAAATGGAAAGCGACTTGTGTTACACCGCTTTGAGTGGCCGATTTGTAGGGTTGTACAATGAGATTGGCTGCGCCAAAATACTTACGTAGATCAGCATCTGGAACAAACTCATTGCGAACGATCACTCTTTCCGTTAATCCATTGCGTTTGATTTGCTCTCTATACTTCCTCTCATCCTCGTAAAACTCACCTGCGATGAGCAGACGTAGGTTAGGTAATTGGTCTTTGACGAGTTGCATGGCATCCAACAACAAGTCCAATCCTTTGTATTCCCTTACCAATCCAAAGAAAAGCATATAGTCGTTTGTTGGATCAAGTAGGAGTTGTTCACATGCTTCCTCTTTGGTGAGGAGTGTGCCATAATGGTCGTAGGTAGGATGAGGAGAGAAGCGTTTCTCTTTCTTATCCTTGTCCAAAGCAGCAATATCTTGTACTACACTTTGGGACAATGCCACAAAAGCATCCGTTGATTTGATATAGAATGGTGCAAATAACTTATCCAACAACGTCGGTTCGTGGGGCATCATATTATGAACCAAAGCGATGCATTTGGTGTGTCCGTTGGATTTAACTATTCGTTCAATAACGCCATAGCATGGTGCAAAAAAGGCCATCCAATAGCAAGTAATCAATATATCTGGACGTTGTTTTTTTAGCATCCTTCCCACTTTGACCCAATTGAATGGATTGCAGGAATGCACACAGCGTGTGATCACAATATCTTCGGGTGTCTTCTCGTTAGAAAACTGTGACTTACCTGGAAATAAGAACGAGGGGTATTGCAACGTAAACGTGTACATATTGACCTCATGTCCTTCGGACATAAACTCTCTCGCAAGGCGTTCATTGAACGTTGCCAATCCTCCTCTATAGGGATAAGCGGTACCTATGATGGCTATCTTCATCTATAAATCCTCCTTGTAGGTTATTTTTTTGTTTTGTTCTTCTCCTGGTACTATATGAATAGCGACTTGTGGCATGTGTTTGAACACGATGCTGCAATCGTCCGTCGCAGGCAAATTGTTTTTGTTACAAGCGGCTTCCTTTAGGTTGTTTACTCCCAATGCCTTGGCATAGGCTTCCGCTATCAATGGAAGGTGGAAGGCTTGTGGTGTTTGTGCACGCATAATCGTCTGACGATTGGGAATCCGCGCCACTTTGTCTTCTACCATTTCATATACTGTATCGGTAGAAGGCACTGCAACGACCACAGCTTCGTGTGTTTCGAGCGCTTGGCACACATTGGCTATGATATCTTGACTAACGAAGGGGCGAGCCGCGTCATGAAGGAGTAAAGCATATCCTACATCCTCATTTGAGAAAGATGTGGACGGTTGGTCCATATACAAGCGTATTGCATTCACGCTTGACTCCCAACGCTCATTTCCTCCTGGCACTATATGTTTAAGTTTGCTCCATTCATTGGTTTGCGATAAATCTTGTGCATAAGCCATGTAATCGTGGTGCATTACAAGGCATATCTCGTCAATGCATTCGGCTTGTTGAAAGGCATCTATGGCATGTTCCAAAATGGTGCGTCCATCAGCCAAAGGCAATAATTGTTTGGGTAAGGCACCTCCAACTCTGGCTCCTATACCTCCCGCTAATATGATGGCAATGTTTTTCAAAATCCTGTAATGATTTAAATCTATGAATCTTTTTTGGCAGCTAATATCATCTCGCAGATTTCGCGAATTGCTCCATCTCCTCCTTTTTTGCTCAAGTGAATAATGCCTGGAACCGATTTAACAACTGCAACTGCATTGGCTGGACAAGCTGCTGTACCTACATTTTCTAAAAGGTCCAAATCGTTGACATCATCCCCTACAAAACAAACCTCATCAAGCGTTATTCCCAACTCTGCACAAATTTGGTTGGCAGCATCCAGTTTGGTCATCTTCACCCCATCAACGACACGTCCAACGCCTGTGTAGATATATTCAAGTCCCAGTTTCTTACCTCGTTTCAAACCAATAGCGGTATTTTCACTGGTCAAAATACCACACGGTATTCCTGCCTTCCTTAGCAGGACAATCCCCATACCATCGTATACACAAAAGCGTTTGAACTCGTCACCACTCTCGGTGTAATACATTCCGCCATCGGTCATACAACCGTCCACGTCTGTCAAAAAAAGTTTGATTCGTTTCATAAGCATCCTATGCTTTAACCTATGCCAATAAGTTGGTTCGGAAAATATTTAATTTTATCGTAGCACAAACAACCTATATAAAAAACTACCATAACGACGGGCATTACCCATAGTGGCATCCATGCCGTTACTTGTTCGTTCATGGAGATTACGTTCGGTAGTATCTGATACAATAGGCGTATGAAAGGTATATGCAATAAATAGATGGTATAACTATACCTGCTGGTATTCTCTATCATCTTGCCCAGCAAAGTGGTGTTGTCCCTCTTCTTCATCGGCACATTCAACAGTAACATTCCCAATGCAATCGCTGTTAGAGGCAATCCTAATTGCGTTGCACAGTCTGTAAACATATCCCATACATAAAGCGCTACTGTAGCCACTAATGCTATCCATAGGTAGATTGGCTCGCCTACCCTATATTTGGTGATGTAATATCCTGCAATATACACGCCCATGTACGTCCAAAGACTCCCCACATACTGCAACATTGCCAAGGAGGGGTAATACTGCTTGAGTAGCATCACTCCTGCCCATACCAACAACACCCCTTCCACTTCACGCTGAGATAATCGTTGCAATGCATATTGGATAAATGGTGTGAGCAAGTAGAGTGCTAATAGCATATGCACAAACCAATGGAATGTGTTTATTTGATTGTTCAAAAGAGCAGGAACAAAACTGATCAAAGCATGCTTTAACGTGCCGTCCCACCAGTCATATCCTCCTGTGCCAAGGGTGAGCAGATAAACGGCAAACGCCAAGACTACAAAAGGTAGCAACAAGCGCATCATTCTTCTCTGGTAGAACGTCTTCAATGAATCGATCGGACGGGATAATAGCAATGCACCTGAAACAAAGACAAACAGCGGTACTCCTACCGTCGCTATCGCACGATAGGCACCGCACATCAACCCCAATTCAGGGTTATCCAAATCAAGCATCGTCCAAGCGTGTTGCAAGACAACTAACACCATGGCTAATGCCTTTGTCAAGTCGATATTTACATTACGTTTCTTCATCTACTCGTATATATGCATAATATACCACGTACAAAGGTACAACATTTTTGGTAAATACACAAATTTCCAGTATTTTCATTCTCGGTTATCTCCATTTAAACTCTTTTTTTGAATCACTCATCACTCAGATAGCGTTTTACATGTTATATAGGGATATGATAGGGATTTATATGCATCGTGGTACAAAAATAGGTTATTGTTCAGCGTATAGCAAATATTTTATTTCTCTTTTGAGACATTTATCCCTAAAAAGAGAGAGAGTTTTAGTAAATAATCTAAAAAATATTGCTATTAGTCAAAAAAAAACATTACCTTTGTGCCAAGTTATTTTTTGGTAATTAACAAGATTATGTCAACACTTCATTTTTGGATTAAAAATGCACGAAGTATATCGCTTCCTCAATCCCTATTGCCCTGCATCACAGCTATTGTTCTTTGTATTGGGCAAGAAGGTTTTGTATGGTGGCTTACGTTACCTATTTTGTTAGGTATAGCCGCAGCCCACTTGGGAATGAACTTGGCGGATGATTATTTTGATTTTTTGCATGATTCACATTCACGCTCCGAATTGAGTGGTATTAGCATTCGCGCACGCATGGAGAAATGCAGTTATTTGGCACGTGAAAACGCAACGAATCCTCAACAACGTGTTGCCAGCATAAAAGAATTGCGATGGGCTATCATTGGTTTTTTAGGTTTCGCAGCATTGATGGGTGGTATTGCTTTCGTTGCACAGTGGTTATTACACGGATATCAAGCCACTTTTGGCATCATCATCTATGCCCTATTAGGTTTGTTTTTAGGAATCAATTATTCGGGCAAACCACTTGAATTAGGTTATCATGGTTTGGGCGAGTTGGTTATAGGTCTCATGTTTGGACCACTGAATATGATGGGGGTACAAGCAGCCTTGACAGGCAATCCGTTTTCATGGCAAATGTTGTGCATCAGTTTAGGCATTGGTTGTATGGTGATCAACATATTGTATGTACATTCGGTCATGGAGGTTAATGCAGATGCCGCATTAGGCAAAATGACTTTTGCACGTTTGGTGAATGGTTCTAATGTGTCCAAACAACGGAGGGGACTTATGATTTTCTTTATTGGTATATTTGCTCTTGTACCCTTTGTAATGTTAGGATTAGGCATTGTATTAGGTTGGTGGAGTCCATGGTATTTATTGACTCTCCTCACTCTCCCGATGTCAATCTACCTGATTCATTCCACACGTCTATTCGCATACGGTTTGCCTCGTAATGACACTCCACATTGGTGGATGGGGCCTATGGGTGATTGGGACGATTATGTCAAGGCAGATATGGCATGGTTTCTATACCGTTGGTTATTGGCACGGAATATTTGCACCTTCTTTTGCCTCATTCTCATGCTCACGCATATCGTTTGTTTAATTATCAATTGATGATTAAATCATAGCGATATTTCAATCAATCAAGCATTATATCTAACACAAACAATATGAACCCTTTTAAACTACTTTCTCACTATAGTTATTTAGCCTTTTGGTTTGTACGCGCACGCTTTTTAGGGAGACGTGCTCCTTTGCAAACGGTATTGTTCATTACAGACAAATGCAATCTTCGTTGCAAACATTGTTCTGTCTATGGCAGTGCGGGTTACAAGCAACGAAGATATGAAGACATCTTGTCTGACATGCGTTACTCATACGAGCAAGGTTCAAGGTTCATTGACTTGGAAGGCGGGGAGCCTACCCTATGGAAAGAAGGCGAGCGCACAATCAATGACCTCATTGATGCGGCAATTGAGATGGGTTTCTTCTCCGTGACTGTTACCACCAATGCTCAACAAGACTTTTCGTGGATTCGTCCACAATCCATTTGGGTAAGTATGGATGGTGTAGGAGAATATCACGATCGTATACGAGGCGAGGGTACTTTTGCTCGTTTGGAAGAGAATATCAAAAATTCCGGATTCAAGCATATATGCGTCAATATGGTTGTTAACACGCTCAATCATGAGTCTTTGGATGCAGCAATGGACTATGCAAAAAATAATCCTGCCATTGAGCAGATTTCTATCAATTTCCATACTCCATATCCAGGAACGGAATATTTGATGTTACCTAATGAGAAGAAAATAGAGATCATCGACCGTGTCATTCAGTATAAGAAGAAAGGTTATCCAATTATGAACTCGTATTCGGGTCTTAAACTCATGAAGCAGAACACGTTGGGTAAGATAGAATTGGGTAAGGAGTGTTTTGTAACGAATTTCATCTACACCGATGGTAGTCGAAGTTTATGTTTGGGTTATGGCACTGAACAATGCCGTGTATGTGGTTTTTGCATGGCTGGAGAAATGAAGTCCGTATTTAACTTCAAGCCAGACACTATTTTATCTGGTTTCAAATTGAGAATGTAGGTGTAATCGGCACGATTTTTGTGCTTTCTATATAAAAAAATATTAACGATTTAAAACTGTTTTTTATGATTAGTAAACCATTAGAAGCGGCTATCAATGCCCAAATAAACGCAGAATTGTGGTCTGCATACTTGTATCTAAGCATGTCAACTTATTGCCAAGACGCAGGATTTCCTGGTATTGCCAATTGGTTTAGCATTCAGTTCAAAGAGGAGCAAGACCATGCAATGATACTTCTCAACTACTTACAAAGTCGCGATGGAAGGGTGCTATTGGCTCCTATCGATGCAGTAGAGACAGAATGGTCATCTCCATTGGCAGCCTTTGAGGCAACGCTCCAACACGAGCAAAAAGTGACTTCTTTGATTAACAATCTAATGGCATTGGCTGTAGAAGAAAAGGACTTTGCGTTGCAAACACGTCTCAATTGGTTTGTAGAAGAGCAAGTAGAAGAGGAAGAGAATGCACGTGATTTGATTCAAAAATTCCGTTTAATAGGAGATAATGGTTATGGTTTATATCAGTTGGACCAAGAGTTGGCAGCCCGTGTTTACACACAAGCTTCGCCACTTGCTAGTGCAGAATAATAAACGATAACAATGAACACAAAAAGGGCTGCCTTGAAGAGGGCAGCCCTTTTGAGTATAGAATAAGTGGATTATAGCAAATCTACGGAACGATTGACAAACTTCGCTAAGGCTTCTCCTTTCAGCATGCCACTGGCAAGCAAAGCAATGTCTATCAATTGACTTACTTTGTCTTCGTTTTTAGCATTCTCAGCATAGGCATGTTTGATTTGTTGTTTCAAAGCAGCAAGATCTTTCGTGATGGTAGTCACAGCATCTTTTTGCTCTTGAGTCAAATCTTGTTCTTTGATATCTTTTTGCTCGTTTTTGAGTTGTTCCTCTTCAGCTTGCTTAGCCGCCAATTGTTCTTGTAAAGGAAGTACCTCTTGCGCGCAAGCGTCCATAATTTGTTGCATCAGAGCGGTCACTTTTGGATTTGCAGTATTGATAACTACGTTATAGTGGTCTGGCATTTGTCCATAGAAGCTCATGCCTTGTTGATGAACAGACATTTCTTTCATACGACGCATGAACTCGTTTTGTGTGAGGAAGACAGGCAATGCATCTTCCGATACCGACTCAAAACTAACGGAGTAATTCACCTTGTTATCCTTGTCATTGTTAGGTAAGACACTTTCAAAAGTATAGCGCAAGGCATCCTCTTGTTCGCTGGTTAAAGCGACAGCATTTTTGTTTTCTTTGCTTATTAGGTTTTCTATTACATCTGAATCTACGCGAACAAATCGTAATGTATTTTTAGCATCTCCTTGTTCACCTAATGCTTTTTGTTCGAATTGCGACATGGCGTGTACGTCTAACTCTCCATCCATCAAAAGGACGTCATATCCTTTGGCTTTTGCACGTTCGATGTATGAATAAGAGGCATCGGGGTCTTGTGCATAGAGCATGATCAAGTCCCCATGCTTGTCGGTTTGATTGTCTTTGACATGTTCCTTGTACTCTTCTAATGTGAAGTATTTGCCATCTAAGTTCTTCAATAGTGCACAACCTATCGTACGATCGTAGAATTTCTCATCGCTTAACATTCCAAATTGGATAAATAGTTTGATGTCATCCCATTTCTTTTCGAAATTCTCTCGATCATTTTTGTACAACTCTGCTAATTTATCCGCTACTTTCTTGGTGATGTGGCTGCTGATTTTTTTCACGTTGTTGTCACTCTGCAAGTAACTTCTACTAACGTTAAGTGGGATATCTGGAGAATCTATTACGCCATGTAGCAAGGTGAGGTATTCAGGAACGATATTTTCCACTTCGTCCGTAACAAAGACTTGATTGCAATACAACTGAATCTTGTTGCGACGAACGTCAAGATTGTTTTTAATCTTAGGGAAATACAGAATACCTGTCAAGTGGAATGGATAATCTACATTGAGGTGGATATGGAATAATGGTTCATCCATTTGTGCAGGGTACAACTCATGATAGAACGTATTGTAATCCTCTTCAGTCAGATCCGCAGGTTTTTTGGTCCATGCAGGGTGTACATTATTGATTACATTATCCTCATCTGTATCCACTTGTTTGCCCTCTTTCCATTCTTTTTTCTTACCGAATACGATCTCTACAGGCAAGAACTTGCAATATTTGCTCAACAATGTCTCAATGGTTGCATCTTCGAGGTATTGTGTAAACTCGTCGTTGATATGCAATACGATGTCTGTACCTCTATCGGCTTTGATGGTAGGTTCCATGATATATTCTGGATTGCCCTCGCAACTCCAGTGCACAGCTTGTGCATCTTCTTGATAACTTTGTGAAAAGATCTCAACCTTATCAGCGACCATGAAGGCGCTATAGAAGCCTAAACCAAAATGTCCAATGATAGCTTCTGCTTTGTCTTTGTACTGATTGACAAACTCCTCAGCTCCAGAGAATGCGATTTGATTGATATACTTATCCACTTCCTCTGCAGTCATACCGATACCATGGTCTTGGACTGTCAATGTCTTTTTATTCTTATCAATAATAACTCGAACAGACGTGTCGCCTAATTCGCCTTTGAATTCACCTACACTGGATAGGGTGCGCAACTTTTGCGTAGCATCAACCGCATTACTAATCAACTCACGTAAAAAGATCTCATGATCTGAATACAAAAACTTTTTAATCACGGGGAAGATATTATCTGACGTTACCCCAATATTACCTTTACTCATATCGTTAGTTATTTAAATTACATAGTTAATACCTCTATCAGCATAGCGAAAACCGTGCCAAAAGAAAAATATGCCCATCGTTACTGACAAAATGTCAGTTGTCATTTTTCATAGGTATGGAAGCGTCATGAAAAAGAAATAAAATGCTTGGAATTTACGTTTTTTTGCATAATCCACAAAAAAAGTATACCTTTGCACGTTGTTAAGAAATGAGACAAAGTATATGAACGATTTTTTGCAGAAAGAAGAGGCTGTTTTACGTATGATAAAGACAGTGTATGATCCAGAAATACCTGTTAATATCTACGATTTGGGATTGATTTATAAGATTGACATAGAGGAGACGACCTGTACCATTGATATGACGTTGACCGCTCCTTCGTGTCCAGCAGCGGACTTTTTGGTGGAAGATGTCAAGATGAAAGTGAGTTCGGTAGAAGGTATCAAAGAGGTGGTTGTCAATATCGTCTTTGAGCCTGAATGGAACAAAGATATGATGAGTGAAGAAGCTAAACTTGAATTAGGATTTCTATGATATACTTTCTCAGTGATGCACATTTAGGTTCTCGTGTAATAGATGACCCATCATCACATCAAGAAAAGCTTGTGATGTTGCTTGAGAAGATGTCTAAGGATGCCACATCTATCTTTTTGTTGGGTGATATATTTGACTTTTGGTTTGAATATTTTTGGCCTGACAAAAGCAAGAAAGAGTATGCATTGCTTCTAAACACTCTAAAAAAGATTACGCAATCGGGTATATCGGTACATTTCTTTATCGGCAACCATGATTTATGGACCTTTGGATGGTTGGAGCGTAAGACAGGCATACAGGTGCATCGTCGTCCACAAGTCATGCAGCTTTACAGCAAACAAGTCTATTTGGCCCACGGGGATGGTCTTATCCCCAAGACATTGCTTCATACTTTACCGAACGAAATCAAGAAGAAGATAAAGCACTTCATCTGGCTACGAAAAGTGTTTCATCATCCTATACCTCAGTTATTTTTTCGGTTCCTTCCTCCTTCATTGGGCAATCATTTTGGATACGAATGGGCTAAAAGGAGTCGTTTGAAAGAGATAGCACATCCTTGTGACTACAAAGGTGAAGGGAACGAAGAGCTCGTTTTGTTTGCTAAAGAAAAAGAACAAGAGGGACAGCATCACGACTACTATATCTTTGGTCATCGTCACATAGAATTGGACCTAATGCTCCCATCAAAAAGTAGAGTTGTACTTTTGGGAGACTGTTGGAGACAATGGACATATGCACAATTAGATGAACAAGGCAATTGTCTTCTCAACACCTTTGAAAACGAATAATCACATCAAAAAACCTCCTTATTATGCATACACGTGCCGAACAATTAGCGGCTTTTGACCGCCTTTTGACGATTATGGATGAATTGCGTGAGAAATGTCCATGGGATCGAAAACAAACGTTTGAAAGTTTGCGTCAAAACACGATAGAAGAGACATACGAGCTTGCTTCTGCACTTATCAAAGAAGATTTAGATGAAATCGCCAAAGAGTTGGGTGATGTATTGCTGCATGTGGTTTTCTATGCCAAGATAGGAAGTGAACAAAATGCTTTTGACATAGCAGATGTATGCAATCGTATCTCAGATAAACTGATTTTCCGCCACCCTCATGTTTACGGTGAACAAAAAGCACAGAATGCTGAAGAGGTAAGTACCCTTTGGGAGCAAGTCAAGTTGAAAGAAAAGGGAGGAAACACGAGTGTATTAGGTGGTGTTCCTTCTTCATTACCAGCCTTGGTGAAAGCGTATCGTATCCAAGATAAGGTGGCTAATGTAGGATTTGATTGGGAGCATCCCGACGATGTGTGGAACAAGGTAAAAGAAGAGATTGCAGAGTTTGAGCAAGAAATGATTGGCAGTCAGGATGCGACCAATAACACGAAGGCAGAACAAGAGTTTGGAGACATTCTTTTCGCTATGGTAAACGCTGCCAGACTGTACAAAATCCGCCCTGACAATGCACTTGAAAAAACAAATCAGAAATTTATCAAACGCTTTAACTATATTGAATCAAAAGCGAACGAAAAAGGTCATGCCTTGAAGGACATGACCTTAGAAGAGATGGATGCATTGTGGAACGAATCCAAGACATTGGAATAGTCACACAGGCACAGAGTGAGCAACTCAATCCACTACAGGTTGAATCATCGTAAGGTTTGAAGGAGAGAACTTGGAATTGGACTCTACGACAAACTCTATTGTATGCATTCCAGATTTCAAAGGTTTGAATCCCATTGGAATGGACACATAGTTGTAGCCTGGAGCGAAATACAGTTGAGCATTGCGAATATTCGACTTATCTGTCAACACTTTCATGAATTCATCATTCATTGCCAAATGAAAATCGATAGCAGTGGTGTCGAAATTGACTTTAGCAGCGATCAAGTCGTTTCCAAATGAATTGTAGCCTGCAGCAAACACTACGGTATCGTTTTTGGATAGGCTCAAGGTATCCAAACGATATGCAGACAGTTTGGTGTCGTACTTCACATTCATTGTATCCATTGCACCGATAAGGGTATCGTTTCTATAAATAGGATTAACCAATATATACGATATTCCAATACTTGGGGTATAATCGGATTTTGCATTTCCTAAACATGATGTTAGCATAGTCACTAACATGCACATAAACATCACACGTGAGATAGTTTTCATAAAATTATTTTTGATATTACTATATAGCAAGGGTTGCCCCTTTTGTAAAAAAAATCGAGCCCTTTAGGCTCGATGTGCGGCATAAAGGAATCGAACCTTCACTCCGTTAAGAACTAGATCCTAAGTCTAGCGAGTCTACCAATTCCGCCAATGCCGCTTGGAAATCGGTTGCAAAGGTACAACATATTTTTGAAACTAACAAATATATCACTCATTTTTTCGTAATACTATACTTGTATGCTCATTATATTTTCACTTTATCACGCATGAAATCATATCTATTTCACTATCAAAATCCCATCGTTATTGTGAAAAGTCGTTTGCATACGTCCAGTAATGATTACATATCAATGATTTTGCATACGGAAAAATCATATTGGTAAGACCTTAAATATACATCGCATAGAGATAGCACATCAATTATTTGTCCATTTGAAAAAGTTGTAGTACTTTTGCGCGATTTTTTGTATTTAAGATTCATGGAAACATTCTACCATACTCTTCCCAATGGTTTGAGAATCGTTCATCGAGAGTCGATGAGCGAGGTGGCATATATAGGCATCATGATAGGTGCCGGTACGCGCGATGAGAACAAGCCAACCAATGGTATGGCTCACTATATTGAGCATTGCGTTTTCAAGGGGACACATAGTAAGAGTGCTTCGCAGATTATTCGTGCCATCGAGGATATCGGCGGTGAAATAAATGCGTATACCACCAAAGAAGAAACCACTTACTATGCAGCTACTCCCCGCAGATATTTTGGTAGAACACTACACTTACTATCTGATTTGGTGAGCAACGCAACCTTCCCAAAGAAGGAAACGGAAAAAGAGTATGGTGTGATATTGGAGGAGATTGAAAGTTATAACGATTCTCCCAGCGAGTTAATTTACGATGATTTTGAGAGTATATTGTTTGACCAATACCCGATTGCGATGCCTATTTTAGGAACAAAAAAAAGCCTGCAACAAATACAAAAGCATCCTGAATCGGTACAGGAATGGCTCAAGCAATACTATGTTCCGAGCAACATGGTACTCTTCTCGCAAGGCAATATTGCCTTTGACAAAGTTATCCAATATGCCAACAACTACCTCGGTCAACTCCCCCCATCCCCTCATTGCTCTCGCAGTTTTAGACAAGTGCCTGAGTTATACACCCCTCAACATATATCCTACCACAAACATACCCACCAAGTGCATATCATGCTGGGAAGTCGTTCATACCCAATCGGGCATAAAAGACAATTGAGTATGTTTTTGTTGAATAATATTTTAGGAGGAGGCAGTCTATCCAGCAGACTGAATCTGAGTTTGCGTGAAAAAAAGGGATTGGTTTACACTATTGAATCGCAATACGTTCCCCTGAGTGACACTGGTTATTGGGGTATCTATTTGGCATGCGAAGCTATGCACAAAAACGAATGCATCGACTTGGTACACAAAGAACTAAAACGCCTTCGTGAACAACCACTCAGCAGCATTCAGCTCAAACGAGCCTTGAATCAAATACATGGACAGATGGCCATCTCGGCTGAGAACCAAGAAAATAAAGTTCTATCCATGGGTAAACAAGTCCTTTATCATAACGTAGCCCCAACATGGCAGCAAACATACCAACGCTTGGAAAGTCTTACTTCAAGTGATCTATTAGAAACAGCCAACGAAATGCTGCAAGAAGAACATATCAGCAGCATCTGCTACGAATAATAAGAGAATTAAAATTTTTGCATTGTTAATTAAGCATTCTTTCATCTTATCCAAAGGATAAGGTAAGGGTGAGGTATGGGTAAGGGAGAAGAGAGTGAAAAATTAGTTTCTTTTAGTGTCTTATCCTGAAAAAGTTTGCTCAATCGTTTTTTTTCTTACCTTTGCAGCAAATCTACTTCACACGCCATTTTGCAGTAGATACCCTATAGATAACCTATAGATAACTCTATTTTGCTACAATATCACTCATTTCTTTTATATTTATACAACACGCTGAATATCAATTATTCCCCCCCCTATTGCATAGAAACAAAACGAACCATTACAATCAGGTAAAAAAATCCTTCATTCTCTTAGCTTTTGCTATCCTACTTTTCATGTCAAGTTGTCGAAAAAAAACCATTTGTGGAGTTACAGCAGATGGTACACCTTTTGACCTTATCGAACAACTTACATACAATCCAAATAGTACCACTTTCCCTACCGACTACCTTATCGCTTTCACTGATACCACTTTTATCTATTGCATCGACGATGATGGATACGAAAGAACTATCACTTGTGTAACCGACCCCGTTACACATAAAATTATTAAGGTTTTTTAATATTTCAAACTACCACACTACCACACTACCACATATTTTTATGAGTGAATTTACTCTCCATACGGCTCAACTACTCAAAATTACTTCGCCAAAAAAACGGCATTTTTTAGGGGACTTTGGGGTAGTATATAATTATATACTTAGTATATATTATATTTTTTTTGAGCGATACACCATTCGACACTTTTTTTTATGTGGTAGTGTGGTAATGTGGAAGTAACCCAAACGAGACAATAATTATTAAAACTGTCTTTTTGTCTTTTCCTAAAAATGGTTGACAGTTTTTGGCTTCTTTTTCCTAAAAAGGTTTACACATTCCTATATTAGTTGTCAGATGTTCTAAAATAGTTGACACTTTCCTAAAAAGGTTGACACCCATCCTAAAATGACTGTGCTATGTATCGTTATCAACCTACGAGACGTGTAATGCTTAGCGGCAAGCAGAGGCAATACGTCTGCGATAGAATTTGAAATGCGAGTGAGCAAGGATATCGGTAATGCGTTGCACTCGTTGACGTTGTGTGAGTGTAGGCTCTACAATATGATTATCTTCCTGAATCTCCAATGCACCCTGACCAACGACAGGTAGATACTCATCCCAATGCACTGGTACATCATGCCAACGGCCATCGCCTCCTAAACGAGAGATATAATCCACATGAGGTTGTGTACGAAAACCATGTGCTGTGACTTGAATAGTAGCCTTGTTCTCATCGCTGTGCTTACTGGTTGTTTTGAGAATACAATCGGTAACACAGGAGGGATGTTGAAAATGTTTCTTTCCCCAGAAATTAGCCAATGCTTCATGCTCCCAGAAAGCGCTACGTTTCTTGGAATCTATTCCGTATATTGCTTCATGTGGGCGAATCTGTTGGTACATGGGGACGCATAAGAGGGGTGCTAAGCTGAAGTATATCGCTCGAAAATGTTCTGCATTGATAGAAACGAAGTTCGTTTTAGCCACCTGGAAATCAAAATGGTGGAATTGTTTTGGGTTGCAATCTAAAACCATTTTTTGCGCATGTTGCGGCACAATGGTATTGATCATTTTATGTTTGTAGAAATCAAAATCGTCTCCATATCCATATTCTTCATCACGCATGAGTTTGAGCATACTTTCTTGTGCGAGGGGTGTAAAAAGCAGTGCGAACTGCTGATTATGGTTACGATTGCTCGTATTGAACAGCACTTCAAACTCTTCATTGGTCATCATGGCATAATCACAATTTTCGAGGTCTCGTGCTTTTTTTCTCAATTTGCGTCGTTCCCACTTGTACGCGATTGATTTTTCACGTCCTGCTAAATCGTTATCCTCTCGTGAGAAAATAAGGTCAGGCGCAGCAGTATTGCCATAAAAGACATGTGTTTTCTCGTTGTAATAGGGATAGGGAGCTGTGACCGAAGCTGTCAACGTTTCGCTATGGTGTTGTGTGTAATAGTTTCCATCGGATCCTCTCTCTCGTGTTGTCCAATGTATAACCTTGCTACCCGTGTAGGTTTTCGTACCCATGTCCATTTTTTTCGTCCGGCAGATAACGAAAGGGTTTCCGTTGATGAGTCCAGAATGGGCATAGACAACCGATCGTTCGGCATTGAACGAGTTATCCCAACCGTAGGTATGTTCTAAATCTGCTAATCGTTGTGTTGTAAAATAGTCATCAAACTCGAGTCTTGGAACGGTTTGGCTCATCATTCGTGTAAGCATATCCCAATCATAGAGTTGATTGATGGGCTCCATTTGTTGTGACGCTTGGAGTTTCAATTCGGTTTCTTTGATGTTGATTTCTTTGAGTTCTGTTTTCTTTTGTTTGATGATAGGATAAATGACGATCCAAGCCACCAGCAATGCGACGAGTATTGTAATCACCACAAGGAACAGTGTATCTGGTGACAATGCATCGATGAACATTGCGGTTGCGATGGCTCCGGCAATGGTAGCGATATTCATCAGCGCACATAGCACTTGATATCCCAGAATGGAGTTTTGCAGTGAAAGTTTATTGTTTTGCGTTTTGTAAAGGGCCTGACACGTTTGTTGATTAGCCTCAACATCAATGTTTGCCTCTCGCGCCAATTGGTCGAAGGTATCTTGAGCAATCTGTTTGAACTTGTCGCGAAAGACGGTTGCGTACTCGTCTAGTGGGTCGTATATATCATGTATGCCTTCCATGTGTTAGAAGAAAGTAGCTCTTGCCGCCTCTTTGGTTGCTTTGGAAGCAGTGAATGGGATGCGTGTGGTATATCCTTGACGTGCCGCAACAATCATTTTGGTTGGCCAAGCAAAAATATCTGTATTCCATTGAGCCACTCGGCTGTTGTAGACGGTACGTGCAGCCGTTATTTCACGTTGGAGGTAGCTATTTTGTTGCATAGCATCAGCGATGGCATTGTGTGCTTGCAGTTCAGGATATGCCTCCACTTGCAGTGCAAAGCGGCTAAAAGTAGCATTGAGTTGGTCGGCGACATCGCTTCGGTTGGCATCATTGACTTTTCCGCTTCTGAGTGCAGCAACGGACTTCATTACATCCTTGTCGAGTTCAACGGCACGATTGACCAATCCCACGACATTGTTTAGGATCTGTACGCGTTGTTCAAGGTAGTTATCTATTTCGGATGCAGCAGACTGAATCACTTGTTCTAATTGTTGAAAATAACTGCGTGCATTGACTTTCATAAAAAGGAAGATGATGCCAGGTAGTATGCCTACAGCGCAGCCAATCAAAATCATTGGGTCGTTTAGGAGCAAGTAACAAAGTAATGATACGATAGGTAAGGTTACCCATAGTGCAATCTCAAAAAGAACGGTACCAAAACCAATTTTAACTGGTAATTGACGATTGATAACGTTTACATCTTGTCCCTGTTCATTAACTGGGCCAGTCAATTCATCTAATAAATTTGCCATATGTGATTAAAGTTTTAAGTTTTTGTATCAGGTTAAGTACATTTGTGTGCAAAGGTATAATTTTTTTTCTAAGATACGAAACAAAAATGCAAAAAAATATTCAACTGATAGACTCGGCGAAGTAAGGCTGAGAAGTAACCAACTGGTAGAAAGAGAGAATAATACTCGAATAGCATTCAGCAATCCATTGAGGCATTTTAGATGGTTTGGCATTTTTTATTCATTTTATCTAATAAATATGCACGCCATGCATATTATGTATTTAGGTTACACAATTATATATATACAAGCATTTTTTTTATTCATTTGTTTGCATATATGAAAATAATTTAGTACTTTTGCGCACTAAAATTGCGCTACAACGCTCCAACAAGACCTTACACATACCATGATGGGGGTGTCGGTTGGTGTGCTTTTTGTTGTCGTAGCATTAGTAAAAACGGTATATACGAAGCGTTTGGAATATTGAGTATTTTGCGGCGCATCGTTTAGGTATTGAAATAAATTAATAACACACATATTTATGGTAAAAAAATTATTTTCACTCTTCATGATTAGCCTACTAAGCATAACATTAGTATATGCTAAAGACATGGCTATTAGCGGTGTTGTTGTGGACGAGACGGGCGAGCCATTGATTGGTGCCAGTGTCCAAGTAAAAGGCACATCGTTAGGTACAATTACGGACATCAATGGTGAATTTGCGATGGATGTTCCAAGCGGATCCACTTTGATTGTTTCATTTATTGGTTTACACTCACAAGAAGTTCCTGCGGCAAAGCAAATGCGTATTGTATTGCGTGAGAACAGTGAGCAGTTGGGCGAGGTTGTGGTTACTGGTTATGGTGGTGTCACCAAGGGTAGTTTCGCAGGTTCCGCTCAAGCTGTAGATGCAGAAGCTATTGAAAAGAAAAGTCCGACCGAGATTTCGAAGGCTTTGGCTGGTGAGATTGCTGGTGTTCAAGTCGTTAACACATCAGGCCAACCTGGTACCAATGCAACGGTACGTATTCGTGGTTTAGGTTCTATCAATGCTTCTACACGTCCTTTGTACGTTGTGGATGGTGTGACATACGATGGTGACATTTCTTCTATTGATCCAGGTGATATTGCTTCTACGACTATTTTGAAAGATGCTACTGCAACTTCATTGTATGGTAGTCGTGGTGCAAATGGTGTGATTGTGATCACCACCAAGAAGGGAAATAGCGGAAGTGACGAAGGTAAGATAGAGGTGGATGTTAAGTATGGTGCCAACATGCACATTCTCCCAATGTACGAAGTTATTAGTGATCCAAGAGAGTATGTTGAGATGGCTTGGCAAAGTATCTACAACTCATTGCCAGAGAAATCCTATCCTGATGCTTTCAAGAGAGGTCAAGAAGCTAACAAGATGTTGTTTAGTGCGAAGGGATTGCCTGCATCCTACAACCTTTGGATGAACGAAGATGGTACTCCTGTATTGGGTAGTGGTTTGATTGACCCTACGAGTGGTAAGTTCTGGGACAACATTGTAATGCAAGATGCTTACAAGAACATGACCAGTTGGGAAGATAATCTTTTCCGCACAGGTCAAAAGGCGAATGCTACTGTTAAGATTTCTGGTGGTAACGAGAAGGTTAATTATTATACCAGTTTTGGTTATTTGAAAGATGAGGGTTACTATATTGGTTCAGACTATGACCGTTTCACTGTACGTACCAACATCGATCACAAGGCTAAGTCATGGTTGAAAGGAAATGTGAACATCGCATATACCTATTCTAACCTCAACAACCCTGGTCAAGGAGATAACATGAACAATGGTTTTGCCTTCGTTAATGGTATTCCTCCTATTTACCCTGTGCATTTATACAATGCAGATGGTACTATAATGGCTGATCCTAAGACAGGTAATTACGCATACGACTATGGTATGAACGAGGGATATGGTCGTGGTTTCGCGAGTGGTATCAACCCTGCAGGTGCGTTGTTGTATGACAAGCAAAACCAAAAAATGCACCACGTTACTGCTGTTGGAAGTTTGGAGTTCAAACTTTACAAAGACTTGAAACTTGAGGTTACTGTAGGTGCTCAATACGCAGGTGTTAACGCATCTGAGTTGACCAACAAGTTCTATGGTGATGCAGCAGGTATTGGACGTATCTATAAAGCACAACAAAATTTCTTCCTTTTGGAGGCAAAGCAATTGTTGAAATACAACAAGATTTTGGGTGACCATACGATAGACCTTTTGGCAGGTCACGAGACCATTTTGTCAACTTCATCTGTTATGGCAGGTCAAAAGAACCGTATTTCTGATCCAAGTGGTTTGGAATGGGGTAATGCCGTACAAATGGGATACATGACTTCATACACCAGTGAACAAGCATTGGATAGTTACTTAGCTCAAGCAAGTTACTGGTACAATGACCGTTATGGTATCACAGCAAACTATCGTGCCGATGGTTCAAGCAATTTTGCTAAGGGTCACAGATGGGGTCACTTCGGTTCTGTAGGTTTGGCATGGAAATTTACCAATGAGCCATTTATGGAATCTGCATCACGCATTTTGAAAGATGGTAAATTGCGTTTCAGTTGGGGTATGTTGGGTAACCAAGAAGTAGGTTCTGACTTATATCATGATATGTACAACATTGAGTACGTAGATGGTAATATTGGTTATGTATGGTACTACAAAGGCAATGACCAATTGACATGGGAGCGTACCAGTCACTACGACCTCGGTTTGGAGTTCTCAATCAAGAACTACTTGGATGTTGAGTTGGATTACTTCTACAAAACCACGTTTGACTGTTTGATGCCACGTTACACTGCTTCATCTCTTGGTTACTCCTCCATTATGATTAACGGTGGTAAGATAAGCAACCAAGGTGTTGAGTTCCAATTAAAGGCTCACGCAGTGGATAAACGTAACGTAAAATTGGATATCCGTTTGAATGGTGGTTTCTATCGTAACAAGGTATTGGAATTGCCAAAAGATATCGATGGTGAATCTGAGATGACAACCAATGGTGGTTTGGTAGTAGGTCACAGTATGTACGAGTACAAGATGACTGAGTATGTAGGTGTAGATCCTGTAAGTGGTCAAGCATTGTATGTAGGTTACTACGATGCAGACAAAGGTACTTTTGGTTATAAGAACGCTAAATTGGTTACGGACGAGGATGTTGCAACACAAGGTAGTGTAGGTAACTACATCTCAGACGTGGATGACTATCGTTTGAACAATCCTAATGCTACTATAGATACCGTTCACACGACGAATGCTGCATATTGCGGTGCCGACTTCTTGGGTAAGACTGCAGAGCCAGCGTTGGATGGTGGTTTTGGATTTGACTTGGAAGTATATGGTGTAACATTGAGCGCAACTTGCAGCTATCGTCTTGGCGGTTATGGTGTGGACTACACCTATGTAATGTTGATGGACAATGAGAAGATTGGTAACTACAACTGGCACGTTGATATGCGTGATGCATGGACATCAAGCAACACCGAAACGAACATTCCTCGTTTGAACAATGGTGGTGACCCTTATACAAGTCAAATATCTACTCGTTTCTTGACAAGCAACTCATTCTTGAGTTTGAACAATATCCGTTTGGGTTATACATTCCCTAAAAAGATGTTGGATAAGATCAAGGTGAAACGATTGGAGTTGTATGTACAAGGTGACAACTTAGCGATTGCAAGTGCTCGTAAGGGTTACAACCCAATGGTAAGTGCAACTGGTAGTTCCAATAGTTATCAATATACCCCACTCTCTACAGTAGTAGGTGGTATCAAGATATTATTCTAATAAAACGATGTAGTAGTTAAATATAAAAAAGACAAACGATTATGAAAAAGAACATCACAATATTGTTATTAGCTGCATTGTTTTTGAGTTCATGCGCTGACAATTGGTTGAATCGTCAATACCAAGGCGGTAGTTTAAGCCAAGAGCAGTATGACAAGTTAAGCAGCGAGAAAATGAAAGGTACCCTCTTGGGTATATATGCAATGATTTACACCATGGGTGGCGATTCACACGATGAGTTTGGTCAACGTTCAATTGACTTGTGGGGTGACATACTGAGTGGTGACATTGCGTTGACAAATAAGACGTATGGTTGGTTGTATACCGATGAGCAAATGTTGACGGTATCAGCACGTACAGGAACTATTTGGGGTTTCTATTATGGTATGTTGCACAACATCAACACTACAGTATTTAGTATTGAGAACAGTAGTAAGATAATGGAGCTCATAGCTACTCATGGTTATCCAGGTGATGGTGGTGAGTATGATTACACTGAAGAAGAAACCGAATATGCTCTTTATATGGCTCAAGCGTTGGCTATGCGTGGATACTGCTATGGTAACTTGGCACGTTGGTACACCCCAGTAGTTAAGAGTAGTTATATGACGGGTTACACCATTGACACCTACAAGTGTGTTCCTGTGTACACAGAGAGCAACATGAACGAGCCACAAGCTTTGTCAACAAGTGCAGAAGTGTACAACCGCACATTTAGTGACTTGAGCACCTCTATTATGTTGTTTGAAAAATTCGGTGCATATTACGAAGAAATTCAAGGTACGGAGTATAGTCGTAACACCAAACTGGAGGTGGACGTTAACGTCGCTCGTGGTTTGATAGCATATGCTTATTTGAATGCCGCACCTTACTACAAGAATGTAGATAACAACAAAATGAAGACCTATTACCGTTTGGCTCACAAGTATGCAAATGATGTTATTTTAAGCGGCGAATACAGTTTGTTGAAGAATAACGAGCTTTGCACCACAGGTTTCAATAACGTTGATCACTCAAGTTGGATGTGGGGACAAAACGTAGTAGTAGAAACAGCAGGTGGTTTGAAATCATGGTTTGGACAAATGGATATCCACTCCTATAGTTATGCTTGGGCAGGTGATACCAAGGTGTTGGACGATGGTTTAAAGACTGATATCGAAGCACGTGCTTGGGATGGACGTATCAATTGGTTCAATGATGGTAAAAAGAAAAGCACTTTCAAGGATTGTCCTGATGGCAAGTTCTTCTCAGCTCAGTCTCCTGAATCGACAGCAGAAGAAGATATCGACCGTGAGTGGTTGAGTGACAATATCTTTATGCGTTACGAGAGCATGTTCTTGATTGCATCAGAGGCTTGCTATTTCATTGACTCATTGAGTGCATCTGCTGATTATTTGACACAAATCACAGACGAGCGTATGAACACTAAATATCCATTCGCACAAGATGATTACACAACTTACAAAACCAGTTTGAGCAATGGTGCTACCCTATTGAAAGAGATTGAGTACAACTGGCGTGTTGAAATGTGGGGTGAAGGATATGGCTTGCAAACCTTCCGTCGTTTGACAGGAACAAAGAAACGCGGTGGTAACCATGATTACTCAGGTGGTTCAGAAGTAAACGCAAGTGACCATAGTTTCAACATGAACATCCCAAGTTCTGAAGCTACATACAATCCGAACATTTAAATAAAAACATCCTAATTTCCCAATTATATATATTAGGTATATTCGGAATAGGAAAATAAAACAAACAATTATAAACAATTAAATTTTTATCGTATGAAGAAGGTATTATTTTTCGCAGTAGCTTTGCTAAGTAGTGCAATGCTATTCATCGGTTGCGAAGGCAAAGAGAAAACAAACACCTCTGGCGTAACCGCGCTTACCATTACCCCTGCTGAGTTGTCATTGACATTGAATGACAATCCAGTTCGTTTGGCTTATGAAACTACTCCTAAGGGTGCAAAAGCTGTCATCGTTTGGGAGACTTCAAACCAAGAAATTGTTACTGTAGATGATAAAGGTACAGTTACTCCTATCAACAATGGCGAAGCTATCATCACCGCTACTGTTAAGGACACAGAGATCAAAGCTACTTGCAAAGTTAAAGTTATCAGCTTTGAAGAGAGCTTGACTTTTGCTGAAGCATACATCGGTATCATGGATTATGATTCAGTAAACACTGTTGAGTTTGAGCACTCACAACTTGGTTTGATCAACGCTCACATTGCTGAAGGTGTTGTTCGTATCTTTACCTCTGGTATGTACTACAATGCATCTGGTAAATTGGATGGTGCACAAGTTGGTGGTATGATTACCCTTGAAGCACCTATCGCTCTTGCTTATCCAGAAGAGAATAAAGAAAACCCTAACATGGCACAATTCCCTAATGGTGTTTCATTCTCATTGGGAGAGTATGGTGTAGTAGCTGAGCCTAAATCATGGCACGAAGCTCTTGCAGGTTATGCAATCAACGACACTGTTATGTCATATGTAAAAGCAGCTATTGCTGGTTTGAACGCTGCAGGTGGTCAATTGGATCAAGCCACATTTGAGAACTTTGCTTATGCTGGTATTCTTGGTTTCGGCGGTGCAAGTTTGAACTTGTTGCAATATGTAACCGACGAAGAAAACCAATCATCATATGAATCATATCCTTGGTGGTTGTGGGAATACTATCCAAACGCTATCATTACTGATGGTATCGTATCAATCGGTGGCGAAGAAGGTTCAAGTGAATACATGAACATGATTGAATACATGGACTTCACTGCACAATTCGTATTGAGCGATGACTCTATCAGTTTCCCAGCTGTATTTACTGCATTTGAGAATGGTCAATATGTACTTAAGAGCACAGCAGCTGAGTTGGGCAACCCAGTTAAGTTCATCACTGGTGAAGTTCCTGCAGGCGTATCACGCAAATCAGGTGTTGAGATCTTCGTTCCTTACATCATCCCAATGGTAAGCGAAGATATCAAGAAAGACATCGAGAAAAGTGCTACTTACAACTCAAACTTCAAACTTACTGTAAAGTAATTGAATAGAGCAAATCATAATAAAAGGTCTAACTTCGGTTAGACCTTTTGTTTTGTTTATTGATCATTATGACTCCGTAGCGCGGAAAGCACTACACTAAACGGCAGAATCGTGTAGTCTAAAGGGCGACTGTGCAACGTACGATAACACGATAACACGATAACATAAAATTTTGTATTGATTGCATAAACCAACGAGGTTATCCGCTGGCACTGAACAGAAGGATGTGAGATAAGGGGACTTAGAAATGCTTAGCCACACTAAGAGGATTCGAGAAATACCCGAACACCATTCATCAAACACCCCGTTATGCGCGCGTTATCGGAGCCCTGTAGGACAATCATCCTACTCTCCGCGCACTAAACAAATGGCGGGAAGGAAGAACGCAAGGAGAGTGATATACTCGACAAACTACCGCCGAGCACTAAACAAAATAGCAGATACGCTTTTTATCCAAAGGAAGCAACGTTTCAGTTGTTGAGTTCGATAGTAAGCATGTGTTTGATATAATGCTCATCCATGAAATGTCCCCGTAGATGAGGAGTCATGATGGCATTGGAAAAGAATTTTTGATACTCTCTCTTGATACTTTCGCCCAAAAAGGGATCGTTGGCTGTGTAGTGGCAAATCGTGTTGGGTGTATCTATCGGTTTGTAGGATTTGAAGCGGAATAGGTCCTGCATTGTAAACTTGAAATGGGTGTCGCCATTCTCACGTCTGCCTCTATATTGGTTGAGTCCGACATGTTTTTTGAGTACAGCCATTGGGTTGAGCACTGGATTGATTACAATCTTTTTTCCAGTAAAAGGTGTACATAATACATAATATCCACCTAAAGAACTTCCCACCAAAGCATCTATTTGAGGGTGCTGCTGAAGGAAGTGTTGTATGACTTGCAGCGATTGCTCCACATTATGGTTTACTTCCAATGGAAACCATTGCACATCAGGATTATATTTCCTTAGATTACCTACCGTTTCCGAATGAATAGAGCCTGCAAACCCGTGAATAAAAACCGCTTGTTTCATGTGTTGGTTCTATGATAAAAATCATTGCCCAATTGGACAATGATTTTCGTTGTTATATATTGTTTTGTGGATTATCTTGCGATAAACTTCTTACCACCTTTGATATACATATTGCCAGGAGTCATTTCGGTAACGACTCTTCCCAATATATCATAAATGATTTCGTCGTTAGTGTTCACTTTGTTTTGTTCTAAATTGGTGCTTCCAGCTGGCATGATATTGCGTATGATGCTGATGTTGTAGGATAGGTTCATATCAGAAGAAGGTTGTAGTTTGTTGATCAAGAACCATCCGTTGCTGAGTCCTTCCCATCCCCAATTCATATGATAGAAAGGATAGTCCTCTGCCCCCTTCATTACCTTGTAGCCATCGCATACATATGCGTGTCCACTACCGGAGTTCTGCTTTGAACTGACATAGATAGGTCTTTTCGCATCAATCTCACCTTGCATTATTTCGTGCCAATCATCATTGGTATAGTCCGTTTTTTCAATCTTGTCAATAGATATATCGTAACCAAAATAAGCATACATAGCAGAGGTTACAAATTCGGAGAAAGAACCCGAACCATCAATGTTGTAGTCCATTTGTACAGCAGCTCCTACATTAGCAAGCAACTCTGCCACAGCATTTGCTTGTTGTGAGGTATATCCACCTTTGGCATAAGAAGGTAAGATATTATCCCAATCCGGTTTGAACGTGCTAAAATCTTTCGTAATCTTTAGGCCGAGGGTTTCTGTGGTATAGGTAACCGATCCTTTGCACTCTTTGGGGTGTTGATAATATGCCATGATTTGTGACACGGCAACCGCTACACATCCTGCCAAACATCTTTGTCCCTTGTAGACAGGTGTTTGCGCTCTATAAGGGTCTCCTTGTCCAAAAGCAATATCTCCCAACAGTGGTCCTACAGAGTCTTGGATCTCTTGTGCAAGCATTGCCTCATATTTGACTGGGCATGTTTGATTTTGCACGTTCAGTTCAGCTCCCATTTGTTTGAAGGTGAGTCGCGTTTGTTGTGAAAAGGATGCACAATCGCCTTGGTCAGAAAATCCGACCAATTCTCCTTGTTCATCTACCATAACCCATCCCCCATTCGTTCTTGGAAAAACAGAAAACTGGTTGTTTTGGTTTGCAAACAAACTTGTCGTGAGGACAATACTCAATAGAAATAATGTTATCTTTTTCATAATGCAATAATATTTCAAAAGTAAACGTGTTCGTCTTATGCATTGGTTTATACCCTTTTGGTACCTCATCAAAATCGCACAAGGTATGCATAGTACGATGCAAAGGTAGGATTTTATTTGCAAATTAACAAATAAATAACCAAAAATATTGTATCACAGATATTTTTTTATTACCTTTGCAAGCAGTAATTATATCCATCTCTAACCATGAAACGTTTTATACTACATATTTCCTTTATTTTCATTTGTTTGTACACGTATGCTGTGCCTGCCAAACCAGGTATTGGTTTGTACGGTGACGAGTGGTTTCACTATCGTGAGCATGACTCCATTTATTACCTTTCTCCTGCAATCCGCGAAGCACTTCGTGCAGAAATAGTCGCAGAAAACATGCAGCACATGTATCCGAAAGGTCCCCATCGTGCGATGTCTGCTATGCAAGCAAGTTTCCCTACGAAAGGAAGTATGCGCAGTATCGTTATCTTGGTCAATTTCAGTGATTTATCGTTCAGCACTCCTAATCCCAAAGAATCGTTTGAGCGTATGTTGAATGCGCCTAATTATCATGACAACCATGGTACAGGTTCTGCTCGCGACTATTTCATAGCCACTTCCATGGGGCAGTTTCAGCCGACGTTTGACGTTTATGGTCCTTATACATTGAGTAAGCCTTGTGCACACTATGGAAGTAATGGCAAAAAGGGGAACGACACCAATGCTCGTGCAATGGTGAAAGAAGCTTGTGAATTGGCTAATGCAGATGGTGTTGATTTTGCACAATATGACGCCAATGACGATGGTTTTGTAGATAATGTATTTATTTATTACGCGGGGCACAATGAGGCAGAAGGAGCGAGCGAAAACACCATTTGGCCTCATAGATACGTACTCAATCCGACCGAGACATTTGACAAGCATCAAGTATATGATTATGCTTGTACGTCCGAATTGTCTGGCAATAGAGGAACCACGATGTGTGGTATCGGCACATTTTGTCACGAGTTCAGTCACGTGTTGGGATTGGTTGATATGTACCACACGAGTCAAAGTGGCGTTTACACAGTAGGAAGTTGGGACATCATGTCTCAAGGTAGTTACAACAACAATGGACGCACTCCTCCGACGTACACTGCTTTTGAACGATTTATGGTAGGATGGTTGACTCCCACTCAGTTGGAGAATGCCAATAATTACCTCTTATCGCCCATTTCCACCAGCAATACGGCTTATTTGATAGCCGATGGTAAGCACAACATGAATAGTGATGCGCCCTCTCCAGATGAGTATTGGATGATAGAGAATCGTCAACCTGTTGGTTGGGATAGTATTGGACTGCCTGGCAGAGGATTGTTGATTAGTCATATCACATATAACGCTACTCGTTGGTTCTCGAACACGTTCAACAATAGCAAGCCTATGGGATTTGATATCTGTGAAGCTTATGATGCCAGTCCAAATGTAAGTTCAGGAGCTGACACTTACCCTGGGACACGTAATATAACGAACTTCATTCCACAGCCCAACTATGGAGAGAAACTATTTGAGCAAGAGGTCAGTAGTATCGCCTATGTAGATAAACAAGACATCACATTCTACTATGGTAGTACTGAAGGAATGGGTTTTACTGTGTACCCAAACAAGCCTAATACTATCGTTACCGACATGGCAGAAGACACTACTATTTACCATGTCTGCACCTTGGTGGTACAAGGTGCTCAGTTGTCGGATAGTATCATCTTTACCAAGCCCAGTACACGTTTCTTTGAAGTCAGTATAGACGGTGAGACATGGACGAGTGATAGCCTTTTCATTCCTGTAGGCAACGACACGTTGATTACGGACACATTATACGTTCGTCACGCGCCTACTCGCATATGCGAAAATAAAACTGCCATACTGCATATTGGCACAAAGAACAAATTTCAGTTGTCACAAGTGATCTTGAGTGGTTATTCACAACGCCCTATTTTGATCAACCAAGTAACTCCCCTACCCGCTTCTGATGTTAGTTCGTATTCTTTCTTTGCCAATTGGAAAGAAGAAACAGATGCTGAGTTCTATTACCTCACATTGTACAAAGAGTTCCCCACCCCACAAATCAATTATCAGGGTTTGGACCTTTTTGACAGTCCTGAGAGCATTCAATCCTTTGGTTGGAATAGTAATTTTGCCCGTTTGGTGGCCAATCCTCATTCCGAAGGAACGTATGCTGTACTCTTCTCTAATAGTGACGAATATATTCAGTCCGAGCACTATATGAGTGCGATAACGGATGTTGCTTTTTGGTTATCTCATACCTATCTGAGCAACAATCGTAATAGTCGTGGTGAGATTACACTCTCGGTACAAAACGCTCAAGGATGGCATGATGTGACGACTATCAGTATCAATCCTAACTCGCGCGAACGTTACTACACCTATCATTTTGACGCCGCGCTCAATTATGAGCGTATCAAACTAACCTACCATCATATCGGTGGCAGTGGAGGTATCACATTGGATGATATTCAAGTTACAACATTTGGTACCATTGAATATATCTATAGAGGAATGGAATATCCATTGAAGGCGCCTAATAATCAAGCACATTTAATTCATTTGGAGCCCGCTACGACTTATATCTACCGTTTGATGTGTAGCGAATACAAAGGATGTGAAGAGCATTATAGCGAATTGAGTGAACCTCAACGAGTGGAAACAAAAATGGGTACTACCCAAACCACACGTCAGTTTACCATCACGCATGAAGGACAGCAATGGAAAGCATATTTCCCCACCATCTCGGATGACCATTGTACGTTGTATATCTATGACACCCACGGACATTTGATTCAATCATCTGCAGTGCCCAATGGTGTTTATTGGATGGATATCAATACACAAGGTCTGACACCCAATACGGTGTATGTAGCGAAGTATAGTTTTGGAGATAAGATCAAGCGTAAAGATCTTTGGGCTAAATTCATGTATTAAAAGCCGTTGTTTCCTTAGAATGAGGGGGGCTCTATTAGAGGGATTTTAGTCCATAAAAACAATCAATTAATAGTTCATAAATAAAAAAAAATGCGCCACGAGGTGCATTTTTTTGTGTCTAAAAAGGGTATTCGATTGCTACACGATAACACGATAACAAAAAAAATATATTGATTGTATATGAGGGATTGAAAGCGTTCAATTTCTCATACACTGTGATGTTTTTATACGTCTTGTTTTGCAACGCATACTGTTCTACAAGTCCCAAAGTAACAGCATGAAAACAAGCAGTCTAATTAACATTTATCCCCCACAAATCCCCACAATGTATAAAAGTTTTATATTTAACTGATTTATAAAGTATTAAATTAATAAACAACTGTTGAAAACATGTTGATTTCAATGTTGATAAAAAAAATGTGGGGAAATGTGGGGAAATGTGAAATATTTTTCTTACCTTTGCAGCGAAATTATCCATCCAGGTTGTGATGCATGCCGGTCGTTTGGTGACAGGATAGTTGTTCATCCGCTGGATAGAAATGAAAAGAGTTACGCAAATGAACACATTTATTGGTCAAATAGAATGTCGTGTGGATGACAAAGGTCGTGTCTTTGTTCCTGCTACCTATCGCAAGATATTGAGCGAGATGGGTGCTCAGCACCTCATTATGCGTCGCGACACTGACAACGAATGTATTCTATTCTATCCAGATTCGGTATGGAATAGAAAAGTAGAATCGTTGCGCGAATCATTGGATGAGTGGAATCCAGAGGACCAAATGTTGCTGATGCAATTTATGTCTGATGCAGAAATGATGGATACCGATTCACAGGGACGTATCTTGCTTAGCAAACGCAATCTACAATCCATTCAAGCGGAACAAACCATTGTTTTTGTAGGCATGCTTGATCGCTTTGCGATATGGAATCCAGAGGTATTTGCGGATAAGAAGATCAATCCAGCTGATTTGTCTGCACGCATTCGTCAACGAATGAAACAATAAGCTTCATCAGTCAACACCATCACCATCATGGGCGAATTAGTTTATCATATACCAGCCATGCTAACGCCAACCATTGAAGGATTGCGAATCAATCCTGATGGTGTATATGTGGATGTAACGTTGGGTGGTGGTGGTCATAGCAGGGCGATACACTCGAAGTTGAGTTCTCATGGTCGTTTGTTTTCTTTTGACCAAGATTGGGACGCGTATGCCAATCAATTAGCCGCAGCGACAGAGGGCAATACATTCAGTTTGGCTAATCAAAGCAATTGGCAGTTTGTTCACGGCAATTTTAGGCATTTGAAAAATTTCTTACGCTATTATAAGGTAGATGGTATTGATGGATTATTGGCCGATTTGGGTGTTAGTTTTCACCATTTTGATGAGGCTGAGCGAGGTTTTAGTTTTCGCTACTCCAGTCCTCTTGATATGCGTATGAACCAACGTGGAGGTAAGACGGCTGCAGACATTGTAAACACTTACTCGGAAGAGGAATTAGCGCGTGTTCTATACCTTTATGGCGAATTGAAAAATAGCCGCCGCATCGCTAACACTATCGTGCGCACTCGCAGTAGTCATTCGCTGGCACGCACAGAAGATTTGGTAGCCATCATGACCGGTAAAAAGTCATCTACTCCATTGGCGGATGGTGATGAAATAGAAGTAGATAGTCGTCAGAAGAAAGATTTGGCACGTATGTTTCAAGCCTTACGCATTGAAGTGAATGACGAAATGGGGGCTTTGGAAACAATGCTCACATCAGCCTTGCAGATGCTCAAGCCACAAGGGCGCATTGCTATACTTACTTATCATTCGTTGGAAGATAGGATTGTTAAGAATTTCCTACGTTCGGGCAATTGTGAAGGCAAGATAGAAAAAGATTTTTACGGCAATATATTAACTCCTTTCCGCGTTATAGAAAAGGGTCGCATAGCTGATGAAGAGGAGGTAGCAGTCAATCCTCGTGCGCGCAGTGCTAAGTTGCGGGTTGCAGAACGAATCTAAAGGCTACGGTATGAACAAGACAATGAGTTTATTGCAAGACATCTTGAATGGTAATATCCTAACCCATTCATGGTTCAAAAAACAAGTTCGCATCATTGGTTTGGTTGCGCTCTTGACCTTTGTTTATATCTATCGTGGTTATCGTGCAGACTTCCAAATCAAGGAATTAAGCGCCCTCCAAAAAGAATTGCAAGATGTTGAATATACCCAATTGACGATTCACACCAACCTAACCAAAGCTACTCGCCAGTCGCACATCAGCAACACGTTGAAAGCCAATGGCAGTTCGTTACGAGAAAATAACAAACCTATTACATACATACCTTAACTTATGAAGAAACATAATCTCACCATCGTTCGCTTCGCAATACTCTTTGCCATCATTATAGGTGGATTCTCATGCGTTGTCATCAAGATTCTTTACATACAGCATGTAGAAGATGAATTGTGGAGTAAGTTTGAACAAAAGCAAATAAAAAGTGACATCGTCATTCCACCAAAGCGAGGAAATATATTGGATGAGAATGGTCATATCTTGGCTGCCAGTTTGCCCCGTTACAAAGTGTATATGGACACACGCGTTGAAGCCCTTCATTTAGGGGGTGACACGTTGTTTACCAAGTATGTTGATTCGATAGCAATCGGTTTGAGCCAAATCGTTGGTAACAAAAGTGCTCAAGAGTACAAAAACGACATGGTTCGTGCATTCAATCAAAAACGCTATTTCTGTATATGTCCCAACGTGGATTATATTCAAAAAAAACGTATTGAATCTCTCCCTTTGGTTTGCAAAGGTGTATACAAAAGTGGTTTCTCTTACGAGCCCAATAACCACCGAGCTCGTCCATATGGTGACTTGGGTAGCCGTACTATAGGCAATGTATTGGGTCAAGCAGGTCATGGTATCGTAGGGTTGGAGAAAGGGTATGAAGAATATCTCTGCGGAACACCCGGTTTGAGTGTTAGAAACCGTATCGGCAGTTCATGGGCAGATGTGCAAGTGAGTGAAGCTGAGAATGGTTGTGATATTGTCACGACATTAGACGTTGACTTGTTGGATATTTGCGACAAGAGTTTACGCCAGCGATTGGAACACACTCGTGCTGATTGGGGTTGTTGTATCCTAATGGAAACGTCTACTGGCGAGATAAAAGCTATCAACAACCTCAAGCGTACTTCTGAAGGTAAGTACCAAGAGATGGAAAATCACGCTGTCATACGTATAGAACCTGGTAGCACATTCAAAACAATAGCTTTGATGGCAGCAATAGAAGATGGAGAGATCGCTATGGATGACACCATCACCATCAGCAAAAAACCATGGGATTACAAAGGATTGGACCACAAAGATGCGCATAAATTGGATACCGTCTTCACCGTTCGCAATGCGTTGGCTATCAGTAGTAATATTGCCATGGCAAAAATTATTACTCGCAGTTATAATGGTAGTGCAAAGAAATTTGTTCAGAGTATTGAGAGATTGGGTGTTTGCGACTCGATCCATAACGAGATTCCAGGTGCGCATCAAAACAAAATTTTGATTCCAAAAGATGAAGCAACTATAGCCAAGATGGCGTATGGCTATTTTGTAGAGATGACTCCTATGAACATATTGATGTTCTATAATGCGATAGCTAATGGTGGCAAAATGGTGCGCCCATACATCGTAAAAGAGATACGTAAGCAAGGCGAAGTAATTGAGACGTTTGATACGGAAGTCATTCAATCCAATATATGTAGTAGATCAACCCTTCGCGATATCAAAGGCGCCTTGCACGATGTCGTATGGGACAACGCATTAGGTACCGCTTCTGTAAGCAAGTGGGGTAATAAAAAAGCACAAAGCAAATTGGTAAGCATTGCAGGCAAGACTGGTACTGCACAAATGCGTGATGATAGAGGTCGTTACTCGGCCCACAACCACCGTATGACGTTCGTAGGATACTTCCCAGAAGAAGATCCGATGTACACGTGTATATGCGTTATTGCTAACCCTAAGGGTGGATATGACTCTGGTTTAGATTGTGGTATCGTGGTGCGTAACATCGCTGAAAAAGCAATCGCCAATCAAGGCTTTTATGAAATAGAAGATGGTCAATTAGTATTTAAAACGAAACGATAATCCCATGCAACTTAGTACATTATTAAATGCCCTTCATCCAGTTGAAGTAATTGGCAGAAGCGATATAGAAATCAATAGTATCCAGTTTGACTCCCGATTGGTAGGTGTTGGAGACTTGTTTGTTGCACAATCAGGAACCAGTGTAGATGGACATACTTTCATTACCCGTTGTATATCTCAGGGGGCCGTGGCTATCGTCTTATCCAACCGCGATTTTTTGGCATCGGACGAGAAGGTTACTTACATCTTAGTAAAGGATACGAACGAAGCATTGGGATTGTTGGCATGCGAGTGGTATGGTAACCCAAGCAAGCATTTGACTTTGGTTGGTGTCACGGGCACTAATGGCAAAACGACTATTGCCACCTTACTATATAAACTTACCCGTGGCATGGGAGAGAAAGCGGGGTTATTGAGTACTGTGGTCAATTATGTAGATGACGAAGCTGTTCCTTCGACCCACACCACCCCAGATGCATTGGCGTTGAACGCTTTGTTGGCACGTATGGTGGAGGCGGGATGTCGTTATGCTTTCATGGAAGTAAGTAGTCACTCTATAGCCCAAGCACGTGTTGCTGGTTTGGATTTTGATGGAGCAATCTTCACCAACCTAACACGTGACCATATAGATTACCACAAGACATTTGACAATTACCGCGATACAAAAAAACTATTGTTTGACCGACTAAAAAAGAACGCTTTTGCTATCACGAACCGAGATGACAAAAATGGAATGGTGATGGTACAAAACACGCGTTCGCATATCTACACATACTCCACCCGTTCGTTGGCCGACTTCAAAGGTATCATTTTGGAAGAAGGTTTTGATGGTATGTTACTCAACATCAACAACCAAGAGGTTTTTGTTCCGCTGGTGGGTCGTTTCAATACAAGTAATTTGTTGGCTATCTATGGCACTGCTATTAACTTGGGTTTTGACAAAACGGAAGTATTGCGAGTATTGAGCACTTTGGAAGCCGTAAACGGTCGTTTCGAGACCATCCATTCGCCGAAAGGTTGGACTGCCGTAGTGGATTATGCTCATACCCCTGATGCGGTGGACAATGTAATCAAAACGATCAATGATATCCGTAAGACTGATAGCAAACTGATCACGGTAGTAGGTTGTGGAGGCAATCGAGATAAAGGTAAACGTCCTATGATGGCTTCCATTGCTTGCAAAGGAAGTGACCAACTCATCCTCACTTCGGACAATCCACGCGACGAAGAACCTGCAGACATATTGAATGATATGGTAGGTGGATTGACCAAAAAAGAGTTGGAAAGAACCCTTGTGATTGAAGATCGTTTTTCAGCCATCAAGACTGCTTGCACTTTGGCCCAAAAGAACGATGTCATCTTAGTGGCAGGCAAAGGTCATGAGAACTATCAAATAATCAAGGGCGTGAAGCATCATTTTGATGATCACGAAGTGGTAAAACAATGCTTATAATAAATAGAACTGAATATGCTATACGAATTATTTAATCATCTTGGTACTTTTCCTGGTGCTCGTTTGATGACTTACATCTCATTCCGGGCTATTGTGGCAGGAGGTTTAGCGTTGCTTATCTCCATATGGTTTGGCAACTACTTTATCGATCTACTTCGCCGCAAACATATATCGGAAACACAACGCGACGAAAAAACTGACCCCTTTAACGTTGCTAAGAAAGGTGTACCGACCATGGGGGGTATCGTAATTATCGTAAGCATATTGCTTCCATGCCTATTGTTAGGTGACTTGAGCAATATCTATCTTGTTTTGATGATTTTGACAACCCTTATCTTGGGTACAATAGGTTTTGCAGATGACTATATCAAAACCTTTAAAAAGCGCAAAGATGGTCTCAACGGATGGGTAAAAATCGTTGGACAAGTGATATTGGGATTGATTGTGGCATTGACTCTACGTTATAGCCCTGACGTTGTAATGAACGAGCGTGTAAGCAGTCATATCGAAAACAATATCACTGTCATAGACAAGTCTCCCGATGTCAAATCCACTCAAACGACTATTCCATTCGTCAAGAATCACAACTTCAATTATGCAGATATATTTTCTTTTCTCGGAAGCGAAAACAAGTATCGTGCAGGTTGGATATTTTTCGTTTTTCTGGTAGTGTTGGTGGTGGCTGCTGTAAGTAATGGAGCCAATCTGAATGACGGCATGGATGGCATGTGTGCCGGGAATAGTGCTATCATAGGAGTCGCGTTGATTGTGCTCTCGTATGTGAGTAGTAACTTCATCCTGGCTGACTATTTTGACGTGATGTATATCCCCAAGAGCGAAGAAATAGTTGTCTTCTTGGCCGCCTTTGTTGGAGCCTTGATAGGTTTTCTTTGGTTCAATGGATTCCCTGCTCAAGTTTTCATGGGCGATACAGGCAGTTTAACTATCGGCGGCATCATAGGCGTAAGTGCTGTTGTTATACACAAAGAGTTGCTCTTGCCTATCATATGTGGAGTATTCTTAATGGAAAGCGTGAGTGTTATCTTGCAAACACAGGTATACAAGTGGAACAAACGAAAAGGCAAGCATATTCGTCTATGGAAACGCACACCATTGCACGACCATTACAGAACATCTGTAGAGCAAGTGCTTAAGAACGACCCAACGTGTCGTATCGTCTTCAAAGGTTCGAACAAACTACAACATGAGAGCAAAATCGTTTTGCGCTTTTGTATCGTAACCTTATTATTAGTTGGTTTTGCTATACTAACCCTCAAATTACGTTAACTATATGAACAACTACACCTTAACACCTTTTGCGTGGGCTCCCATCTACATGCCAATGGATGAGACAAACATTCCACGCACCTCTCACAAACGTTTGGCTGCCATCAGCAAACAATTGGCCACGCATCTAAAAGACAAAACGATGGGGCATATTTTTGGAAGTGTGCAAGAAGATACTCCTATCCGCCTAAAGAGCGTAGCCTTGGTCAATGATATTGAGTTTATAGACGACTCTGGAAGTAGCAATGCCAATAGTTGTTGGTACGCATTGGATAGCAGTGTTAAACCTACTATATTGATAACTGAAGCCGAAGATAAAGAAGTGGATTATCAATGCTTGGAAGGGGTAGTTCGCGAACAATGCAATGGTATCATTGTCATCGGCCAATCAACACCATTGCAACGTTATTTGCGTAGATTGAATGTTGATTTCACGAATGTAGATTCCATCTCCGAAGCCGTACAATTGGCGTATAAAAAAGGAAATGCAGGGGATTGTGTCATCTATTCGCCTTGCTGCAAAGCTGCAGATGACGCGTTTGCTTTACGAAGTCAGAGATACACAAAAGCTGTTAGACACTTATAAGATACGGGTATGCTTGAGAAAATAAACACACTAATCAATCGTTTGCTTCCCAAACCGCTTTTGGGGAATAGCAAACATATAGATAAACCTTTTTGGATTATCTTTATATTTCTTATTGCCATCTCCAGTATTGTATTTTTCAGTGCCAGCAGTTTTTTGTCATACAAGGCAGGTAACCCATTGGGGCCCGTTGCCAAGCAAATGACCTTCATGGCGATAGGTATCGTAGCCGCATATTTTATTCAGTATATCCCGACATGGATGTTACGACTTATTGGTTATGCCATGTTGGGTGTATCGATTATCTGCTTGTATCTCATCCTTATCCCCAAGAGTCCTTTTGCTGTTAGTGCAAACGAGGCTACTCGATGGTTTCGATTAGGTCCTCTTTCGTTTCAACCTTCGGAGTTAGCTAAACTGAGTCTAATCATCGTGATTGCAGACCTTTTGGCGAGAATAAAGAATGCCGAAGATGGAAAGAAATACTTCTTTATCACATTAGGTGTGGCAGGAATAACTATTTTTCCTATTTTGGTAGGAAACTTCTCCACAGCAGCATTGATTGCGCTTATCGTGGTTTTCATGTGGTTTTTGTCAAATGTTCCGGGCAAATACATTTTATCCACCTTGGGTATTGGAGTTGTGGTGTTGGTATCCGGCTTTTTCATTGTCAAATATGGCTATATAGAAAAAGATAAGAAATTGAAAGGACCATTTGCGCGTGCAGTGACATGGGTGAATCGTGTAGATGAAATGTTCAAAGAAAAGAATACGAGCGAAGCAGAATTTCAAATCACGGACTACAATCGCCAACGTTCCATCGCGAAGATAGCCATCATGCGTGGTGGTCGCTCGCCATTGGGTGTATTGCCAGGTAATAGTTTGGAGCGAGACTTTTTACCATTGGCTTTTGCCGATTATATTTTCGCAATCTATGTAGAAGAGACAGGTATCATAGGAGTGATTGTATTGATACTGCTATACTTAGCGATACTCTTCCGAGCCTGTTATGCGAGCAATAAATATGAAGATTACACCGCCATGTTGATGGTGATGGGATTGGCACTGATGTTAACGTGTCAAGCATTGATTAGTATGGCGGTGGCCGTCGGTATAGGTCCTGTGACTGGTCAGCCTCTCCCCTTAATCAGTATGGGAGGAACTTCTATGACCATTACCTGTATTTACTTCGGTATCATGATGGCAGTTGCACGCGAACAAAACGAATTGAAAGCACAAGAAGAAGAGACTAAAATAGAAAGCATACAAGAAGTACCCGACATAAAACTCGACTAATATGAAATACTTAATCTCTGGTGGTGGGACCGGTGGACACATTTTTCCCGCAGTGAGTATAGCCAACGCACTACAAGAATTGGACAAAGAGAGCGATATCCTTTTTGTAGGAGCTCTCGGCAGAATGGAAATGGAACGTGTTCCACAAGCAGGTTACAAGATCATTGGTCTCCCTGTCCGTGGTTTTGATAGAAAACACCTATGGAAGAATATTCCTATCATGATGGACTTGCTTCGTTCGATGTGGCAGGCCAGAAAAATCGTTAAGACTTTTCAACCCCACGTAGGTATAGGTGTGGGAGGTTATGCCAGTGGCGCAGCAATGAAAGTGGCATCTACCATGGGTATCCCTATCCTATTGCAAGAACAAAATGGTTTTGCAGGAGTGACCAACAAACTTTTGAAAAACAATGCTAGCAAGATATGCGTTGCTTACGAAGGCATGGAGCGTTTTTTCCCTGCAGACAAGATTATATTGACAGGAAACCCTGTGAGACAAAATCTAATGAATGGCAGTAGAGATGAAGCTATTGAGTATTTCAACGAAACCTATGGGGTAAAGTTCAGCAAAGACAAAAAAACCATGCTTATCATAGGTGGCAGTTTGGGTGCAAGAACTATCAATGAGGGCATTTTAAGTCACTTAGACACCTTGGCCCAGCATGACATACAAGTGATATGGCAAACAGGTAAGTCCTATTATAATGATTGCAAAATCAAGGCCCAAGAGCATATTGGCAAATGGTTGATATGTACAGACTTTTTAGGACGGATGGATCTGAGTTATGCGATTGCCGATTTGGTTATCTCTCGTGCTGGTGCTTCATCCATCTCCGAATTGTGTTTATTAGGCAAGCCTTGTATTTTGGTTCCTTCTCCTAATGTGGCAGAGGATCACCAAACGCATAACGCAATGGCATTGGTTAGCAAGAACGCTGCTGTTATGGTCAAAGATAAGGATGCTAAAGAGCAAATGGTATGCACATCTTTGGACATTTTGGAGAACGAAGAACAACTGAATACATTACGAAAAAACATCCTTGAGTTGGCACAGAAAGACTCGGCACGCAGAATAGCGGAAGAAGTTATCAAACTGGCCAAAGAAAAGCAAAAATAATTCTCAACGCAAACATTCATCATAAGGTTAATTATAAAGTAAAGGAGGTCCCGTATAGCAATATACGGGACTAAATGTATTATGAAGGGGGTATAAATTTGTATATTTGACAAAAAAAACGTAACTTTGCGGGCTAATGGATATATAAAATTTAGGTACAATTGCATCTATGAAATTTTTAGAATCATTTGGACAATACATTCTCTTGATGGGTAGGGTCTTCCGTTTGCCTGACAAACAGCGTATTTTTTGGCGTCAATACTCTCGAGAGTTGGAAAAACAAGGTTTACAGTCGCTACCGATTGTGATTATCATCTCTGTATTTATTGGAGCCATTCTAACGATCCAAGCTAAGACCAATACAGAAAATCCTTTTTTGCCTATTTACATTACTGGTTTGTTGACTCGTGAGACATTGTTGCTTGAATTTTCTTCTACCATCTTGTGTTTGATTTTAGCGGGCAAAGTAGGTTCGAACATTGCTTCTGAAATAGGTTCGATGCGTATCACAGAGCAAATTGATGCATTGGAAATTATAGGAGTCAATTCAGCCAACTATCTTATCTTACCTAAGATTCTTGCATTGATTACCATCATGCCTTGTTTGGTTATCGTCTCCTCCACCGTAGGATTGATAGGCGGTTGGGGTGTAGGTCAATTCACTGATATTATCACCGTACAAGATTACCTTGTTGGTATTCAATATGCTTTCAACCCTTACTTTGTTTGGTACGGTATTATCAAATCACTCGTTTTCGCCTTCATCATTACCAGCATGAGCAGTTACTATGGTTATAATGTAAAAGGCGGCGCTTTGGAAGTAGGTAGAGCAAGTACAAATGCTGTAGTCAATTCAAGCATTGTCATTCTTTTTGCCGACCTATTGCTCACAAAATTATTACTCTAATACCAATCAACAAATAGTGAACTATGATAAAAGTAATTGATATAGTTAAACAATTTGACGATACTATTGTTCTCAATCATGTATCGACAGAGATGTATGATGGGCAAGTGAATATGATTATTGGTCAATCAGGTTCGGGTAAAACGGTCCTATTGAAATCACTCATTGGATTGCATAGTGTTGATTCGGGTAACATTCTCTACATGACCTCCAATGGCGAGCAAGATTTAGCTCGTTTGAAAGAAAAAGAGTTGCGCAATCTTCATCGCGAAGTGGGTGTACTTTTTCAAGGTTCAGCATTGTTTGACTCAATGACCGTATTGGAAAATGTAATGTTTCCACTTGATATGTTTTCTGACATGTCTAAATCGGAACGTGAAGCACGCGCTAAGTTTTGCCTGATGCGTGTAGATATTCCGGAACGTGCTTACGATTTGATGCCATCCGAGATAAGTGGTGGTATGCAAAAACGTGTAGCGATTGCACGTGCCATCTCTATGAATCCTAAGTATCTATTTTGCGATGAGCCCAACTCGGGATTGGATCCAAAAACAAGTCTTGTGATTGACAAACTAATACAAGATATCACCAAAGAATACAATATATGTACCATTGTCAATTCACATGATATGAACTCCATCATGGAGATTGGAGATAATATCATTTTCCTCAAGAATGGCAAGAAAGAATGGCAAGGGTCTCGCTTTGAAATCTTTGATTCTAATAACGAATCGTTGAACGATTTTGTGTTTGCAAGTGATTTGTTTAAGAAAATAAAAAACGCAACAAACAACCAAAGTCCACAAGCATGAAAAAAACAATCGTTATACTCATTGGTTTATTCGCAGGACTAATCAGTTTGACTTACGCACAACGTCCTTCTCGTGTACCTGCTTATCCTGGTGTAATAAGTCGTGTACAACCTGATACTGGAGATACGTTACATATTTATTTGCGCGGTGACGAGCGCATGCACATTGCGATGACCATAGATGGATGGCAAGTGATGGAAAATGAACGCGGTATTTTGTGTTACGTTACCCAAAAAGGAGAAGAAAAGCAAGTGAGCAACAAACGTGCTCATGATGCAGCAGAGCGTTCGTGCTGCGAAACCAAATGGTTGAAACGACATGGTGTAAAACACGATAACGAATCATCTGCCTTATGAAACGACTGATGACTATATGTTTCTTTGCTTCTATGGTCCTATCGATATGGAGCATTCCTGCCAGTAGAAAAGGTGTTGTAGTGCAACAAAGTGATGGTACATCATTGGTTGTATATCCTCATGGTGATGAGTATTTTCATTGGATAGAAAACGAACAAGGAGAGTGGTTGAAGAAAGATAGCAATGGCATGTATAACATTGTTGAGCCATTGAGTAGTGAAGCTATTGCTCAGTTGCGTATCAGCAGTCCAAAACGCGTTGTGCAAGAACAACACAAGAGTTATCCATTAAATATAGCACCTCGTGGATTGGTTATTTTAGTAAGTTTTGCAGACAAAGCATTTGCTACAGACAAAGCAGAAATGGACAGTATGATGTTGGGAGCAAACTACACACGTTCCTACCAATATAGGTATCTCAATCAAGTTTATAAGATTTCCTCTCAAGGTTCTGCCAGACAATATTTCTACGATTCATCCTTTGGTCAATACAATCCTCAGTTTGACGTTGTAGGTCCAGTGACTATCAGCAATAACATGGAGTATTACGGACAAAATGACAATCGTGGTAATGATAAGTATGCCAGCACCATGGTAAAAGAAGCTTGTTTGGTAGCGGATACAGCATATAATATTGATTTTTCTCAATATGACAACGACAAAGATGGTAAAGTCGATTTTGTCTATATCATCTATGCGGGTTACGGCGAAGCAGATAGTTATATAGAGAACACTATATGGCCTCACGCATACAAACTGTCATACGATAGAATCAACGTGTCGATTGATGGTAAAAAGATTGATAGTTATGCATGCGGCAATGAAATCAATTACACGAGCAAGTTGCATGATGGTATTGGCACGTTTTGTCATGAGTTTAGTCACGTATTAGGTTTGCCAGACATCTATCCAACCAATGGTGACACCCATCGCACACATGCATCATGGGATATTATGGATTATGGTCCATACAACAACGATAGCAATACCCCTCCCTCCTACTCTGCATACGAGCGTTTTTTCGTAGGATGGTTGACTCCAACACAATTGACCGATACTGGCACATATACACTAAGCAGTTTGCTGTCCAGCAATCAAGCTTACTTGGTAGCTGAAAGCACACACAACTTGGTAGGAAACGACCCTTCACCCGCTACGTTTTATTTGCTTGAAAATCGTCAACTGACAGGTTGGGATAGTTATTTGTATGGACACGGGATGATGCTAACACGCATTCAGTACAACTACTCCAGTTGGTACAACAATACTCCTAACGATGATGCCAAACGATTGGGGATTGATTTGATAGAAGCGGACGGCATCGTACCCAAATATAGTGCATATAGTTCGGATTACTATGGCAAACCTGGAGATTTGTTTCCAACAGGTGCTACTAAATATACGTTTAGTGAAACCATGTTAAATGATATAAAAGAAATAAATGGCCAGATACAATTCTGCTATACTTCTGCACATTTGACAGACATTACTCTCACCCCATCATCTCAGTCTATCATTGCTATCTATGACATGTTAGGCAACAAACAAAACACCATACAAGTTAGTGATTTGGGCAAGGGAGTATATATTATTCAATCCGATAGTGGCAACAAAAAAATAGTTATTCCATGAAGATTATCTCGTACAATGTGAATGGTATTCGCTCAGCAATATCCAAAGGATTGTTTTCTTGGTTAGAAGAGGAGCAACCCGATGTATTTTGCATTCAAGAAAGCAAGGCACAACCTGAACAAATAGATGTGATGACGATGCAAGAATTAGGATATGAGAGTTACATCCATTCGGCTGAAAAGAAAGGCTATTCTGGAGTAGCCATTTTTACCCGTATTCATCCTGACCGCGTAGTAATTGGCATGAACAACCATAAATATGATTGTCAAGGGCGTGTTATTCGTGCCGATTTTGGTGATGTGACTGTCGTTTGTGTCTACATCCCATCAGGAGAAGCTGAAGGGCCTAAATATGAATACAAGATGGATTTCTTGGAGGATTTCCTGATTTGGATTGGTGAGTTGCGCAAAGAAAGACCAAATATCGTCGTGTGTGGCGACTACAATATAGCACACCACCCGATAGACATCAATCATCCAGAACGTCAAGTAGGCGTTAGTGGATTCTTGCCAGAAGAACGTGAATGGTTGGATCGTTGGGAAGCAAGCGGTATGGTAGATACGTTCCGTATGTTTGATAATAGTGCTGAGAAATACAGTTGGTGGAGTTTCCGTGCGGCTTCCAGAGTAAGAAATGTTGGATGGCGTATTGACTATCATTGGGTAAGTGAATGTATGAAAGAGCGCATACAAAGTGCCCGTATATTGGCTGAAGTGGTACACTCGGACCATTGCCCGGTAGAGGTAATTTTGAATTAAGAATTTTGAATTAAGAATTATGAGTGAGACTCACTATTAACATACCCCTACCACTGAATTAGGAATTTTGAATTAAGAATTATGAGTGAGACTCACTATTAGCATACCCCTACCACTGAATTAGGAATTTTGTAAATTCGCTTTGCGAATAATCGTTTGAGGCGTAAGCCGAGATAAGAATTAAGAATTTTGAATTTAGAATTATCGTGGATAGATTAAGAACAGAACATTTGTATAAGAAATACGGCAAGCGTACCGTAGTGAATGACGTGAGTATCTACCTTGAGCAAGGTGAGATCGTTGGTTTGTTGGGCCCTAATGGCGCAGGAAAAACTACCACTTTCTACATGACTACGGGTCTTGTAGCTGCCAATAATGGTAAGATCTTTCTCAACGACATGGACATCACCAACATGCCTATGTATCAGCGTGCAAAATTAGGTATTGGTTACCTTCCACAAGAGGCAAGTGTATTTCGTAAGATGAGTGTGGAAGATAATATTTTGTCCGTACTTGAAATGACCCAATTTACCAAAGAGTATCAAAAGGAGAAATTGGAACAACTCATCAAAGAGTTTAACTTGGGCCATGTACGCCACAACTTAGGTGACCGTTTATCTGGAGGTGAGCGTCGCCGTACGGAGATAGCACGATGCTTGGCTATTGAACCTAAGTTTGTGATGTTAGACGAACCTTTTGCTGGTGTGGATCCGATTGCTGTGCAAGAGATTCAAGATGTTGTGTGGAGACTGAAAGACAAGAATATAGGTATCTTGATTACCGACCATAATGTGGATGAAACGCTGATGATTACGGACCGTGCATACCTACTCTTTGAAGGAAAGATTCTTTTCCATGGTACCCCTGAGGAATTGGCAGCTAATCCTATCGTGCGTCAAAATTATTTAGGTAGAGATTTTGAGTTGAAAAGGAAAACCAAAGTAGAAGAATCATAATGATGCTCTTGGACGATTCGCTACATATCATCATGCCTATTAAGGACTCCATTGACATTGCACAAAAAGCTATAGAAGCTATTGTGTCCAACGGTTATATGGTGCATGTATATGACGACTATTCGTTGGAAGAGAATGCCAAGCGTTTGGACCAGTTAGCAACGCAATGGGGCATTGAAGTGATTCATATCAAAGACCATCTTGACCATCCATCGCCTAATTATCGGTGGGTATTGCAACAAGCAAGACGCAAGGCCATTGATAAAAAGCAACATTTGGTCATCATAGAGAGTGATGTAATTATCCAACGTGAGACCTTGCCTCGTATGGCTGCAGAAGTACATTCGGGTATTGGCATGGTAGCAGCAGTAACTGTGAATGAAAATGGAGAATATAATTTTCCATATCATTATTTGCGAAAGTTACGTTATCGCTTTGTGAGTCAAAGGAGTATGGATACCAAAAAACGCTTTTCTTTTTGCTGTACTTTGTTGACTCATGAGTTTCTTCAAAAAGCAGATTTCCAAACACTTGACCCAACCAAGAATTGGTACGATGTAACCATTTCGCATTGGTCAATACGCCTTGGAATGCATAATATATTGATGTTAGACAATCCTGTTTTGCATTTTCCACATGCTTCACGTCCTTGGAAACAGCTCAAATATACGAATCCATTGCTCTACTATTGGCGCAAGTTTACCCAAAAGAAAGACCGTATATGAAACCTTTGGTAAGTGTAATCGTTCCAATATACAATGCTGCTGCATTCGTCGTTGAGACACTGGATAGTATCTTAGCATCATCATATCGTCCCATTGAAGTAGTTTTGGTAGATGATGGTAGTAGTGATGACAGTTTACCTATCGTGACGGACTATTGCAAGCACCATGAGGAATGTTGTGTGTATAGTCAAGCCAATGCAGGAGTATCCGCTGCCCGCAATCATGCTATTCGCAAAGCAAAAGGTGTGTACATATTGCCTGTTGATGCAGATGATAAGATTGGGACCACTTACATAGAACATGCTGTGCAAATACTAGAAACCCATCCAGAAATACGTGTAGTAGGATGCCATGCTCGCATGTTTGATGGCGTTGACAAAGAGTGGAAACTTCCCGCCTTCAGTCATGCACTTCTTGCCAGAAAAAACATGATACCCGTCAGTTCGATGTTTCGTAAAAAAGACTGGCAAGCATGTGGTGGTTTTTGTGAAGAAGATATCTATCGAGAGGATTGGGATTTTTGGTTGAGTATGATGGAGTTGGGCGGAACGTTTTACAAATTGGACGAAGTAGGATTCTACTACCGTATACGTAAACACTCGAGACGTTCTACAGCTAAAGGCCATAAAAAACAAATCGTAGATGCTATCAACAAAAGACACTCTGCTTATCTTAGGCGTTACCTTGGTGGGCCATTGCATTATCATCGTTCGTGGTCGAAGTTGATTAATCTTTTCCGCTCAGAACGTGTGGTAGGCGATTACAAGGATTGGGAAGCAGGGGATGTGCTATATGCCAAACGCAATATTTTGCGTTCTTATCATGGTCTTATTAGTAAACAGTTTGCCACTCCATCCTTATGGCGAGGAATGGTTTATGGTTGGTTTAGCAGATCCAAAGCGCAACGTAGTTATGCGTATGCAAAACGATTAGAGGGATATACTCCCCATCCTATCGCTTTCAAAGAAGTGCGCTACGTGGGCATCTTGCGTGAGAGTTGGTATGTTTGTGAACAATCAACATGTCCCTATACTTTTAACGATTTGATTGGGAATAAGAGTTTCCCTAATCGTGAGCAGATTTTGCAAGCCATTGGTTTATTTACAGCACGATTACATCAACGGGGCATTGAGCATCGAGACTATTCAGGCGGTAACATACTTTTCAATGCAGATGGTAGCAAAATAGAAGTGATTGATTTGAATCGAATACGTTTTCACCATACCCTATCCATGCATAAAGGACTGAAAAACTTTGAGCGATTGAATATTGACCAACAGGCTTTACAAATGATGGTTACATCCTATGCTCAAGCGATGGGATATGACGTTGATTATAGTGTTCGCTATGTTTGTACGCATCGTTGGAAAAAACATGTTCGTCAAGGAATAACAAATCTATGAAAGCAAGTTTAATCGTATCTATATATAAGAACATCCCTGCATTGGAGAGAATTTTGCAAAGTTTACGCGAACAAACTCTCCAAGATTTTGAATTGATATTATCCGAGGATGGTAACGATGCATCCGTTGCGCAATTTGTCAAGGAGTATGATTTTATATGGCCAATGCAACATTTAACGCAAGAGGATTTAGGTTGGAGAAAAAATCGTGCCCTGAATCGTGCTATCGTTGCAGCCAAGACTGACTGGTTGATTTTCATAGACGGTGACTGCGTGTTGCATCCCAAGTTTATCGAGATGCATGTTCGCTACCAACAAGCAAAGGTCATCTTGGCTGGTAAACGCATAAAACTTAATGCTCATTTGTCTGACCAAATGCTACAAGGGTCATTGCCTTGTTTGCTACCCTATCTATTGAATAGAAGAGGTTGCCGTTATGTAGAAGAAGCTTTTTATCTTCCAATAGCCCATTGGTTGCGAAGAAAAGTGCGTCACGTCGTTGGAAGCAATATGTCTATGTCAAAAGAAGCATTGTTGTCTATCAATGGTTTTGACGAACAATACACGTTACCTGCAGTAGGAGAAGATTATGACATTGAATGGAGGCTCTTGGCAAAAGGATACCGCATCGTATCTCTACGCAATCTTGCAATTCAGTATCATCTCTATCATAAGGAGAATTGGCAAGATCAAGCTATCAATATGCGTTATTGCAATGAAGTAAAATCAAGACAAGAGATTATTTGCAAACAAGGAATCAATACGTTAATATGAAATCACCTTCTGTAACACTTATCATATCTTTCTACAACAAAATTCATTTATTGGAAAGAGTACTTGAGTCTGTAGCCTTGCAGACTTTTCGTGACTTTGAAGTTGTCATTGCAGACGATGGAAGTACACAGGAGGTCGTACAGCAAATCAACGCCTTGCGTTCTACCTATGTATTCCCTATTCATCATGTTTGGCATGAAGACATGGGTTGGCGCAAGAATCAGATATTAAACAAAGCAGTCCAAGCATCTCATGGTGACTACCTTGTTTTCATAGACGGGGATTGCCTATTGGAACGTCATTTTTTAGAGGAACACTATTCGCAACGTAAATTAGGAGAGGTGATTACAGGCAGACGTGTCCTACTCCCCTTATCCATCACAGAACGGCTTATCTCCCACAAGATTGACACGGATAGTTTTGGTATAAGATTGTTTTTATCGTTGCTATACCAAACGCTCTTTGAACATCAGCGCACACAAATGGAACAAATGATTCGTTTGCCTAAATGGATGCGTAGATGGTTTATTAAAGAACGTCGCAGGTATATATTGGGGTGCAATTTTTCTCTTCACAAAAGTGACTTGCTATTGGTCAATGGGTTTGACGAGCGTTTCGCATATCCTGGTTATGGAGAAGATATTGATTTGGAGTTTCGTTTATCGCGTTGTGGTATCTATGCTATGTCACGTAAATGCCAATTAGTCCAATTTCACTGTTTCCATAAACATTTTGATACCAATTATGCTCCCAACAAAGCCTTGTTACAAGAAAACAATGACAAACAAATCACATATACTCCATACGGTATAAAATCATGATGCAAAGCAACGATATTATTGCAGTAGTCGTTTGGTACAATCCCAATGCCACCCATGCACACAACTTAATGAGTTATGCACATGTGGTTCGACATGTTGTCGTAGTGGACAATTCTATTAACGACCATTCCCCCTTGCTACAAGAGATGTCAGATAACCTAACGTATATTCCACTACACGACAATTTTGGTATAGCTCATGCATTGAATATTGGCTGTAACATGGCTGTACAGATGGGTGCGCAATGGATATTGACGATGGACCAAGATAGTCAATGGCAAAAGGGGCAATTGGAACATTACATACACACAGCTAACAATTATCCTTCTATAGAGCAAGTAGGAGTGTTTTCTCCCAGGCAAGTGTATGGTAAAGGATGCGTTAAGCAAACGAGCATATATGAAGAGAAGATTGCCGTGATGACTTCGGGTTGTTTGGTATCCAGCAAGGGGTATGAACTGAGCAAAGGGTTTAGAGACGAGTTTTTTATAGACGAAGTGGATAATGAATACTGCATGCATATCCGCACATTAGGCATGCAAGTGATTATATGCAACACATGTGAACTAGAGCATCATCTGGGTGAGATACAGACGATTCGTTTCCTGACAAAAAAGAAAGAATATATCCGTCATGCTCCTTTTAGATACTACTATATGGTACGAAACAACCTCGCCTTGAGCAGGTTGTACCCCCAATATAAAACGTTCAATCGAAAGCGTTTGTGTAAGATGTTGAAACGCGTACTATTGTACGAGAACGAAAACAAATTGGCCGTCTTACGTATGTGTTGGAAGGGATACAATGATTTTCTATCGCAACGGTGGGGGCGTTTAGATGTGTAAATAGAAACGTTTCGCGCGCTTGCCTAATGCATGGGAATGAAAGAGAAAAACTATCAAACACAAATACATCGGTTGGAGATTATTACCCATTGATTCAAATTGGGCTTGCAACACAAAAGCCAACACACATAGGTTTAGATAGAGTTGCTCTCTACCTAATTTCATTGTGAAAGGCAATATCCAGCAGGCTAATAGAAGGATAACCCCTATCAATCCAAATTGCGTCCATGTCTCTAAGATAGCATTATGTGGATGCATGATTTCTAATCTTACTTTATCATGCTTCATGTTCATTTCGTACATTAAGTCTGCCACGTAGTTGTCATAAAAATCTTTATCGTTTAGTCCACGCTGAACAAACTGGTCCCTTGCAGAGCACAAACCATAGCCAAGAACCGGTTTCTCTGCTATCATTTGCAATGCAATATTCCATATATAGATACGGGGGTTAGTCTCTTTCGTTGCAGCCATAAAACGGTCATGTTGCGTGACAGAGATGGAGGCTATAGTAATAAAAATCAATGCAACAATAGTTAACCACCAATAGCGATGCTTTATCATCTTATAGATAAGAAATATCAAGATGATGAGTGCAGCAGTGATGATGCCAGTTCTTCCGTCCGTGATAAACAAGGAGAAAGTGATAGGCAACGACAGCATGATAGCCATAAGTCTCATCCACCAAGAGATTCTTCTTCTGCCAATGATGTTGAGTGCCAATACTAAGGTGATATTCCAATATAGATTGAGGACCATATGGGTATTGAAGTGATGGTGCGATAGCATATTGAAACTATTAATCCATTCCTTCATAGTAGTTATGGATTGTATGTCTATCAAACTCATCACATACACGATGATAGCTGCAGAGACCAACATCATGGTCCAACCCACATATTCGATTCGCACTTTATCCGTCATACCCAGTATGCCCAATATGCCTATAACTAAGAACGGAAGATAACGCTCTATCGTATGGGGGTATAAGAAGGTCTTCAAGGGGTCAAACAACTGGCTAATGGGGATCAAACAAAAGAAGAGGATAAATGCCACATACACCCAATGTTTGGAAGTCCATTTCCATTGCTGCCAGCGTTGATTGATAACATAATCCAACGGTATAGTAACGGCTAAAGAATAAAGGGATATTCTTTGAAAAGCACCGTAATGAAAAGGCAATGATGCTACCAATAGTAGCAAACTAAAAACAGGTAAATAACTTATATACTTCCTCAACGTTTCCATCTAATGTGTTACATTTGTTGTTTTTCTAATCCAATGGTCAATTTAACCAACATACCACGAGGAATACACAAAGACATGGAGGTTCTACTCTCGTGCATGCTTATCATTCCCCTATCGTTCGTCCAATGGGGATAGGTAGGATAATCGTACTTATCAAAGGTATATTCCGTTAGTGCAGTCCCGAAGTCATAAATATTATAACAGGTTACATCCAATTGAAATGGTATTTGTTTTATCCACCAGCGGCCAGTCATTCGCAAATCAAAGTTGAAAAAGGCATCCTCACGTTTACCAAACCATGTATTTGCCATATTGATACCCTTGGCATCATCGTTGTATATTGCCACTTGATGGTGGCCATCTTGAGTGTATGTTTGCGCTATAAAATTAGAAAAAGGTTGCCCATCTTTGAATTTTCCATTCAAACTTACCGAGAAATACTTGCAAGGATTGTAGGTTACCTGCAGTCGCAAGATGAATGATTTGTCTTGGTTGAGACGGCTGTTTCCTTGGTATGGCCAGTTGCTTTCACGTTCCACTTTATAGGTATTGGGATTGGCACTCGACTCAGCCAATACACCTATATTGTTATGCAATGGACCATTGCCTAAGGTAGATAATCCTGCCATGAGGTAACTTTGCCATGAGAAACTGACAAACCATTTTTTACCCGTATAAGTATATTTCGCTACATTCGACATATAATAGGGTGTCCTTCCGCCTACGCGTCCACTCATTAGGTCCATTGGCTGTACTCCCACTGTATAGTGTTTTTCGCCTTCGCGCCAATAGTATAACCCTTCATGCTGGAACATATTATTTTGAAGACCATCGGTATAGTCTGTAAACCAGATATTATAGTATTTACGAATCGAAGAGAGCAATGAGAATTGGTGACGGGATTGTTTATCAAACGTAAATCGAATGGGGATATCTACTACCGCATACGATGGTTGATGTGCACCAAGAGCTTTATCTATGGCATGGTATTTACCTCCGGTAGTGGCCAAACAGGT
>ERZ808048.2-NODE-2-length-68003-cov-5.818538_pt1 | contig 68003 bp, 59 predicted proteins | sample MGYA00380197_ERZ808048 | MGnify/ENA primary metagenome ERZ808048 (study PRJEB31490, sample SAMN06133377) | cow dung metagenome | isolation source: M1 | host: cow | place: China: Chengdu | collected 2015-05 ... | reverse complement strand
CATCACGGCTGCATCCAATTTCCTAAAAGGTAAGTACCTTGTTGCCGGCAATAGGATGGTATTGTGTGGAGATGGCTACTCCTTGGCTGCTAATCGTGCATACATAGTTTTGGATGAGATATCCGACAAAGATCACCCTGCTATACCCGGCATCAAACGTGTTAGCATGGATTACTCCGAAGAGAATGCTACTACCGCATTGGACAATATCACCGATGAATCCATCGTTGCACCAATGCAAGAAGGTGTGTACGACATTCTTGGCCGCAAAGTAGATGCCCCAACCGTAAGTGGTTTCTATATCATCAACGGCAAGAAAGTGTTTGTGATGGAGAAGTAAACAACTCAATCCGCCTTCCTCTTCCGAAAGGGAGAGGAGGGAAGATAGATGATTTTACATCATTGCACTATCCATACATTGAGACCATATAGGTTGTAGGAAATATAATAGAATTTTAAAAACATAAAACAATATATTAAGATGAAAGAAGTTAGTACAAAGAAATTACTTGAAACGATTATTGAAGGTATTCAAAACAAAAAAGGACAAAACATCGTAACAATAGACTTGCGTAAGATATCTCCAGCTCCAGTAGATTATATGGTGTTGGCAGAAGGTAACAGCAACGTGCAAGTAACAGCTATCGCAGACGAAGTGGATGACTTCGTTCGTACCACTACACACGTGCACCCATTGGCAGTGAATGGACGCGACAATGCCGAATGGATAGCAATGGACTATGGTACGGTTTTTGTACACATCATGCAAAGAGAACCAAGAGCATACTACGATATGGAGCATCTATGGGAAGATGGAAAGATTGTACGTATCGAAGATGATAACATGCCTAAGTAATACCTTGCTCTTGAGATATTATTAACTAATGAACAAAAAACAGATGTCACAACAAACAAACAAACAGAACAAAAAACCTACAGTTAAACCTGACCAAAACAAACAACCCAAAAAAGGCTTTGGATGGTGGGCGTATGTGCTTATGGGAATATTGCTATTATCCCTTCTATTTACAGGAGATGGCAAGTTCTCTAAGAACATTAGTTACACCCAATTCACTGCGTACATCGAGCATGGAGCCGTAGATAAGTTGGTGGTCTTTGATGATAATAAGACACAGGCTACTATCAATGAGGAAAACTATGCCTTAGTCTTTGGAAGCAAGGAAGCAGGAGAGAAAGTCAAAGGTGAACTCAAAGTGAATATCCCTACAGTGGAGGAGTTTAGCCAATATATTCAAACTGTCAATTTGTCACGTAAGGAACAAGGACTGTCAGCTATTGATGTGCGATATGAAGAGTCAAAAGATTATTGGTATATGATACTTATCAATATTCTGCCATTTGCTTTGCTCATCTTCTTTTTTGTTATGATGAGCCGTGGCGCTGCAAGCAATATGGGTGGAGGTGTGTTCAATGTGGGCAAAGCGAAAGCACAACTCTTTGACAAGGACAAGAAAGATAAGGTCACTTTCAAAGATGTTGCTGGATTATCTGGTGCAAAACAAGAGGTAGAAGAGATCGTTTCGTTTCTCAAAAATCCTAAGAAATACACTGCCTTGGGAGGCAAAATACCTAAAGGTGCTCTATTAGTAGGTCCTCCAGGTACTGGTAAAACACTCTTGGCAAAAGCTGTAGCAGGAGAAGCAGATGTACCATTCTTCTCTATGTCTGGTAGTGACTTTGTAGAGATGTTTGTCGGAGTAGGTGCGAGTCGTGTTAGAGATCTTTTTAGACAAGCTAAGGAAAAGGCACCGAGTATCATTTTCATTGACGAGATAGATGCAATCGGACGAGCAAGAGGCAAAAACTCCATGATGGGAGGAGGCAATGATGAAAGAGAGTCTACCTTGAATCAACTCCTAACCGAAATGGATGGTTTTGGTACCAATTCGGGTGTCATCATCTTAGCGGCAACCAATAGAGCCGATGTGCTTGACTCTGCATTGTTGCGTGCAGGACGTTTCGATAGACAAATACATGTTGAGTTACCAGATTTGCAAGAGCGAAAAGATATATTCAAAGTGCATATTCGCCCTATCAAATTGGATGAAACAGTGGATATCAATTTCTTAGCGAAACAAACTCCTGGATTCTCTGGTGCAGATATTGCCAATGTATGTAACGAAGCAGCACTGATAGCGGCAAGAAACGACCACAAAAAAGTAGGCAAAAAAGACTTTATGGACGCAGTGGATCGTATCATAGGTGGTTTGGAACGTAAAAATAAGATAATGACCGAGGAAGAGAAACGTTCTATTGCTTATCACGAAGCCGGACATGCAACCATCTCATGGAAATTGCAATATGCCAATCCGTTGGTCAAAGTGACCATCGTACCAAGAGGCGTAGCCTTGGGAGCTGCATGGTATTTACCAGAAGAAAGACAACTAACCAACAAGAATCACCTCATGGATGAGTTGTGCTCTTTGTTAGGAGGTAGAGCGGCAGAGGAACTATTCCTTGGACAAACATCTACGGGAGCTCTAAATGATTTGGAGAGAGTAACCAAACAAGTGTATGCAATGGTTGCCTTCTATGGTATGAGCGAATCACTTAAGAACATTAGTTATTACGATTCGTCTGGACGATATGATATGGGTATTACCAAACCATATTCGGACAAAACTGCTGAACTCATTGATCAAGAATGTGCTACGATGATTAAGCAACAAATGGAGCGAGCAAAACATATACTCCAAGAGAATGCAGAAGGACACAATCAATTGGCACAGTTGCTCATTGAGAAGGAAGTTATTACTTCAGAAGATGTAGAGCGTATCCTTGGACCACGTCCATGGAAAAGTCGTGGAGACCAAATCATTGAGGCCAATATAGAAGCAGGTAACGACCAAACTGGGGTAGAAGAACAAAACACAACTACCACTCCGCTTATAGAGGAGAATACAAATGCTAATATCACTTCACAAGAGACAGAACCTACACAGACTGAAACAAAGGACGAACAAACATCGTCGCCTTCTTCTAACGAAGCTTGATATCTATTCCCTCAAGGGATAAACATAATAACCTCTTCCCCATTGTGGGGGAGAGGTTGAATAAACCTCAAAATAAACCTAAACACTCACATTTACTCAAAGGAATATTCGTTTGATAATGTGAGCAAAACAAAATGATTAACTATGAAAACAAAATTCTATTTGGCATTATTTCTATGCCTCTCATTTTTCTCTTTTACAGAGACCTATGCGTGTACAGGTATTACCCTACGTACACAAGACAATCTAACAGTATTGGCTCGTACAGTAGAGTGGGCCAATGAAGACATCAACAGCAGGTACGTCATCGTTCCTCGTGGACACATCCAACAGTCGTACACACCTGATGGTAAAAAGAATGGCATCAAGTTCGCTGCCAAACATGGCTATGTGGGATTGGCTGTCACACAAGATGAGTTTGTGATAGATGGCATCAATGAGAAAGGTTTGTCTGCAGGACTTTTTTACTTTCCTGAATATGGAGAGTATGAAACATATGACTCAACCAAGCATGCTACAACCATCGGAGATATGCAATTAGTAGCCTACCTATTGGCCAATTGCGCGACAATAGACCAAGTGAAGTATCACCTTAGTCTCTTGCATATCGTTCAGATTGACCCCAGGGCATCTACGGCTCATTGGCGGATTACCGAGTCATCAGGGAGGCAAATCGTACTCGAAGTGATCGATCAACAATTGCACTTTTATGAGAATACGTTGGGCGTGCTTACCAATGCTCCTGATTTTCAATGGCACATGACCAACTTAAACAATTATACCAATTTGCATTTCGGCACCGTTAAGTACAACGATATCAAACAACTCCATTTGCAGGCTATAGGAGGAGGAAACGGATTGCATGGTTTGCCAGGCGACATGACACCACCATCACGGTTTATACGTGCTGCCTTCTATCAAATCAGTGCGCCAGAAATGCCTACCACCACGCAAACGGTCACCCAAGCATTTCATATACTAAATACGTTTGATATACCCATTGGTATTCAACACAATTCGCAAGAGAATATACCCAATATTCCAAGTGGAACACAATGGACCATAGCAATCGATATGCACAATCAAATACTCTATTTCCGCACGATGTACAATGCCAATATTAGGCGTATCAAACTACAAGATATTGATTTCGCTTCTATTCCATTTACATCACAACTATTGGATCCAACAAGACAACAACCATTTGAAGATATTGACTTTGAATGGTAAGAACAAGAGGGTTGCCAATGCTTTGTAAACAAAGATTTGTGTGCGTGAGAAAAAAAATGTACCTTTGCAAACGCGTTTTCTAAATAGAAATAGATGAACATTTTATTTATTGGCGCAGTTTTTGTTATGAATAATTAAAACAAATAAATCGTTTATATATGAAAAAAGGTATTTTTAGCTTGCTGATGTTAGGCTTTGCTTCCATTGCATTGGCACAACCTCAACCCCTTCCTATTGATTCTTCAGTACGTGTGGGTAAATTAGATAATGGATTGACCTATTATATTCGTCACAACGAATATCCTAAACAACGTGCCGAGTTTCATATCGCACAAGCAGTAGGAGCGATCTTAGAAGAAGATCATCAAAACGGATTGGCCCACTTCCTTGAGCACATGGCATTCAATGGTACACAACATTTTCCTGGCAAGGGAATAATAACTTATTTTGAGTCTATAGGTGTGAATTTTGGTGGAAACATCAATGCTTATACCTCATTGGATGAAACAGTCTATCGACTATCTAATGTGCCTACTTATAGACAAGGTATTATAGATTCGGCTCTGCTTGTAATGCATGATTGGGCGTGTGGCTTGCTTTTGTTGCCTGAAGAGATTGATGCTGAGCGTGGCGTGATTCGCGAGGAGTGGCGTACAGGTGCAAATGCCAATAGACGTATGTGGAAAGCAAGCAATCCACTCAAATATCCTGGTAGCCAATATGCCAAGAGGGATGTGATTGGAGATACTGCAGTAATCAATAACTTCAAATACGATGCACTCCGCGACTACTATACCAAATGGTATGGACCAGACAATCAAGCAATCATCGTGGTCGGCGACATCAATGTAGATGAAGTGGAGAATGCTATCAAAAAACTATGGGCTGATGTACCTGCAAGAAGCAATAGAGGGGAAAGACCATTGTATTCGGTGGATGACAACGTGGAACCTATCGTTGCTATCGTGCAAGACAAGGAAGCACAACAAACTCGTGTGCAAGTGGATTTCAAGAAACCCAAACTACCAAAAGCAATGCGTCAAACAAATGAAGCATACTTGATTTCCATACTTCAACGATTGGTATGCGATATGCTGGACTATCGCTTCCAAGACTTGGCTTTGGAACCTGATGCTTCCTTAGTAGCTGGAGGAGCATTCTATAGTGAATTGGTAAAAGAAAAGGATGCTTTCTCGGCAGTGTATCTTGCCAAAGCTGGTAAAGAGACACAAGCACTCTATGACCTGTTGATTCAGTTGGAGAAAATGCGTCGCTATGGATTTAATGCATCGGAGTTAGAACGTGTCAAAACTGAAATGCTTACCCAATATGAGGAACTATATAATGAGCGAAATACAGTGCGCAATATTTCGTATGCACAAGAATATATCCGCCACTACTTAGATGACGAGGTGATACCGGGTATAGAATGGGAATACAAGACTTTGCAACAACTGCTTCCAATGATTGATATCAATACTATCAACAATATTGCTAAGCAGTTTATCACAGACCAAAATGTGATCGTGAGTATCATGGCTCCTGACAATGATGTGGTACAATTGCCAACCCAAGAACAAGTGTTGGAAATGTTGCAACAAGTTAAGTCTGCAGAGATTGAAGCACCTGTTGAAGAAGAGATTTCTGCTAACTTGGTGAAGAAAGAACCCAAAATAGGTAAGATCAAATCCATTAACCAAAACAAATCCCTAGGAACCACCGAATGGATCCTATCCAATGGAATCAAAGTGATATTCAAGCCTACTGAGTTCAAGCAAGATGAGATTCGTATGTCTGCGTTCTCAAAGGGCGGGACATCTTTAGTAGCTACGGAAGATTTAGCTTCTGCTGCTTTGGCTACCGATATTATCGAATTTAGTGGTTTGGCAGATTTCTCTATGACGCAACTGCAAAAAGTATTGGTAGGCAAGAATGTATCCATCGGTCCTTCTATATCAGCTTATAGAGAGGAAATGAATGGTTCATCTACCGTTAAGGATTTGGAGACTCTATTGCAACTCAACTACCTCTATTTCACTGCACCTCGTAAGGATGAGAAAGCATTCCAATCTTTGAAAGAGATATTGGCAACCCAATTGGCGAATAGATCAAAGAATCCGAAGGCTATCTTTGGCGACTCCGTAGCAATGATTCAAAACAATTACTCTCCAAGAACCCTTATCTTTGATACCAAAGCATTGGAAATGGTTTCTTTGGAAAAAGCATTGGAGATATACAAGCAACGTTTTGCTAATCCTGCCGACTTTACTTTTACCTTCGTAGGCAATATCGACCCTAACGATGAGCAAACAAAAACAATCATCTGCAAATGGATTGGAGGACTCAAAACGAAGTCAAAGAGAGAAACAATCAAAGATCATGGAGTACGTGCACCACAAGGAGAGTTTAAAAGCTATTTCCAACGTTCAATGCAAACGAAAACAGCTACCAATCGTATCCAATATACATCTTATGACATGCCTTATACCCTGGCAAACGATTTGAACATGGAGATGTTGGGACGTATCTTATCTACTCGTTATTTGGAGTCTATCCGTGAAAGAGAAGGTGGTTCATATGGTGTAGGTTGCTCTGGTGTTATGGATATACAACCTGTTCCAAGAGCTCGTTTGTTGATGCAATTTGATACTGACCCATTGAAACAAGCGAAACTAATGAGTATCATCCATGAGGAGGTCAAAACAATCGCTAAGGATGGTCCATTGGCAACAGACTTGCAAAAAGAAAAAGAGTCTATGCTCAAAGACTATACAGAGAACCTTGAGAAAAACTCCTATTGGGGAACTGTTCTATATATGTACTATATGTATGGTGTAAACTATATTACCGATTACAAGAAAGAAGTTGAAGCACTCACTGAACAAAGTGTGCAAAAGACTCTACAACAATTGCTCAAGTCTGGTAATATGTTTGAGGTGGTTATGTTCCCAAAGTAAGGCTTTAGAAAATCATCAATATACTAAAACAATCTCATCCCGCTGGGTGAGATTGTTTTTATTAAGTATATTAAGATCTTTCAACAAAGTGGTGACAAAGCTTATTATCTTTGGTTCACACGTCGTAAGGTATTGTTGTGGAAGTTTTTGAGATCTTGTACAATGCTGTCATTTGATAAGGTGAAGGGTAATCTGCCTTGCAGATAATCCTGCGTAGGGATGCAGTAATAATTGCGTTTTTCGTTGAGTGATTGAATACTTCCCTTATGTACATAAAAGGGTATGAAAGTAATGTCTATGATTTGTTTGGACTGTTTGTCTATATCTATGGTTGCCATCATACCTCCATTCGAATGTTCCCATCGTTGGTTGCTTACCAAGTTGCCCAATGAATAGATAACAGGAACTTGTTTGCCTTGTTGAGTGGTAATCAATTCGTAATCTTGCACAACGTGAGGATGTGAACCAACAATGAGATCTATACCTAAATCGGCTAACCATTGAGCTGTACCTCGCTGTATAGCATTGTGATGGAGTTCATACTCTGTCCCCCAATGAATATACATGATTCGTAAGTCAATCGTACTATCTTTGAGGCTCTCATTGATATCATTGTAGAGTTGCTCGGTCTCAATATAATTGACATTAGTTGGTTTGACGGGTAACAAACCATTGGTTCCATAAGTAGCATTGAAAAGGGCAATCTTGATGTCTTCTACATATAAAATCAGTGGATAATGTTTTTCTCGTTCTTGCATGTCACGATATGCTCCAAAATAAGGGATATCCTCAAAATATTTTAACGTACGAAGCATTCCCTTTTTATCTCCGTCCAATATGTGGTTATTGGCTAATGCAAAAACATTAAATCCCGCTTGCATGAGGTCGTACAGAAAAGCTTCGGGACTGGTAAATCGTGGATACCCACTATAAGGCTTGCCAGAGAGGGTGGTCTCAAAGTTAACAATATTGACGTCTGATAGGTCTAAATATTTTTTTATATACCTAAAATTAGGTTCATACGAGTAGTCTTTTGTGTTTTTGTCCCATGCCCATATAAACTGTGTTGAGTGTTGCATTGCATCACCTGCAAATAGCAAACGTACATAAGGTTGCGTAGCATCCTTAGCGGAGAACGTAAATGACTGTGCCGATGAAACGATAGAAGAGCATAGAATAATGCCTAAAATGAAAAAACGATATAGGACTTTCATGGTATATAGTATAATGATGTGAAAATGTGACCTAATTAAATTAATTTGGTCAGACTTATTGGATTGGATTTGAGAGTAGATGCTATTTGCTCATATCCTTGCAACATTTGGTCAACGTAGGCAGTGTCGTTCAATAATTGTTCCAATTCGTTTACTATATTGGCCACTGTAAAGTCAATGGCTATCAATTCGCGAATAACTTCTCGTCGCGCAATGATATTGACTAAAGTAAAATGTGGAATTTTAAATAGAATAGGTTTCAACCACATTACCCACTTGCTGCATGCAATATGATATACTGCTGTTTGTGGACATTCCAGAATGGCAGCCTCTAAGGTTGCTGTTCCGGAATTGACTACGGCTACTTTAGCTTGTGAGAGTAGTTCGTATGTGTCGTTTCGCAAGGTTTCATCTTGTACATATTGTTGGTATAATTCAGGACTTATGCCAGGAGCTTGCGCGACATGGATTTGCATGTTCGGATATTGTGCTGCAACCATTCTAGCTGCTTGTAGCATCTTGGGGAGGCAATGGGTGATTTCACTTTTTCTAGAACCAGGAAGAATAGCAATAATCTCCTTTCGTTGCTGAATTCCATACCCTTTTGGGAAGTGGATATTTTTCCACTCGGTCAAGGCATCAAATGTCGGATTGCCAACGTAGCGGCAAGAATAACCATAGCGGGCATAGAAATCTGGTTCAAAAGGAAAGATACCCCATACTTCATCACAATATTTGGCAATTTGATGAACACGCCACGTTTTCCATGCCCATATTTTTGGGGGAATGTAATAGAAAATTTTTGTATCAGGTAGATGTGTTTTACAAAACTTAGCAATCTTGAGGTTGAAACTAGGATAGTCTACCAAGATTAATACATCGGGTTTGTACTGTAGTAGTCCTTCTTTGGCTATCTTGAAATTGTTTCTTATTTTTGTGAGGTTTGCCAAAACAGCAATTACTCCCATAAATGCCATTTCTCGATAATGTTGTAGCAACTGGCAACCCGCTGCTTGCATCTTATCACCTCCCATTCCTACGAAATGAGTATTGGTTTGTTGTGATTGGAGTTGAGCAATCAGTTTGGCAGCATGCATATCTCCAGATGCCTCACCAGCAATGATGAAGAATTTCATAGACTAAATGCTTAGCATGGCCGAGGCTATTAAGAAAGGCATTGCTCCTATGAGCACTCCTTTGCTTAATTTCCATGTCTCGGTAGTGTAAAATAAGAATAATAAAGCTAAATCAGGAAAAACGCTTAACATAAACATCCTACTTAGTGGCTCCTTGATACCAGTTTGGTAGAATTGGATCATATACCACAAGTCAAATTGCTCCATATAGACCAATCCAAACAATGCAGGTAATAATAAGCCAATTACGATGCCTATCCAATATTTATCAAAGCGCTTCATAATCTGTCATATCAACCGTAGTAGGTTGAATGCTTAAGAAATGATGACTCAAAGCCCACTCATCTGTATCTTCTGCTTGTGGTTCATGATTGATGAACTCTCCAATGAGCCAATAGGTTTGGTCGCCCTGTTCATCTACTCGTGTCTCAATTTCTTTTTGCCAATGTCCCTTACATTGTCTTGTCCATCTAATACCTTCAATAGGTCCTATAGGAGCATTAACGTTGTAGCAGCGTCCATAGCATGATGGGAGTTTTAGAATCGTTTGTATAGTTTCTAATATAAAGGGTTCCATGTAATGGAAATCTGCATCAGGGTTATGGTCTTGTATGGAGAATCCGATAGATGTGATTTCGTGCTCTGCAGCTACCAAACAAGCACCTATGGTTCCGGAGTAGATGATGTTGATGGCAGCATTGGAACCATGATTGATGCCGCTTACAACCAAATCAGGTTTTTTGATACCTTTGTATACAATCTCAAGTGCCAACTTAATACAGTCACTTGGTGTACCATTCGTTACATAGACATCTACTCCTTGGGTGGTGGATAGTGTAAGGTCAAGTGCCTGTTCAACCTCTGTTTGTCCAACCTTGCGGAGTGTCATAGGCTTTTGAACGGTGATAGCACTGCTCATTCCACTTCTTGCACCATCAGGCGCCAATACGGTCACATGACCCAATTGTGACATCAAGCGAGCAAGGGTAATGATACCCTTGCTGCCCCATCCGTCATCATTGGTGATTAATATCTCCATAGATTTATATCAACGTTGATTAAATATCGTTATGAATGTGCTTTGACTACATCCATTACTTGATTAGCTAAAGCATTCGCTTGCTCCATTGTCGCAGCTTCGGAGTAAACGCGAATGATAGGTTCGGTGTTACTCTTTCTCAAATGTACCCAACCATCTGCGAAATCAATCTTTACACCATCTTTGTCATTGACACGTTCATTCTTGTATAAATCTTTTACAATAGCTAACAAAGCATCTACATCAATAGATGGAGTCAAATCAATGCGGTTTTTGCTGATGCAATAATCTGGATAAGTCTTACGCAATTCGCTCACTTTCATGTCTTGGTGTGCCAAATGACTCAAGAATAATGCGATACCAACCAATGCATCACGACCATAGTGTGCCTCTGGGTAGATAACACCACCATTACCTTCACCACCGATGACTGCATTGGTACGTTTCATTTCTGTGGTAACATTCACTTCACCTACCGCACTTGCAGAATATGAACCGCCATGTTTAACAGTAACATCGCTCAATGCGCGAGTAGAAGACATATTGCTAACCGTATTACCAGGTGTGTGACTTAGTATATAATCTGCTACACTAACCAAGGTATATTCTTCACCGAACATCTCTCCGTTTTCGCAAATGATAGCCAAGCGGTCAACATCAGGGTCAACTACAAAACCTACATCTGCCTTACCTTCTTTCAGTAAGTCGCTAATCTCTGTTAAATGTTGTGGCAGAGGTTCAGGATTGTGTGCAAAATTACCAGAAGGATCACAGTTCAACTCAATGATGTTATTGACACCTAATGCACGTAATACTGCAGGAATAGCAATACCTCCAACAGAGTTTACGCAATCAATAGCAACAGTGAAATTTTTCTTTGCGATAGCTTCTTTGTCCACCAATTTCAAATCCAAAACTTGTTGGATATGGTATGCTAGATAGTCTTTTTCAATCATTTTGCCCAAATCATCTACTTGTGCAAAATCAAATGCTTCTTGCTCAGCAATAGCCAATACCTCTTTGCCTTCAGCGTCATTCAAGAATTCTCCTTTTTCGTTTAGTAGTTTCAAAGCATTCCACTGTTTTGGGTTGTGACTTGCGGTCAAAATAATACCACCTGCAGCGTTTTCTCCCGTTACTGCAACTTCGGTAGTAGGAGTACTTGCCAAACCAATATTGACAACATTGTATCCCATTCCCATAAGTGTACCGCTTACCAACTTATCAACCATAGCGCCAGATAAGCGTGCATCTCGTCCTACTACTATAGTGTTGTTGTTAGGCATTTGTGCTCGACGTTGGGTAGCATAGGCAGCCGTAAAGCGAACAACATCTACTGGACTTAATCCTTCTCCTACGTGTCCTCCGATGGTACCACGTATTCCGGAAATACTTTTTACTAAACTCATAATCTTGTGTGTTTATATGTTATTAAAATCGTTTTACTAAAATACTGATGTCATAACCATAAGGCGTGACGGATGTATTGGCATCATCAAATCCTAACTTACTTGGACAGATAATCTTGCATGAAGTACCCGAATACTTCATTAGCCCAACAGCAATATGCCATGCTATACATGCATTGTTGTCATTGTAGTCTTGATAACGGAACATAATAGGATAGCCTCCATCATCTGAGGTCCAATAGTTAGTAGTATCTGAATGAATGTCCAAACTATATTTGCGGTATCGAAGCAAGATTTGATCTCCCTTCTTGATTTCTTCTTTCGTTGTATCGCCTAATTGGTCTAAATGGTAGTACATATAGTCATACTCAGGAACCAAATAGTAATCCTTTTCTCCCCATACTTCGGGTATTTCATTCACCACTTGAATGCCTTGACGATGGATGAAGTCGGTTATTAATTCTTTTTCGCTCTTTAAACGACTTGAATACGTGTCATTTGAACAACTTACTAATGATACAATGGCTACGATAGCCAACAATGAATATGTGATTTTTTTCATAAATTTATAATTTCCAATTCTATACGAACGTTAGTATACGGTGGCACAACAGCACTTCCCATACTACCATAAGCTATATACCAAGGTGCCAAAATAGTAACATGTTGTGTTTTTTCCATTCTTGGTAACATCTCGGTGACAACCGTAATGGTTTCTTGTTTCCCTACTTCCAATCGAACCTCTTCATCTTTGTATAGCACCCCGTCCAATCCATATACTTGCATGTGTACATATACTTTTTCTCCTATAGCAACAGGCTGTTTAGGTTCGTATGCACCTTTTACCCAAAAACCCAAATCGTCCAATGTGAACCCGTTTGTTCCGTATTGAAGGAGTTGTTGGTCTGCTTGCAAAGCCATGCGCTGATTCAACTCGATGAGATGTAGGGTGGTTGAGTCAATGGTTTGCTCGCGACCGCTTTTATAGGTGGGAATTTGTGGACGTTGCGGCTTGCAACTATTGCCTACCACGAGGATAATCAATAGGGCGAAGGTAATATTTAAGAACTTGCCTTGCACTATTTGTTAGCTAATTGGATTAAATATTGACCGTATGCTGTTTTGTTGAGTTCGTCTCCCAATGCGCGCAATTGATCAGTACTAATCCAACCATTACGCCATGCAATCTCTTCAATGCAACTAACATAAAATCCTTGTCTATTCTGTATGGTAGCAATGAAGTTTCCTGCTTCCAATAAACTATCGCAATTTCCTGTGTCTAACCATGCAAATCCGCGACCAAAGAGTTGAACTTGTAGTGTTCCTTCTTCCAAGTACATGCGGTTGAGATCTGTGATTTCGTATTCACCACGTGCGCTTGGCTTGAGTATGGCCGCTTTTTCACATACAGAACTATCGTAGAAATACAATCCTGGAACAGCATAATTGCTTTTGGGGACTTGTGGCTTTTCTTCCAAAGAAAGCACTTTGCCATCTGCATCAAACTCAACAACACCATATGCTCGAGGATCTGATACTTCGTAGCCAAAAATGTACGCACCTCTGCCCAACGTCTTGCATTGGGTTTTCAAATCCTCCATAGAAGTCGCATGCTTGTGTGCTGGATTTACTTGGTCGGGCATGTGATGATTAGGGTCTAAGGCCATGACAGCACTACGAAGCATCTTGGTAAAACCTTGGCCATAGAAAAGATTGTCACCCAATATTAAGCAACCGGGTTCTCCTTGTAAAAAATCAGCGCCTAAAACAAACGCTTGTGCCAAACCATTGGGTACTAATTGTACTTTATATTCAATATGCATTCCTAAACGACTACCATCACCTAATAGTTGTTCAAACATAGGTAGGTCTCGAGGAGTGGATAATACCAAAACTTCTCTTATGCCAGCTAACATGAGCGTGGAGAGGGGGTAATAAATCATAGGCTTGTCATATACAGGCATAATCTGTTTGCTGATAGCCTTACTGAGTGGGTATAAACGTGTTGCGCTACCTCCCGCTAAAATGATTCCTTTCATATGTAATGATTTTAGTTACGTTTGGGTGCAAAGTTAATGCTTTTTTTGCATCTATGCAAATAGAGTGTGTGTTTAGACGTGTTTTTTATTATAGAAAGGCAACTATTGGGAAGTGGCACGATTTTTGAAGTGGTGCTTATGTTGACTAGTTTTGATTTTAAGTGAAGCTAACATTCAGTGTTAGCTGTGAAAAGTGAAGATGATATGCTTATATCAAAAGTAAACCCGTCCGAACAAAGATAAATATTAACCTTATTAGAATATATTGCATATGAAAAAGAATTTTTTATTATTGTTGCTATCCATGTTTACAGTGGTAGCATGCGCTGATTCAAACTCAGTTCCTATAACTTTCGAACAATTACCCAATGAAGCGCAAACCTTCGTGCAGAAACATTTTCCATCTATTCAAATAGATTATGTACTCATGGAAGAAGGTTGGAATACTGAATATGAGGTTCGTTTATCTAATAGCACAAAATTAGAATTCAATCAACACGGAGACATACGACAAGTGGATTGCGAATATGGGTTTGTTCCTGAGAGTATTTTACTCACTCCAATCAAAAGCTATTTAAAAACGCATTTTCCAAATACCAACGTGACGGAATACCATGTTGAGCGAAAATTAATCAAGGTAGAACTAAATACTGGTTTGGAACTGATTTTTAATGCTCAAGGCGGTTTCTTGAGAATGGATGATTGATATTAGACACGTTTAGGCAACTAGGCTTTAAACAATGAGAGAAAGTATAGAGATTTGTGAACATGTTTCAGCATGGCGCATTTCTCTATCTTGCTCTCTCATAACTAATCTTTAACTATATCATATACAACTAAACATCAAACAATTTATGAATCCTAAAAAAATGTTTCGCTCTGCAAATAGAATGATAGCAGGTGTTTGTGGCGGATTCGCTGAGTATTTTGAAGTTGATCCCACGATTATACGTGTTGCGATGGCCTTCTTTATTTTCTTTACAGGCATTTTTCCAGGTGTTTTGTTTTATTTTATTTTAATGCTCATTATGCCTAATGCTAATGCATAATGTATTTCTTTAGTCTCAAATTCAATTCTTAATTTGGGTCAACTTCTTGAATTCATCAATACGATTTTATTTAGTCAATTTTTTCTCTAAAGTTGATTGTATATTGATGCAGTCAATGATTATGTGTTATCAGAAAACCTAATACGATTATGTTAGAAACAAGAACTATCAATCTGGATGGAATAATTTTTCATATCAATAACGATGCTTTTATCGCGTTGTCCAATTATCTCCATGAAGTAGAGTTGCATCTTCCTGTTGAAGAGCGCATGGCTACTATGAAAAACATAGAGTCCGGATTAGCCGAACGATTTCAATCATTACTGTTTGCTAAAAATAAACAAGTGATAGATATGGAAATAGTAGGAAAGATAGAGGATGTGGTTGAAACATGTAAATCTGGTCACAAAAAACGTCCTAAAGTGAAAAAATCAAAACGAAACAATACTGGATGTGCGCGAGTAATCTCTATTACTTTTAGAGTTTTGCTGTTGATGATTTCGTTGCCGATTGTTATAGGTGTTTTTTTTCTTCTTTTTGCTTTCGTGATTTCACTCTTTGGGTTGAGTGCTGCAGTTACAACGTCAGTGCCATTCTTTGGAATGGAAATGTTTCCTAATGAGGGTTGGAAGGAATTGTGTTTCGTTATCTTGGCTCTAATGATAGTTATCCTACCGATTGTGGTAATTATCCATACGATTGTATCACACCTAAAGAATAAGAGAAGCCCTACAAATCGCTTTTGGTGGTTGAATATCTCTTTGTGGTTTATCTCACTTATAGGTATGTGTATGCTTGGTGCTGATGCTATAAACAATATGGCAAAGAACGACCCTTCGTTAATTTCGTTTCTTCAACTTATGAATGAAGAGAATGGTGTGAAAGAAACGAGTCAAACAATGAATTTGGAGTTGCCAGCGTTTCATAGTATAGATGTAGTTGGAGTTGCCGAATTGTCTCTTAGCAACCATCCTAAGCAAAAAGCGACAATCCATGCGGAACAATTGACAAACGTATCTACACAAGTTAAAGATAGTGTGCTTTGTATAATGGTAGATGACTCTCATTATAATTATGTGGTATTGGAAATAGCACTGCCTAAATTTAAGCATATCCGTGTTGGTGGAACTTGTAAGATGCAAACAATAGAGGGTAGAAAACTCGTGCAGGATTCTATCACAATGCACCTCTCGGGTGTGACAACTGTTGATATGCATCTGCAAACGAAGCATTTATATATCAATGCCAAGGGTACTAATCATTTGCTTTTTGAAGGGTATGCCAATAATGCTGAGGTTATTTTAACTGGAGCAGCACGTCTCCAAGCCATGGATTTGTTAGTGCAGGATATGCATATCAATTGTGCAGGTGCTAGTCGTGCTGAAATTTCGGTTCAAAACCAATTATGGGCACAAGCGGCAGGATCCACTAAGATTTTATATAGAGGCGAACCTAACATACTGCAAAAGATAGCAGTAGGTGGCAGTCTTATAGAGCATATCTAATCTAAAACAAATGACATGACACAAGATTTGCATATGTACAAATTTTGGTGTACCTTTGCACCAAAATTGTGCTAATATGCTACTTGATCAAGTCATCCGCGCTATTCAACCCATACAAGTGTTGGGGCATATAAATCAATCGGTGTCGATTGACTATTTGCTTACAGATAGCCGCCAATTGAATACAACTCCTCAAAATACATTGTTTTTCGCTATCAAAACAGAAAAGAACGATGGCGCTAATTATGTCAACCTACTTTGGAGTAAGGGAATCAAGGTGTTTGTGGTCTCAAGAGGTTCACAGGATTTATTCTCACTTCAAGAGGGAATGTGTGTGTTGTTAGTGGAGAATGTGTTACAAGCATTGCAAGACTTGGCTGCCTACAAACGTTCTTTGTATTCTTGTCCTGTAATCGCTATCACGGGTTCAAATGGTAAAACAGTCGTAAAAGAATGGCTATATCAACTCTTGAAGGAGGACTTTCATATTACTCGTTCTCCCAAATCGTATAATTCTCAAATAGGTGTTCCTCTATCAGTTTGGCAAATCTGTGAGCAAACCCAACTTGCCATCATAGAGGCGGGAGTCTCTCAACCGGGAGAGATGGAACGTCTTGAACCTATCATACGTCCAACATTGGGTGTGATCACATATATAGGTGTTGAACATGGAGAGAATTTTGCATCTATGGATGATAAGAGGGCTGAAAAACTTAAATTATTTGCTCATTGCCCTTTTGTGGAAGATGCTTCACATCAAAATGTACGGACATGTGCGGCTGTGCTCAGGGCCTTAGGATACGACGAGGATACTATCAATGAACGCATTTTGCATCAGACTCATGAGACGGTATTGCAAATCAATTTGAAGGGGCTGATTGATAATGTGAAAAGTTTCAAGGCTTTACTTGAGCCCAAGACTAAGTTAACATGTATGGTCAAGGCATTTGCCTATGGTGCGGGGAGTGTAGAAGTGAGTAAAGCTCTACAACAATCTCAAGTCGCAGATTATCTTGCAGTGGCAGTGGCTGATGAAGGATGTGAACTTAGAAAATCAGGTATAACATTGCCCATTATTATCATGGCTCCTGAATTGGCGGCATTGGACCTTATCCTTGAAAATAATTTGGAACCGAATATCTATTCCTTCCAATCACTTGAGAATATAATAGCAGCTGTAGAGGCGAAAGGATTGGAGAGTTACCCCATTCATATAAAAATAGACTCAGGCATGCATCGCTTGGGATTTTATATTGAGGAGATTCCAATGCTTATTGAACGACTCAATAGCACGAATGCAGTTCAAGTAAAAAGTGTCTTCTCTCATTTGGCAGGAAGTGATGACGAGCAGTGGGATGCATTTACCATTCAGCAAGTAAGATACTTTGAAACATGTGCACAAATGTTGCAAGAGGGAATTCATACTAAAATTATTAAACATATTTGCAATTCTGCAGGTATTGAACGTTTTGCTCAATATCAGTTTGATATGTGTAGGGTCGGCATAGGTATGTATGGCATATCCTTTGCGCATAGAACGTTGAATAATGTATGTACCTTGAGGACAACAATAATCAGCATCAAAACAGTTTCAGCTGGTGAAACGATAGGTTATGGAAGGCATACATTGTTACAACAAGATAGAACAATAGCCGTCATACCCATAGGATATGCAGATGGATATGATAGGAGATTATCTAATTACGCAGGTGAGGTAATTGTGCGTGGTAAACGATGTCCAGTAGTTGGCAATATATGTATGGACCAAGCGATGATAGATGTGACGGATACTGACGCACAAGTGGGTGATGCAGTGGAGATTTTTGGAGATAAACTTCCGTTGGAAGAGTTGTCCAACAAATTGCAAACAATTCCGTACGAGATATTGACTTCGGTATCACGACGAGTGCAACGTGTCTACGTATACGAATAATACTTGAGATTTGGAAACGAAAAATGCAATACAATGTAATGATGTGACAATTGGCTATTCCAGTCAATGTATACAATCGGGTTTATCATTTTCTCTCAAGCAAGGAGAGTTGATATGTTTGTTAGGCCCCAATGGATGTGGTAAGTCTACATTGTTAAGAACACTTGCAGGTATTCAACCACCACTGTCCGGAAACATACTCATGAGTGCTGAGCGGCCAATCATGATGACTAGTCGTACGGAATGTGCAAAGGAAATAGCGCTTGTACTTACGGAACGTGTGAGCTTGGAAAATACATCTGTTCACGATGTCGTTGCAATGGGAAGATATCCGTATACATCTTTTTTTGGAGGATTGACGCAACAAGATGAACAAATCATTTACCAATCATTAGAAGCAGTAGGATTGCAACATATTGCGCAGACATATTTCAATGCGCACTCAGATGGTGAGAAACAAAGGGTATTGATAGCCAAAGCTATAGCACAACAAACACCGATTATTCTGCTTGACGAACCTACAGCTCATCTTGATTTACCGAATCGGATACGCATATTGAATTTGTTACAAACATTAGCTCATACACAAAATAAAACCATTTTGATTTCAACTCATGAACTGGAATTGGCTAAAACAGTATCGGATCGAGCATTGTTGATGTGGAGAGATGGAGTGGTTTTGGATACAATAGAGAACCTACAAAAAAAAGATTTGTTCTCCAAAGCTTTTGATATGGATTTATCGGAAATAGGATATTTTAAATAATAATATATAAAACTGTTTGATTTTTTTATGCAATTGAAATTTGATTTTAAGGACGTCTTTCGTCCTAAATTGTTGGATTGTTTGCGCAATTATTCCAAAAAACTATTGTTTCAAGATGCTACGGCAGGCCTTATTGTTGGTGTAGTTGCTATTCCGTTGGCTATAGCCTTTGGTATTTCTTCTGGTGTAGGACCTGCAGAAGGTTTGATAACGGCTATCATTGCAGGTTTCATTATTTCCTTTTTTGGAGGTAGCAAGGTGCAGATTGGTGGGCCAACTGGCGCCTTTATCATCATTATCTATAGCATCATACAACAACATGGATTGTTAGGTCTTACACTATCCACGATGATGGCAGGTTTGTTATTGGTGATGATGGGGTGTTTCAAGTTGGGTAATATCATCAAGTTTGTTCCTTATCCTGTGGTAATCGGTTTTACAGCGGGTATCGCTCTTACGATTTTTATGACTCAAATCAATTCTTTGTTAGGATTGGGCATTGAGAATGTGCCAGCTGATTTTATACATCAGATTGTATGTTATGCTCAAAATATATCCCATGCTCATATAGGTTCCTTGTGCGTGGGAATAGGGTCTATACTGATTATTATATTCTCTCCTAAATTGTCGAAACGTATTCCAGGTTCGTTGGTTGCTATCATTGTTATGACCTTTTTGACGTGGTTACTCAAACGATTTGCGGGAGTAGAAGGTATAACAACGATTTCCGATTTATATCAATTGCCGAATGGTATTCCTGCTCCCCATTTCCCACAGTTTGTATTGCAAGAAGGTCAGACGTGGTGGAATCTAATTCAGGACCTTTTCCCCTCTGCTTTTACTATTGCCATGTTAGGTGCAATAGAAAGTCTTTTGTCTGCCATTGTCGCTGATGGTGTCATCGGTGATAAGCATAATTCCAACACAGAACTTATAGCACAAGGTTTAGCGAATATATGTGTTCCATTCTTTGGAGGAATACCTGCTACGGGGGCTATTGCGCGCACCATGACAAACATCAATAATGGCGGAAAAACTCCTATTGCCGGATTGGTACATACGGGTGTATTGTTACTAGTATTGCTTTTTATGGGAAATTTAGTGGGCATGATTCCTATGGCATGTTTGGCAGGTGTACTTGTTATGGTAAGTTATAATATGTCTGGATGGAGAACATTCTTATGGTTGCTAAAAAATCCGAAATCAGACTTAGTGGTGATGTTAGTAACATTTGTTTTAACGGTATTATTCAACCTTACGATTGCTATTGAAATAGGACTATTATTAGCGGTAGTTTTATTCCTTAAACGTACCAATGAAGCCACTGTAATTCGTTCCTTTAGTGGAGAAATAGATCCTGCTAGCAATAATGATGTGCAAATGGGAGATATTGAGATGTTGCATATACCCGAATGTACTGAAGTGTATGAAATAGATGGACCATATTTCTTTGGGGTTGCTAATAAATTTGATGAGATAAGTCGATCTGTTGGAAAGAATGGCCAAAAAGTTCGTATCATACGAATGAGGAAGGTAAGTTTCATAGATTCTACTGGTCTTCATAATCTAGAACAGTTGTACCAACGTACGCAATCATGTGGAGTGCAATTGGTTTTGTCTGGTGTCAATGAAAATGTATTCCAAACACTTGAAAAGGCTGGTTTGGTAGATGTGATAGGTAAAAAGAATATACGCAACCATATAAATGGTGCTTTAGAGCGTGCACAAGAAATTATAGACGAGTACAATGCTTGATGTGCTTGTGTAGCATGCTGCAAATGGAAAAAGATTTGCACATCTGCAAAAAAATATGTACCTTTGCTCATTCTATTGGCGAATGGGTAGTTGTTGACCCTTAGCCGTAAACATTTGTAGGTTTATATAATTATGATTAAAATTACTTTTCCGGACGGTGGAGTCCGTGAGTATGAGAGTGGTATTAGCGCTCTCCAAGTAGCTGAGAGTATCAGCACACGTTTAGCACAAGATATACTTGTTGCAAGTACTAAAACAGCCAATAGTGATTGGCAAATTGTGGAACTTAATACGCCTATCAATGAGGATTGCGAAATTAAGTTGCATAAATGGGATGATGCAGAGGCTAAGCATGCTTTTTGGCATACATCCAGTCACTTGATGGCAGAAGCATTACAAGAACTATATCCAGGTATACAATTTGGTATAGGACCTGCTATTGAGAATGGTTTTTACTATGATGTATATCCAGCAGAAGGCCAAGTTATCAAAGATAGCGATTTTCCTGCTATTGAACAAAAGATGATGGAACTTCGTGCTAAAAAGGAACAGTTAGTTAAGCAATCCATCAGCAAGGCTGACGCATTGACAGCCTTCAATGCAAAAGGGCAAACGTATAAATGTGAGTTGATCTCAGAATTAGAAGATGGGCAAATCACTACGTATACACAAGGATCATTTACAGATCTTTGCAAAGGTCCTCACCTCATTTCTACCGAGCCAATCAAAGCCCTTAAGGTGTTGAGTTGTGCCGCTGCTTATTGGCGTGGAGATGACTCTAGACCTATGATGACGCGTATTTATGGCATCTCTTTCCCTAAAAAAGCAATGTTGGATGAATATCTTACGTTACTTGAAGAAGCAAAAAAACGTGACCATCGTAAGATAGGTAAAGAATTGGACTTGTTCATGTTTAGTGAAACAGTCGGTAAGGGGTTGCCTATTTGGTTGCCTAAGGGAACTGCACTTCGTTTACGTTTGGAAGATTTTTTGAAGAAAATACAAAAACGTTATGGCTATCAACAAGTCATTACTCCTCATATCGGTAATAAGAACTTGTATGTTACTTCAGGTCACTGGGATCACTATGGTAAGGATTCGTTCCAACCTATTGCAACACCAGAGGAAGGGGAAATGTACTTGCTTAAACCAATGAACTGCCCTCATCACTGCATGATTTTTAAAAATAGTCCACGCAGTTATAAAGACCTTCCATTCCGTTGTGCAGAGTTTGGTACAGTATATCGCTATGAGCAATCTGGTGAGTTGCACGGCTTGACGCGTGTTCGCTCATTTACACAAGATGATGCGCATATTTTCTGCCGTCAAGACCAAGTGAAACAAGAGTTTATTAGAGTAATGGAGATCATAGAGATTATCTTTAAATCACTCAATTTTGAGAATTTTGAAGCGCAAATATCTCTTCGTGATCCGAATAATACAACCAAATATGTAGGGTCAGATGAAGTCTGGGAAATGGCAGAGAAGGCTATTATTGAAGCTTGTGCAGAGAAAGGGTTACCAGCCAAGGTAGAATATGGTGAGGCTGCTTTCTATGGCCCTAAATTGGATTTTATGGTTAAGGATGCTCTTGGACGTCGTTGGCAGTTGGGAACAATCCAAGTGGATTACAACTTGCCAGAACGTTTTGGACTTGAGTACACAGGTGAAGACAATCAAAAGCATCGTCCTGTAATGGTGCACCGTGCTCCATTCGGAAGTATGGAACGTTTTGTTGCAGTACTCATAGAACACACTGCTGGTAAGTTCCCTCTATGGTTGACACCAGATCAAGCAGTCGTGTTGCCTATTTCTGAGAAATCAAACGAATATGCATGGAAGGTTAAAGAAATGCTTGAAGCACAAGATGTTCGTGTGATAGTAGATGACCGTAACGAAAAATTAGGACGTAAGATTCGTGATAACGAATTGAAACGTATTCCTTACATGCTGATTGTTGGTGAGAAAGAAGCAGAACAAGGTTTGGTTAGTGTACGCCAACAAGGAGCTGAAGAAAAAGGTCAAATGACTATACAAGAGTTTGCAGATTTTATCAATACAACAGTTCATAAACAAATGAATGCATATTGATAATTTCATGATAAACAAAAAATCAGCACTAGAAAAGTGCTGATTTTTTTATGTATGTATTGTAATATTCTAATCCGTTTTAGGAGAGTTCTTGCTGCAATGTTTCAATATCTGCATATGTTTTCCAACCGAATGATTCGCCCACTTCTCGATTGATAGCAATATCATCCACAAAAATGAATGGTACTTCATTTGGATAGAGAGCACGGATACGTTGGTCTACAATTTGGTAGATGGTAGGATTGGGCTTACTAACGTGCAATAGATGGGATGCAAACGCATCTTCAAATACATGATCTAAGGCATAGTTCTCTTTGATATGTTCCCAATGTAGTTCGTTGTTATTGCTTAGCATAAAAAGATGATGCCCTTTTCTCTTCCATTCATGCAGTATGTCTATGCGATATGGGGGGATATGATCATGCATAGCATTCCATGCGTCGATGACATCTTTACGTGTTTTATCACTTTGGGCCATTCCTAGGATCTGCTCTATGAAATCATTTGTGGAAATTTGTCCTACCTCATATTGCTCCATCAATGAATTTTCAATACCTTCTCCATTATTTGACAAACCTAATACCTTCTCCATATTCTGCTTGCCAATAATATTCTCCATGCACTGCAAGCATAGAGGCATATTATGCCGCATGAGTACTCCACCCATGTCTAGAATGATGACAGCCATACTTATTGTTGAATAGGATTGCCTAAAATGTCAAAGTATTCACCATTGTGCTCAATGACAATCATTCCATCTACAAATCGTTTGCTGATGGTTGATTTGTTTGTCGGATTGTCTATAGCAGTTGGAACTTTAACATGTAGGTTGCACGTCGCTTTAAAGTCATCCAATGTAGCCGTAATAACATAATCACCCTCAGTATTGGATGTGATAATGGCATAGGTTCCCATTCCTTTTACTTTGACAGCTCGCGCATGGTCTGCTCTGAAAGAAACGGTTTGATTGGTTGCATTCGTAGGTAGGATAGTCGCATGTATTTCTACGGTATCTCCTACCATCATCTCTATATCAGTTTCTTCCAATACCATACTTTCTACAGCAATCTGTCGTGGCTCAGTTCGAATCTCCCATGCTGCAATACCATTACCTAAACAATATTCGTATAGATTAACTGTTACAGAGTCTATTTTCTCTAAATAGAAAAATTCTCCTACAGATGCATTGCCATCATATCCACTTGAACCCAATGGCTCTTGTGTGTATAATGCGCTACACTTGGTAGAGGACATATCTCGCAAACTCCATCCACCATTGTAGTTGCTACCTGAAGGATGAACAAAAAGTTCATGATCACTAAGGGTGAAGATAACGCCACCTACTGTACTGTTACGATTAGGAGCTGTGGTTGATGAAGAGATGGCACCATATGCGCCTTTATCACCATCTTTGTACAGGTGGAAACCAGATGTACGAACTTGATAAACAAAATGATTAGGATTGTTATTGATAGGGATGACATACCCAGCTGTGGTTCCTTCAAGACTAACAGGAGCGGAAATGGTAGATACATACTGACCATTTACAATCTTAACAATCTCAACAAATTTTTGCTTGTTAGGAAAAAAATAAACATATCCGCCAGTGGATGAAAATATATCACCACTGGCTGTCGGAAAATTTGTTTGTCCTGTGTGATTTAAAGTAAAAGAAATAGTCTGACTACTATTATCATTGGCTTTGTAAACTGTTAGTTGGTTAGGGGTAGAAGCTGTTGAAGATGTGTGCAGAATAAGGTTACCAGCATCATCTCTACAAATACCATGACGAGGAGTGGTCATGCCAGTCTCGGCCAAAAGCCCTGTAGTGTCGATTGTAATCACTTTTTGAGCCAAATAGTCTGCAACATAGAATTTACCATTGATATAAGCAGCTTGTTGCGCTTGTTTATATTTCCCCTCTTTCGTAGTTGGGAAGTTTGCTGGTAAATTGTTGTTGGAGGAACTTTTACGAAAAAGTTCTGTGACATAAACTTGTTCTAATGGCTCAACGGGTACCATACTTTCCCAATCAATATCTTCTATTTCAGGCATTGCACTCGGGAGGAGATAATCGCATGTCATCATATAGCATCCTAAATCTCCGTGTTGAGTATAAATGGCTTTGTCATTAACGCACCAAGTGGCTATTTGCAGTCCAGCATCGTGGCATTTCTTTGCATAATACTTGGTTATACCTTTGATTTGTACGCTCGGATTGATTCCCCATTTTTTGCACCATTCAAAACGAGTGTCATTCAATTCGTAGCACAAGAATTGACATTTCAACGCAGGATAGTTGGTACGAACATATTCCAGCGATTTTTGCATAGAAGTGAGGATAATAGCCTTATCTACCAACCCATGTTTTTGTATCAGTGCATACAATGTGGGGAAAAGGTGCATGTCACTATTGTTGATACCTACAGCCCATTTTAGTTCAATGATGGGGAACATGTTATAGTTTTTGCATATCTCCAAAAAACGATCTACTGTACATACTTTTCCGGTGTATTGAACTCCCCCCCTCGTTTGGGTAAGCGTCAGTGCTTGAAGTTCGGCTAACGTGCTATTAGGGATGCTTACGTCTGCATGTCCTCCTCGAGACAAGTCGTCATCGTGCCAACATACACATTGTCCATCACTGGTCGTTTTAACGTCTATTTCCATACCGGTGTATCCATAGTAATTGATAGCACTCATGAATGCTTCTTCGGTATTTTCTACTCCGCGATAACTACCACGGTGTCCTGCAAAAAGAGGTTTCCATGCGAAACATTGCATTTGAATGAACAATGTTACAACTAAAATAGTAAAAATTTTTCTCATGATATAATACTTTAATGTTATAATTCTCTATATTTGGCTAAAATAATTCCTGTTGCTATTGATACATTGAGACTTTCTGGCTTATCCATAGGAGCACTACCTAAAGCATAACTTGGAATGCATACTGGGTGAGTGATATATTGTTTTATTTCGTCGCTAATGCCCTTGCCTTCATTACCCATAATGATGATGCAAGTTTCGTTTTTTGGGAAAGCATTAGGTGTATAGATATTTTTTCCATCCAATAACGTCCCGATTATAGGAACTGATGGAGGTAATTGGGCAAACCATTTCGGTAGCGATAAGTAGTGAATTCGTACATGCCCCAAAGAGCCCATAGTGGCTTGTATAACCTTTGGATTATAACAATCAACAGTCTGAGGAGAACAATAGATATCTTTCACACCAAACCAATCAGCAGTACGAATGATGGTTCCCATATTGCCTGGGTCTTGGATAGAATCCAATACTAAACATAAGCCTTGGGGAGATTCGCTTTGTGTAGGGTAACTTGATTGGCGAAAAACACCAATGATACCTTGAGGAGTACGCATAGAGGACATTTTAGAGATGTCTTCATTGGTTGCGATGTAAACCCTTTGTGGTGCATGCTTTTGTATGGTAAGCATCTCCTCACTCTGCATATCAATGACAGATGGATCAACAAAACACTCAACCAACTCAAAATGTGCATATAACATAACTATACTTTTGAGTCCTTCCGCAACAAAGAGACGCTCTTCGTCTCGATTCTTTTTCATTTGAAGACCGCGAACGAATTTGATTTGTGATTTGGATACATCCATGGATATGCTTAATATAGAAGCTTAATATCTTGAGTATTTTAAAACGCTACAAAATTATAGAATTTGTTGCATATCTGCAAATAAAAATGTAACTTTGCAGCCGATATATTGAGTTTTAAATTCTATTTGGATCCAATCTCTCGCAGTTCTATATGATACGTGGCAGCATAAAATATAATTTTTGTTTTTTAGCGATCCTATGTTGTATATTATCTGCATGTAGTACTACCAAGTTTGTTCCCGAAGGTAAACTGTTGTTGAACAAGACTAAGATTGAGATAGAAGGAACGAAAGATGTTACGTCGGCGGATCTGAAAGCATACCTACGACAAAAGAATAATTCCGAGATATTAGGTTTCTGGAAACTTCAACTCCAAATTTATAATACAGCTCCTACGGATACCACAACAAAGTCAAAGAAACGTTTGGCTCGCAATGCTCATCGAATGGGGGAGGCACCAGTCATCTTTGATGCTGACATGTCCTCTGCTAGTATGAATCAATTGCAATTGGTAATGCAGAATAAAGGATATTTTAATGCTCAGGTAGATACAACAATGTTCGTAAAGGACCGTAAGTTATCAATCACTTATCATGTCAAAGCGAATGAACCATATCAGCTTAGAAACTGCTCTTATTTATTTCCACAAGCAGATTTGAAATCATTTGCTACTGATAAAGAGCGAACATTACTTAAGGAGGGAATGTTGTTTGATGCACAAGTGTTGGATGAGGAGAGGCAGCGTATTAGTAGCGCAATGAGACGTAATGGGTATTATTTCTTTGACAAGGAATTGATCAAATATACTGCGGATAGTTCTCTCAATGCAAGAAAAGTTGACATTGAGATGGGACTTCAAAACTATATTGGCGAATGGTCCAACGAACAGAAAAAAAGATTGTTTACCAAATATATCGTGTCTGAAGTCCATTTTCATATGGATTATGATCCTGCTTTTGTTCCAGAAAATGCAACGGTTGTTTCAAGTCAAAAGGATAAGTATTATTTTACTTGGATCAATCAAACTCTCTTGCGTGAACGAACGCTTATCAAGAACTGTCTAATAAGACCTGGTGAAGTTTTTAATGAGCGATTGGTAGAGTTGACGTATGAGCGTTTCAATCGATTGGGTATAGTGAAATATGTAGACATATCATTTGATCCAGTAAGTGACAATGAGTTGGAATGTCATATAGTTCTTTCTCGTAGCAAACTTAACTCTATCAGTGCCAATATCGAAGGAACTTATTCTGCAGGGGATTGGGGTATAGCTGCAGGTTTAGGGTATATAAACAAAAATATCTTCAAAGGAGCTGAAGAGTTATCTTTGAATGCAGGTGTTGGCTATGAGTGGAGAGCAAATGGAGGACGTGCGATAGAGGCCAAAGCTGAGGCTGGTCTCAAATTTCCAAATCAGTTAAATGTAAACTTGATGTACAATTACCAAACGAGACCTAATGAGTTTACACGAACGATCGCCAATGCAGATTTGAGTTATCGTATTGCACGTAGAAGAAGTAAATGGACCCATGACTTCCGATTTGTAGATATTAGTTATGTTTACCTGCCGTGGATAAGCAAAGAGTTTAGTGAGACATTCCTCAAACCAACAAATATTTTGAAGTACTCCTATGAAGATCACTTGATCGCGGCTTTCAGTTATGGTTGTACGTATAGTTCATTTAGGGAGAAGCAACCCTTACGCTCTTTTAGTACGCTCAATATGCAAGTGGAGTTGGCTGGTAACTTGCTTTACGCATTATCTTTGATTGCTAAGTTGCCACAAAATGCAGATGGCGCATACACGATAGGGAAGATTCCATTCTCTCAATATGTAAAAGCGGATGTATCATATGTGTACAATCAGATTTTCAACGAGAAACATCGCTTGGTTTATCATGCTGCATTAGGAGTGGCTATTCCTTTTGGTAATGCGCAAACGATACCTTTCGAAAAACGCTATTTCTCGGGAGGAAGCAATAGTTTGCGAGGCTGGACTATTCGTAGTCTTGGTCCTGGTGGATATCAAAGCACTGGTGGACGAATAGATTATAACAATCAATCAGGAGATATACGTTTGGATCTAAACTTAGAATATCGATTCAAGGTGTGGTCGTTTATTGAATTGGCAGCATTTACTGATGCGGGAAATATTTGGACGATTCGCCCATATGAAGCACAGACATATGGTGATTTCCAATGGGATAGATTTTACCAAGAAATAGCATGGAGTTATGGAGCCGGATTGCGATTGGATTTTACCTTCTTGGTTTTCCGTTTGGATTTTGGTTTCAAATTATATGATCCAAGTCGTCTATATCATGATAACAGGGCATGGCGTACAGCCAAGAATGGCTTAAATTGGAAAGAAGATGCAGCCGTGCATTTCGCAATAGGATATCCATTCTAAACGCAATACAATGTTAAAACCCTATTACATAGAGCATGTGTTAGAAGCTGGATGTGATGAAGCAGGACGCGGCCCTTTGGCGGGTAGTGTGTTTGCTGCGGCTGTCATCCTGCCTATGGATATTGATTCCAATATGTGTGAAGGATTGGTAGAACGGCTCAATGATTCCAAACAATTAACGGCAAAACAGCGCTACGAACTGAGACCTTTGATTGAAAAATATGCTCTTGCATTTGCAGTGGCTCAAGTGACTCCTGAAGAGATTGACCAAATCAATATACTCAATGCTAGTATATTGGGCATGCATAGGGCATTGGATCAGTTGAGTGTTGTTCCTGCACACATATTGGTAGATGGCAATAAATGGAAACCATATGTGCCTCAAAATGATTGTTTAGAAATACCTGCTCAAACAATTGTTAAAGGGGATGGAAAATATCTTAGCATTGCAGCTGCAAGTATATTGGCCAAAACATATCGAGACGATTATATGATGCACTTGCACGATATGTATCCTAATTACCATTGGGACAAAAATATGGGGTATCCAACCAAAGAACATTATCACGCAATTCTGCAATTTGGTATTACACCTTATCATCGTAAAACATTTAAATTAATCAAGGAATAATAGCACAATCTATGTGAAGAATAACGAGAGAACTCGTGAGTAGAATGGTTGCTGCAAATAATTTTTTATATCTTAAACTCTAATGCCCTACAAACATCTATGGTCACAATCTAATAAGTTATGAAGAAAATATTCAATAACATATTGATGATATTTACCTATCCTATGTCATGGTTATATGCGACCGCAGTTTGGATAAGAAACATGTTGTATGATGACCATATATTGCGTTCTACAAAAGTGAACATTCCTACTATATGTGTGGGTAATTTGGCTGTAGGAGGAACAGGTAAAACGCCTATGACTGAGTATCTAATCTCGTTATTATCCAAGAATTATCGAGTAGCAGTGTTGTCTCGAGGCTATGGTCGTAAGACTCATGGTTTTCGTATCGCACAACCAGAAGATTCAGCACTTACTATTGGAGATGAACCGATGCAGATATTTATGCATTTTCCTCATATACCTATCGCAGTTTGTGCGGATCGTGTGATGGGAGTTAAAAAACTAAAACAAATCTATCCAGATTTACAATGCATTATTTTGGATGATGCCTTTCAGCATCGAAAAATAGTTTGTGGCTATAATATATTGCTTACATCGTATGATCGTCTATACGTCAACGATTCTTTTCTTCCCGTAGGTCGATTGCGTGATATACCAAAACAAAGTCTACGTGCAAATGCTATCGTTGTTACGAAGTGCCCAGAGAATATGCGACCGATAGATAAACGTGTCGTTTATAATGCTTTACATTTGCCATCTTATCAACATTTATTCTTTTCCTCAATGGTTTATGGTAACGTTGAGATAAAGGGAAAACCGTTGGTTTTGACTGGAATTGCTCATCCTGAATATATGTTTCAACATATTCAAAAAACACATCCAAATGCAGAGTTACTGGCATACGCAGATCATCATATCTTCTCATCGTACGACGTAAATGCCATTTTAAAGAAAGCAGAAGACTTTGACTGTATAGTGACCACAGAAAAAGACTATACTCGACTGAAGTTGACAGAACTCAAAGACGCTTTAGCAGATAAACTATGTGTATTACCAATACATATGGATTTCGATGCAGAGCAATCTCTTTTTGAGCGAGAAGTGTTGTTGTATGTGGCAGAGAATTGTCGAAAAATGAAATAAAGAGTTATGCACATATTTAGATTATTAAAACGTTTTATACCACCTTATAAGTGGCAGTTGATGTTGAATCTATTGTTTAATATTTTTTCAACTATATTGTCATTGTTTTCGTTTGCAGCCATTATACCCGTCTTGCAGATGTTGTTTGGATTGGAAAGTATGCAGTCGGAATATGTTTCTATAACAAGCACCATGTCAATGCAACAACTCATAGATGCTGCTAAAAACAATATGTATTGTTTCCTATATGAATTGGTAACATTGCGCGGACAACAATATGTACTCATGCTACTGGGCGTTTGGTTAGTTACGCTAACAGGCTTAAAGTGCCTAACTGCTTGGTTGGCCAATTTTTTTATGGTACCTATACGTACAGGAGTTCTAAGGGATTTGAGAGCGCAACTTTATCGCAAAGTGGTTGGATTGCCAATAGGCTTCTTTACAGAGGAACGTAAGGGGGATGTCATGTCTCGTATGACAAATGATGTAGGGGAGGTGGAAGCAAGTATTATGTCCACATTGGATATGCTATTCAAGGACCCTATCATGATATTGGTGTACTTGATAACCCTATTCTTTATCTCATGGCAATTGACTCTTTTTGTACTCCTATTATTACCATTTGCAGGATGGCTGATAGGACGAATAGGTAGAACCCTTAAACGTGCATCTACCAAAGGTCAAGAACAGAATGCAGAAATTTTGACACAAATTGATGAAACATTAGGAGGATTGCGAGTGGTAAAGGCGTTTAATGCAGAAAATAAACTTATTGATCGTTTCTTAGTACTCATCAATGCTACGCGTGCTACATTCAATCGAATCAATAGGCGTTATTACTTAGCTCATCCTGTTTCTGAGTTTTTAGGAACATCACTTATTGCAATTTTATTATGGTATGGTGGTTCCCTGATTTTAAGTGATAATGCAAGTATTGACGCTGCTACATTTATTTACTATTTAGTGATTTTCTATTCCATTATCAATCCTGCAAAAGATTTGAGTAAAGCAACATATGGTATTAGAAAAGGTTTGGCCTCTTTGGAACGAATAGATAAGATTCTAAATACAGAGTCAAACATTAAGGAAATAGAAAATCCTAAAAAAATTGTTGATTTTGATTCGGTTATTCGTTACGAAGATGTATCGTTCGCATATCAAGTTGATCGACCAGTTTTGCAACAAATCAATCTAGATATTAAGAAAGGACAAACTGTAGCCTTGGTGGGACAATCAGGAAGTGGAAAAACGACATTAGCAGATTTATTACCTCGTTTTTATGATATACATGGAGGACGAATAACAATTGATGGTATTGATATTCGTGAACTTAAAACCTATGATTTGCGTGCTTTGATGGGCAATGTTAATCAAGAAGCAATATTATTTAATGATACGTTCTATAATAACATTACTTTTGGTGTGGAGTCCGCTACAATGGAAGAGGTAAGGCAGGCCGCACGTATCGCAAATGCAGATGATTTTATCATGGCAACTCCTTTGCAATACGAAACAACAATAGGTGATCGTGGTTCAAGGTTGAGTGGGGGACAAAGACAACGTATTTCTATTGCGCGTGCGATTCTCAAGAATCCTCCTATACTTATATTGGATGAAGCCACATCTGCTTTGGATACGGAGTCAGAAAAATTGGTACAAGAAGCATTAGAGAATTTGATGAAGGAGCGTACAACTTTGGTTGTGGCACATAGATTGAGTACTATACGCAACGCAGATGTGATATGTGTTATGCATGAAGGAAGGATAGTAGAAAGAGGAACGCATGAGCAACTGCTTGCACAAAATGGTTATTATAAACGTTTGGTTGATATGCAGCAAGATAAATAAAAACAGCAAACAGGTTGCCAATTGCAACCTGTTTACTGTTTTGTATAGATATTTTGTTTATCCTTTATTTCCAACTAATTTCTTTATTTCATTTAGTTTATTAAGGGCTTCTAGAGGTGTGAGATTGTTAATGTCTATAGACTTTACTTCATCTCGTATTTGTTCCAACACAGGGTCGTCCAATTGGAAAATACTTAATTGCATACCTTCAGGGGCTGCTATGGTAGCTTTGCCAGTTCCAATAGTCGGTTTGTTTGTTTGAGTTACGATCCGTTGTTGCGTATCTTGCCTATTATTCCCTTCCAAGTCTAATAGAACTTCATTGGCACGTTGAACGATACTTGTAGGCAATCCTGCCAATTTTGCTACATGGATACCGAAACTATGTTCTGCTCCGCCTCGAACAAGTTTTCTAAGGAAGATAATCTTGTTATCTTTTTCTTTTACAGATACATTATAATTCCTTATTCGCTCAAAGGACTTTTCCATCTCGTTCAGTTCATGGTAGTGGGTGGCAAATAATGTTTTTGCGTGACCACGTTGTTCGTGTATATGCTCTACGATTGCCCAAGCTATGGATATGCCATCATATGTAGAAGTTCCTCGTCCTAATTCGTCAAATAGAACTAAACTGCGTTCGCTTAGATTGTTAATAATGCTTGCAGCTTCGTTCATCTCAACCATAAATGTAGATTCGCCTAAACTGATGTTATCACTCGCTCCTACACGAGTAAAAATCTTATCTACGACGCCAATGGAGGCACTTTCTGCTGGTACAAAAGAACCCATTTGGGCCATCAATACAATAAGGGCTGTTTGGCGCAAAAGTGCAGATTTACCTGCCATATTAGGTCCTGTGATAATAATAATCTGTTGCCCATTGTTGTCCAATAGTACATCGTTTGCAATATATTCTTCGCCTATAGGGAGTTGTTGTTCTATCACAGGATGTCTTCCTTGGCATATATCAATCACGAGGCTATCATTGATATTGGGACATACATACTTGTTGGTCACAGCCACAGATGCAAAACTTAACAAACAATCCAATTGTGCAACGATGTTTGCATCTATTTGCATCTGTTTGACATAGTTCGTCATATCAATCATCAATTCTTGATACAACCGATTTTCAATGATTTGTATTTTTTCCTCAGCAGAAAGAATGGTTTCTTCGTATTTCTTTAGTTCTTGCGTGATGTAACGCTCTGCATTTACTAAGGTTTGCTTACGAATCCATTCTTGAGGTACCAACTCTTTGTATGTGTTTCGTACTTCTAAATAATATCCAAAAACATTGTTATAACCTATTTTTAGACTTTGGATACCTGTCGTTTCAATCTCTCTTTGTTGTAGGCGTAGAAGGTATTCTTTTCCATTTAGTTGGATATCTCTTAGCTCGTCCAATTCAGAATTGATGCCAGATGCGATGATATTAGGACGTCCTTGTACTGCAGGTGGGTCGGGATTTATTTCTCGTTCTATTCGTTGACGAATATCTTCACATAAACTTATTTGCTCACCTAAAAGCATTAGATAAGAATTGTCGGTTGCATTCGAACAGATGCTTTTGATGGTAATCAAGGCTTTCAATGCTTTGCTTAGTTGTACCATCTCTCTTGGACTGATACGTCCCGTTGCAATTTTGCTGACGATACGTTCCATGTCTTGAATGCCACTAATCTCTTGTTTGAGCAATTGCCGTTGGTCTGGGTATTTAAATAAGTACTCCACGACCATTTGTCGGTTGCGTATTGCTCGTACTTCCTTCAAGGGTAATGCCATCCAACGATGGAGCATTCTACCACCCATAGGTGTTACAGTATGATCAAGTACGTCATATAAAGTACGACTATCTTCATTTTGACCTCTTACCAATTCAAGATTGCGAATGGTGAATCGGTCCAACCATACGTATTTTTCTTCTTCTATTCGGCTGAGTTGCTGTATATGCCCATTCTGAATGTGTTGCGTTGCATCTAAATAATACAATATTGCTCCAGCAGCTATCACACCATTGGGTAGATTATCTACTCCAAATCCTTTGATACTATTTACTTGCCATTGTTTGTATATGCGTTCCAATGTTGCATTACTGGTCATCATCCAATCATCCAGTTCAAATGTGAAGAACTTGCTACCAAACAATGAAACGAACTCATTTCGCTTGCCTCGTTGGAAAAGTACTTCCTTTGGCGCAAAATTCGTTAGCAATTTGTCTATATAGTCAGCTTGCCCTTCTGCGACTAAAAATTCACCCGTGGAGATGTCAAGGAATGCAATGCCGATATTACCCTTGTTGGCAAAGTGTAAGCAGCCTACCCAATTGTTTTCTTTTTGGGTTAGTGTCGTGTCTGAATAACTGACACCAGGAGTGACTAATTCTGTAACCCCTCGTTTGACCAATTTTTTTGTTAGTTTAGGATCTTCCAATTGGTCACAAATGGCTACGCGCATACCTGCTCTTACCAATTTGGGTAAATAGGTATCAAGTGCATGGAAAGGAAACCCTGCCATTTCAATAGATTGTTGGGCTCCCGTTGCACCATTGCTTCGGTGTGTTAAGGTGATGTTTAATACTTTGCTTGCTTTGATTGCATCTTCGCAATATGTTTCATAGAAATCACCACATCTAAACAACAACATAGCATCAGGGTATTGAGCCTTGATGTCGTGAAATTGTTTCATCATAGGTGTTTCTTTAGCAATCTCTTTTTTCATTTCAAATCAATCGATAATTTAAGATTGAACATACGTCCTGTTAGGTAATTGGGACTAGCCCATTGCAACCCATTGGCAGCACTTATCCAATAATAGTTATTGATATTCTTCCATCCAACTACGTTGAATACTTCAAAATAGATACTCAATGATTCAATATGTTTAGCTGAAGGGGAGCGCATAAACTTATCTGTTTGAGCGCTAAAGGTCCTACTTGCTCCTAAATCAATACGTTTGTAAGGTTCCATCCTTCCTAAGAATCGCGATTGTTCATTTCTTGGATAACCAAAGGGTAGCCCCTCACTAAAGAGCAACTTGATATGGAGCTTATATTGAGGTAACTTGGGTATATAATCTTGGAAAAAGAGTGTTAGTGCCCATCGTTGTTCTTGTGGTGAAGGAATCCATCCTCTATTGTATGGGTCTTGTACAAATTGCATACGACTTCTCATGGTGGATATTCCAATCCAACTATCTGCACCTGGTACAAGTTCTCCAAACAATTTCATATCAAGTCCCAAGGTGTAACCTAACGCATCATTATCTCCTGCATATCGGATGCGTACATTGTCCAACGTGTAACTTTGCATACGGTCAATATATTTGGCGTAAGCTTCTACGGTAAACTTAAACGGACGTCCCCATGCTCGGAAGTAGTAATCCGTTCCTATCACTGTATGCACTGAACGCTGAGCCTTTAGGTTTTGATTGATTTCTATTCGATTCACTCCATTCACATCTTGAGCGATTTGTCGAAGTTCTTTATAGAAAGGAGCTTGATAATATAGACCTGTAGCAAAGCGGAATGTTAAATCTCTTTTCCACCCGGGCATCCATGTTACTGAGGCACGAGGGCTAATAAGTACCTCGTTCGTGAAGTTCCACCAGTTTAGACGAAGTCCTCCTACGAGTGTAACATTGCCGTTTTCGGTGTTCCATTTGTATTGATCTTGAATAAATCCTTCAATGCGTCCACTTAATAATTGGGTTTGTCCTTTCAATGAGTAGAATAAGTTCAATTGCTGATATTCGTTAGGAAGAGAATAGCCCATAGAGTCTCTCCATTCCCATTCGTTTATTTGATCGCGTATTACTTCCACATGTCCGCTTACCCCCCATCTGAGTTCATTGCAGTTGCGTTTCCATATACCTTGATGAGATAAGGTAACTACCCCTGCTTGTAATAAGTTACGTGCATGCTCATGACTAACACCCGTTCCTAATACGTTGGATTTGTCGGTGTTGCCATTGATATTTCCTTGTGATGAACTGCTGCTACTTTGGTTGACGTCATCTGCAGGACCTCCTAATGATAACTCATATTCGCTACGAATATCATAGGTCTCTTTCTCATTTGTATAGAAACCACTGAGCGTGAATTGTGTTGCAACTTTGTCCAATGAATTATTTAGTACATTACCCATTGCAGTGAAGGCCCCAAAGGCAGTAATAAATCGGTCTTTTTCTTGTCCTTCATAATGAATAGTGGTATTGATAGTTTGTGTGTACGTACCAAAACTTTCACTCATGGAATCGGGTTTGAAAATATAACTGTTCAAACTAAAGTTCCCCAATAGGCTATATTCCCATTGTGTTTTCTTGTCTTTCCAAGTGAACTGTGTTTGATAATCTACAAAGTTAGGTTGATAGTTTCCTTGTGTGGGTAATGCACCTAACATATATTTACTTGTCTTGTATCGTATACCATGCATTTGCGTGTGCGTACTATCTCCAAATCCGACATATCCATTTGCACCCAATAGACTCAATACTAAACTACTCTCTGTTTTGGTCGGTTTCTTGTATGTAATATCCAAGACCGAGGACATCTTGTCTCCATATTGAGCATCAAATCCTCCAGCGGAGAAGTTAACTTCACGAACCATGTAAGGGTTTACGAAACTCAACCCCTCCTGTTGTCCGCTACGTATTAGTAGTGGACGATGAATCTCTATTCCATTGACGTACACCGAGTTTTCGTCGAAGTTACCTCCTCGTACGTTATATTGTGTGCTAAGTTCGTTGTTCTGATTTACACCAGAGAATGTAACCAAGAGACTTTCAATAGAACCTCCTGTTGCATCCGGCATCAGTCGTACTACTTCCGCTTGTGTTTGCTGCATCGTTCCCGTTTGTTTGCGTATGCTTTCAATGACCACTTCATCTATCAGTTGGTTATCTGCAGGGAGCACAACATTCACGTTAATCACATCGCGTTCTGTATACAACTGCTGACGTATGGTAGTGTACCCAATCATAGAATAAACCACTTCTACTGTATCACCCGTAGGGATGTTGATAGAGTAATACCCATTGATATTGGTTGTGGTGCCCTGTTGAATGATTGCGTTTGCAGTGTCTTGCACATAGACATTGGCATACTCAATACCGACATTTTGTTCATCCAATACGTATCCATAAACACGTGTTGTACGGGCATAGGTGCTTAATCCGCTTACTATGCACCAACACAACAAAGCTATACGCAATCCTTTGCGCATGGTTTGATGATGTTTATGAGTATGAGAAAATAGCATTTACTCTTCGATGAAGCGTTGTACAAGTCGAACGCTACGGGCATAACTTCGCCCATAACTCAAGTTGGTATATATCTCTTGTGAACGGAACACTAATACTTGGGCAGCTTCATTATTAATGGCTGTTGATGTCCAATAACGTCCCGAAATATCTACGTCCATGATATTGGTGCCATGTCGATACCCAACAGCAGGTAGGAAGACCGCGCCAGCTTTTTCCATTGCTTCCCATTGACTTAGGGTATAGTTGTTGACTGTTTGATAATAAGGTAATCCAGAACCACTTGCGCATCCGGGTTTGAATGTGCATTCCTTAGGCAATACCCAATAATCAGGCAATAAGACATACCCATTGATACCATTAATGCGTGCTGCTCCAAATTTGCTGTTGGCATAGTCACGGGTCTGTAATAGATAATCCCATTCGCTTTTCGATAGCGTGTACCACGTATTGGCAGGAAAGAGAGTAGCGCCAAATTGGATTGTATTTTTACCCCAATCAATGAAAGTTCCGTTGTAGTCATCGTCTTTTGTAGAGAAACTAACACCCCATGGTGCAGTACTATTTACTGCACTCCAACCAAACAAATCAATAATGCCATTGGGCTCGCTACTATTGATTTGTTCTGCACCCACGTGCTCCCATGCATGAGATGCAAAACGCCAATTACGGGTAATGGTATTGTATTGCAGGTTGCCGGGAGAAAAACGTACCTTTGTATATCGTGAGACTGAGAAAAGTCCTTGAGGTATTTGATTTTCTGTATATTGAACATTAGCAACAGGCATCTCCAAAGCCATTCCTGCGGTCATTTGCACGGCATTATCACTATTAAGGGTTGAAATAACGGCATTGTATTGATCGTAAACAGCAACGTTGAAACCACGTCCCCAGTTTCCGGATGGGATGACGATATTAAATTCTTGAGGCACACCCCTCAATGTGATTCCAGGACATAATAGTGTGTACTTTGCTTGATCAGTGTTGTTGGTAACAACGATCTTGCTTATTAAATTATTGCCGGTAAGATTGAGTGTGATAATAGCATTTTCGGGATAGAGGGTAAAACCATCGTCAATATTGCCTCGAGTATGGGTAGTCATGTACATCAAATGCCCCTCCCAAGCATATTCTACGTAGTTTTGAAATTTTAACAAGTCATTCGAATAACCAACAGGGTATTGTACATCATATTCAGTCCCTTCTGTTGGCATCGTACCCGTAAACTCTCCTTGTGATGTACCTGCACCGCTGGATAGGGTAAAGATCGCCGTTTGACCATCAACAATTATTTCAACCTCATCGTTCTCAACCCATAATAAATCAATTCTACTTCCGATATCAATAGGGCGAATACGTTGAGGTCCATTAGCAATAGGCATATTGGCTCGCAAGGTCACCTGTTGACCTTTTTCAAAGGGAGTGAAGGGCTCTACATGTTGGCATCCTTCCAATATGAAGATGCAAAGCATAATCATATACTTGACGATAAAACATGTGTAAGTGGATAAACGTGTGTGAATGTTTTTCATGTGAGTGTATTGTGTAGTGAGAAACTAAAGTTGCAATAACAATTTGCAAAGATAATGTTTTTTTGTGATATATCAAAAAAAGATTTTTACCCATAATGTTAAAATATTCTTCCTTAAGCAAGGGTATAGCAAGGGTATAGCAAGGGTATACGTGACTATGAAGGTGGATGAGAAAAATATTATGCGTATTAGATTGGAAACAATCAAAAGCCAGTTGTGTGTTATATTCTTATATAGGGTGTTTGTAAATAAAAAAACAGCACTTGGATAAGTGCTGTTTTGTGTGTATGGCGAATAATGATTATTTCTTGAAGTATCTGTTATATAAGCCCTCAAAACCTTTACCATGACGAGCTTCATCTTTTGCCATTTCGTGTACAGTATCGTGGATAGCATCCCAGTCCATAGCTTTAGCACGTTTAGCAATACGTAGTTTGTCATCACATGCACCAGCTTCAGCCATCATGCGTTTTTCAAGGTTTTCTTTGGTACTCCAAACAACTTCACCAAGCAATTCTGCGAACTTGGAGCAATGTTCTGCTTCTTCCCAAGCATAACGTTTGAAAGCTTCTGCTATTTCTGGATATCCTTCACGATCAGCTTGACGGCTCATAGCCAAGTACATACCAACTTCGGTAGCCTCGCCCATGAAGTGTGCGTTCAAGTCTTTGATCATTTCTTCGTCTGTATCTTTAGCTACGCCAATGATATGTTCGCACGCAAATGCAATACCTGCACTTTCATCTACTTCTTTCCATGTAACAACTTGTTTACATTGTGGGCAACGCTCTGGTGCCTCTGCTCCTTCATGAACATATCCGCAAATAGGGCAAATAAATTTTTTAGTCATAATGTTATGTTTTTAAATGGTTAATATTAAGTTCTTTTTCTTTATAATATGAAGTACAAAAACTGTGCCGAAATTGTAAAAAAATGTAAATATTTTTAATTTCGTTCACCAAATAATGAACTTCCAATTCTAATTAGGTTACTTCCTTCTTCTATAGCAATGTGATAATCATCAGACATTCCCATGCTTATGATGGGGTTGGATATAGGTAACATGTTAGCACAATGCTTGATAGTTTGAAAGCACGCTCTAATTTCCTTTTGGTCATCTGTGTTGGTAGCCATACCCATTACACCAACTATCTCGACCCAAGGGTATTCGGTTGGGTAGGTGGGGGTGTTGAGTATGAGGTGCTCAAACTCTTGTGGTGTGAAACCAGACTTGGTTGCTTCTTTTGCTACATGTACTTCAAGTAGTACGCGTACACGACGTTGAATCTTCTCGGCTTCTTGATTGATGATGCTCAATACCCTCATACTATCCACAGAATGAATCAAATGTACAAAAGGTATAATTTGTTTGACTTTATTGGTTTGCAAATGGCCAATCATGTGCCAGCGTATATCTTTTGGAAGTGCACTATATTTATCTTTGAGTTCTTGCACTCGGCTTTCTCCAAAATCTCTTTCACCACACGCATATGCCTCTTGAATAGCATCAATAGGCTGAAACTTACTAACACACACCAAACTTACATGTTGTGGTAGTGTAAGTTTGATACGTTTCAATTGTTCTTTAATGTGTTCTTGTGAAGTCATGCAATTATATGGAACGATAGACATCTATGATGTTGGACTTGGTAACGGAAGCTATGTCGTATTCAAATCCTGATAACTCATGTTTGAGTTTCTTAATCGCTGCTTCGATATCTGCTTCTTGTACCAAAATACTTACTTTGTGTCGTTTTTCCTTTCCGCTTTCGTCAACGTCAATCATTTCCACTCTAAACTTGAACCAATAGTCTCCAGTAACGGATGGAAAGATATCTTTGTATTGTGCTTTTTTACAACTCGGTATCTCGTGGTCTCCGAAGATATATGGTTTGATAACATCCATTAGACGTTTTTCAACTTCGCTACAGTTTAGACCTTCAATGAGGTAGGTCTCAGATTCTGGCTTTGGGTTGTCTTCACCTGTTTGTCGCGTGTACTTGATTTTGATTTCGTATAGTAACATAATAGTTCTTTTTATAAAGGTTGATTATTGTAATAGCAGTTGTACTAAATGGGTTGCATCCATTGTGTAGTTTGGATGAGCAAAAGCAGCGCCAGACCATAGTAGCAAAGGAACTTGTACTTCTTGTTCAATGACATAATCAATTGCTTGATCTTCGTTGTGTGTTAACTGCCATCCGGGTTCCAAAATGAATACAACATCTCCCGCACTATGTTTGTTGATAGTGGAAGCCAAAAGGGGTGAATGGTACACGTCGTAAGATGGGAATGCGGCTTGTACTCCAGCAAACTCAAGTAGAAAATTAGCGACTTGTTGTTGTATGGTGCTAATAGAGAGTCGCTTTTGTTCTATCAATGTACGGTTGAGATATATGCTTTGCCCATACCCGCCATCAATCCATCTTTCGTGTCCGTATAACGCCATTAAGTAAGTAGATGTTAGTGCGGCAGCATGTTCTACATTGAAGTATTGACAAGGAATATTGGCCAATTGCAATTGTTCTTTTCCTATTCCTAATGAAGGCTTGCCTACAATTACCAATCGGTAGTTCTCTTTACCAATACGTTTGTTTAGTTGTTCCATCAAGTATCCAATGTCTTGGTTTAACCACAAATACATGTCTTCTTGTTCTGCTGTAGCAATGTGGTCAGATTGTGCCTTGGGACTTATGGTTGTTAGTTCCAATAGTAGTAGATCGGGGGTAAGGTCTTTCCCTAATTGCTCTTTTTCTTGTAATGATAAAGCAAGTTCAACAACGAGTGTGTTGGCTGTTGGTGTCTGTGACAAGTGCTCTTGTACTGGATATGAGAACGATTTTTTCTTTTCACGTTCGGTGGCATGGTTATACATGGCTATATCCATTCGTGGTGTCCATACGCGTGAAGCCAATTGATTAAATCGACCAGACATGTTCATGTCATCTGCAGCGCTAGGTAGTCCCTCGCTATAGTAGGATGTGCTCACCCAACGTAGAGAATCGTATGGGGTAGGGTTCCCTATCCAACAACAAGCATTGGCTGCATGTCCGCCCATGATAAGCGTATTGGCAGCATGAATGCCAAGAGCATATATTTTGCATTGTTTGCCATAGCGCATCCGCATTTTGTCGGATAGGGTAGGTGCAAGCAATGAACGTGCGGATAGTCTATCAGGGGTTCCAATGCCATTTTCGCGATCGTCAGCGAGAATAGGGTGGATACGACGATTGGAACGATTGAAATAATAATCCATAGATATACCATGCACGTTGGGCGTGGTTCCAGTCATTAGTGTAGCTGTGCTTTCTGCACCGCCATATACCATGTGTGGAAAAGATAAGTTGGTTTGAAAAGCTTCTTCGCTTAAGGTGCGTAATCCTCCTTCTTGCCAAAAATCACGAAGTTCTTTTAGGTTTTCTTGATGCAATCCCTCCACCACAGCTACAATAGTCAAGCGTGGATTGGATGCTACCGTAAGGCAAGAAGACAATAAAAGCACTATTATCACATAACGCAGCGAGGTAATAGCATTTAACGAACGATATAAACGAGTCTGCAACATAAGTGTATTATCGGGATGATAAGTAGTCTCCATCCAAAGCCAACCAATGGGTGAATAGAGAAACAAGTTAAAAATATTACGATGATCAAAATAACCAAATATATGATACCCATAATGATATCAAACCAAGTAGATAGTTTTTCACGTTTCCTATCCAGAAGTGATATTGTTAGATTAATCAATGCCAATACAATAAGACCTACATACCATGTGGCGTACCAAGGTGTCGTTTTGATCACAAAGGGTGCTATCCCTTCTGTTCCATCCGTTAGACAATGACTTTTGATAATCAATGGTGTGCCATCAACTTGCTGAGCATCTTGCATGTAGAACATGAGTTCTTCTGGCAAGAAAAGTCTCTCTTCGTTATTCATGCGAACCTGAGAGCGACTACCAAAAATAAGGTTTATCCCAAAACTTTCGTAAGACCCTGGACGAGTATAGTGGTCTATAAACGAACGATAGGTCTTTCCTTCCCATCCTTTGTAAGATGAAGAGAGTTGTTTTATACCCAAACTTTGTTTGATTAGCGAATAGGGACGTGTTGCACAATTATCATAGACGAAATTGTATAAGTAGGAACGATTTTGTGGTTGGTAATTGACAACCAAGGCGTCGTATAATACTTGTTTTTGTTCTATGTTTAGATTAAGTATTTGTTCGTAGACCTTGCGCCCGTTTTGTGCGTAAGTTGCCAAAAAATGATGGGTGTAGTCAATACCCAATTGATACCACGTCTCACCGCGAACGAATTTCCAGTAAAAGAATTGGGTATTAAAATCAAATATGCCGTAATTGAATATCCAATCTATATCACCTTGTGGGGCATATACACGTAATGCCGTGTGTCCATAACGAGCATACAATGCATCTCCAGGACTACAAGTAATCAATGAGATATAGGATGTACTATCACTCATGGGATGTGCATTCGTTTGGCTTGCAAATGCACCGAATGGACTCATCCATAGTATAAACAATATATAGATTTTCCAAGGTATATTTTCTAATCTATGGAGCATAATCTATGGATTTAAAAGATACAAAAAGAGGTTAGGAAAACATGTCGAACACAGTCCTACTAAATACCCTATGCATACTTGTAATGGACTATGTGCCTTGAGATACAAACGTGCATACATGGTCAAAAGTACAACCAATAAGGTGATCAGAAATACGTTCAACGGAAAAAGACTATATTCAAAACAAAAACCAATGATACCTCCTGTCAATCCACCCAATCCGCATAGATGAGATGAAATTTTCCACCGAAAGTTGATTAACAATACCACCACCAAAGCTAAAGTACTTCCAATAGCAGTAACTAAGAAGAAAATAGGTATATGCAGGATGGCATGTAGAAAATAGCACCAAAATAAATAACAAATAATGGTGTATAAGTATGGGTACGTGCGTTCCGAAGAACGATTGATATACATGTCACTTATTTGTCCTTTGTGAATCATAAAAAGTATCATGCTCAAAGGAATAAAGGCAGTAAGAAAGAATGTCCCTATACATCCTACCAACCAAAAGGGCAGTGACAAGGATATACCTTGTTGTTCTACTCCAAAACAAAACATTACCATCCCATATGTGGGAATCCACAATGGGTAACATAGGATGCCTATGATTTGTGCTAATAGACGCTTTGTATTGGCTATGTTCAACAGTGGTGACATGATAGGTATTACATCTGCTTACGTAAACGGGCTACAGGAAGTCCCATTAATTCTCTATACTTAGCTACGGTACGACGCGCAATTTTGTATCCTCGTTCACGCAACGCAAGAACCAATTGATCGTCATTTAGAGGTTTGGATTTGTCTTCCTTTTCAATAACGTCTTTCAAAATCCTTTTGATTTCGCGAGTTGAAATCTCTTCTCCAGAAGTGTTTGTCATTTTTTCAGAGAAGAAGAACTTGAGCGGATAAATACCGAATGGCGTTTGGACGTATTTGCTATTGCTAACACGAGAAATCGTGCTTACATCGTAACCAGTTTTGTCTGCTATGTCCTGTAGAATCATTGGCTTGAGGAATGTCTCATCTCCTTCCAAGAAAAATGCGCGTTGTGATTCTACTATGGCAGTCATGGTGTGTAATAACGTTTCATTTCGCTGTTTGATAGCATCGATAAACCAGCGTGCAGAGTCTATTTTGTTTTTGATAAAACGTACTTCTTCTTTGCGTTTACTTGTTTGGTTGGATGTGTTTTTGGAATAATCTTCCAACATGTCAAAGTAACTTGAACTGATGTGCAAATCAGGGATATCTCCATTGTTTAGTTGGATAACCAATTCCCCATTGTGATTTTCTATGTAGAAGTCGGGAATGACTGTTAATTGATGTCTATCATATACAGTGCCTGCCCATGCACTACCAGGTTTGGGATTTAAGCGGGTAATCTCTACAATAGCAGAGCGTAACGTGTCTTCTTCAATATTCAATCGCGCGCAAATCTTATCAAAATGACGTTTTGTGAATTCAGTATAGAAGTCTTTTAGTATGCGATGAGCCAATTGTACAGCGGGTGTTTGTTCTTTTTGAACTATTTGTATCAACAGGCACTCTTGTAAGTCTCGTGCACCTACACCAGGAGGATCAAAGAGCTTGATTTGCTCAATAATCTCCTTCATCTCTTCGTCAGGTACAATGATGCCCTCTCTAAAAGCTAAATCATCTACCAATTCTTCTGCAGAACGGCGTAAATAACCATCCTCGTCTATGTTTCCCACAACAAATTTTGCAATATGACGTTGTGGTTTATCCATCTTTGTTAGGTAAACCTGTGATTTGAGATATTCTCCAAAACTTATTCCAACCGAGAAGGGGATATCAACGCTGCTTCCGTCATCTCCCGAATAATTATGTGTTCGTGTAGAGTAATCTGGTACTTCATCGTCTTGCACATAATCGTCATAGTTGAAATCATCGTTTTTTAAAGGATTGTCAAAGTCCTCTTCTTTGTAGTCAAACTCGTCCTCTACATTGTTTGTATCTATCACATTATCAATGCCTTCTTCCAGAGCAGGGTTTTCTTGCAACTCTTCATTGACACGCTGAAGCAAGTCGCAAGCGGGTAACTCAAGCATGCGAATCACTTGAATCTGAGCAGGAGATAATTTCTGCTGCAATTTTTGTTGCTGTGTCAAACGAAATGATGATGACATAACTTATGCGTTTAATGCATTGATAACATGTTGGCAGATATACTCCAATTGCTCTTTGTCCAACTCAGTATGCATAGGCAATGACAAAACGCAGTTTGCCAAACGTTCTGCTACAGGGAAATCACCTGTTTGATAGCGTGAATCAGCATATGCTTTCTGCATGTGAAGAGGGATAGGGTAGTATATCATTGAAGGGATATTGTGAGCGGCCAAATATTCTTTGACAAAGTCGCGTTTGCTCTCGTCCAAAAAACGCAAGGTGTATTGGTGAAACACGTGTGTAGAATGTGGGTCACGATCAGGCGTCAAAACATTAGGAAGTGATGCAAAGCATGTGTCGTAGTATGCTGCGGCTGTTTGACGATTGGTAATATATTCGTCTAAGTGAGTTAATTTAACTTTCAAAATTGCAGCTTGTATGCTATCCAATCGAGAGTTGACCCCAATAAAATCATGGTGATATCGAACTACCATACCATGGTTTGCTATGGCACGCATACGATTTGCCAATTCATCATCGTTAGTAAAAATTGCGCCTCCGTCACCATAGCATCCTAAGTTTTTGGATGGGAAGAAACTTGTGCATCCAACAATTCCCATGGTGCCAGCTTGCTTTGTTTGCCCATTAGAGAATGTGTATTTAGCGCCAATAGCCTGACACGCATCTTCTATGACATATAGATGGTATTCTTCTGCCAAAGCCAATATTCCTTCCATATCTGCACATTGGCCAAACAAATGTACGGGGACAATGGCTTTAGTGCGGGGAGTAATTGCCTTTCGAACGGATTCTAACGAGATATTCATGGTTTCCCAATCTACATCTACTACCACTGGAGTCAATCCTAACAATGCAACCACCTCTGCAGTAGCAATAAAAGTGAATGTAGGAGTTATCACTTCGTCTCCAGGCTGAAGTCCAAGACCCATTAATGCTATTTGCAAGGCATCAGTACCATTACCTACAGGAATAACGTGCTTGCTCCCTGTATATATCTCCAAATCATGTTGAAACTCACTAACAACTGTTCCTTTGATAAATTGGGCACTATCAATTACTTCCTGGATGCCACGGTCAACATCAGATTTTATTTTTTCATATTGACTTTGTAAGTCAACCATTTGAATCTTTTTCATATGAAGGGCGTATATTTTTATTTTATTTATGCGTAGAGATCAAATACTCTACAGATGACGGATTGACCCGAATGTTGGTTACATATGGATTGGAGGTCTTGATATCGATAGGCAACATAGCCTTTGAAGATTGGGTGGGGTAATTACACGTGGCTTTAAAGTCGCTTGCTTGCAACAAGTTGAAGTGTTCAATGGCTACACGAACACTAATGGTGACTTGAGATGGAAACAAGCGAATAAGGCAATCTGTAGGTACGTCTAATATGTTGATAGGAAGAGTAAATTTCTTCTCGGTATAACGTTCTGCATATAGGGTAAGGTCAATGCTATCGGTTCCCAAACGTATATTTTCAATACTATCCAGACCTAAACGAATTTGTACAGTATCTCGAACATTATTTAATTCAAAGGGAATGGTACTGACGGAATCAATTGTGTTGATAATTTCTTTTCGTCCATATATCATGACACTGCATGGGTCAAGTATAGGAGCTTTTGTTATTTGGTGCTCAGGTGCAGGATTATATTCGCCAACCAATGAGATAGGTACTTGTTTTTCATATTGTTGATAATAATCTACGACAATATGATCAGGCGAAAAATGTTGGATATGAGTCGTTCCAGACAATATGTCTGTTAAACGATTTCTCAAGGTTTCACTTGCGATAGTGAAACTACCATTAGGTTGATTGAATTCATTTCCCAAATCCAAAGTGATGGATAGGTCTCGCGAATTGGTCTCACGGATGAGCTTGCCATTGTCGTGAATGTCAACTAATAAGTATGTGGGGAGGTCCTCAGTGAGCACTACATTGGCATGTACTCCTTTGTATGCAATAGCTATTTTGATCGTTGCATCCCGTTGGGTGTCCATTGCATGTCCCCACCAAAGAATGGTAGATAGTACTACAAAACCAAAATAGATTAGCGTTTCCTTGCTGCGAAGGAAACGAAAGACAACTTTGCTTTGTTGTGTAATTTTATGTGCCCACTTATGGATCAAGGTATGCAAATTGTATGTATATATGCTGTATAATAGCGCAATTGGTGGGAGAGTCCCACCAATCGCTATTGTTTTTTATTACTTGTTCTCTGTAGTAGCGTTTGGTTGGACATCATCCGCACACGCATAAATACTTCCTTTATCCACTTTGATGACAACATCTTTGGAAATTTCAATCAAGAAGGCTTTCTCTTGAACCTCTTTGATGTTGCCATAGATGCCACCTGCGGTGACAACCTTATCACCCTTTTTCATACTGTTGCGTTTGTTTTCCAATTCTTTTTGTCTCTTTTGTTGAGGACGAATCATGAAAAAATAGAATACGACGAAAATAAGTATCATCATAATCCAAAACTGCCAACCTCCACCGGCTGCATTTTGCCCTGCTGGGGCTGCTTGTAATAAAATCAAATTAAGCATATCAAATAGTTTTTAAGTTTATTCGTATTAGATAGGACCTACATGTGCATCGTTGGTTTATCCACGCAACATCATTGCTTTCAGTAGGTTGTTCTCTTGTTTGTATTTGCGCAAAATTTCATCCAAAATACCGTTGATAAATATATGGCTCTTTTCGCTCGAGTATTCCTTTGCAATTTCCAAGTACTCGTTGAGAGATACTTCTAAAGCAATATCTGGAAAGTTCAAAATCTCTGTTAATGCAGTTTGTAAAATAATTTTGTCCATGTAGGCAATGCGGTCAGCATCCCAGTTTTTTAGATGCGAAACGACCAATTCATTGTATTCTTCATGCTTTTCTATGGACAAGCGTAATAGATCCTTAGCAAAATTTACTTCTTCTTCCGAATCAAACATTTGCAACAATGGTTGGTCATCTCCATTTGTTTGTTTAAAACGCTTGATGGTTTTGACAACGTAACTCAAGATGATGTCAATCTCTTGTGTCCAATAGTTTTGGTCAAGCACCAATTCCATCTCCTCCAAGGCTGTTTGCAAAGCTGTGTTGTTGGGTAGAATCTCAGCAAATATTTTACGCCAAATACGTTTATCTTCCTCGTATGTAATGCTGTCGTTAGATATGTACTCTTGATAGAAGGGTGCCGCTAATATATCTTTGTAAATAGACATGATAGCGTCCAATCCAGCATCCCAACCAAGTTGGTTGTTGGTCATATAGTTGCGAAGGGTATGGTTGTTAAAAACTTGTTGTGCGAATAAATTGTTGACAAATTTATAATTTGCTACATATGGAGTATGCGTGGCTTTTGCCTTGTTGATGGCAATGCCAATTTGCTCTTCGGCAAGAGTGGTTATTTCGTTGACTAAGTCCAGTAATACACAATATAAATTGTATGTGCTGGCAAAACTATTTAGCAAATCTTTTTTCGCAGTCAAGGGTGTTTTATCGCCATCCTTGTAATACGCGAACAGAGTTTGGATAACTCGTGTTCGTACCATTGTACGATTTATCATTGTAGTCTAACTTCAAACGTGTTAAAAATGTTGTGCAAAGATACACTTTTCCCATGATATATACAAGATTTTTAAAATTTATTTTTACTCATTTGCGTAAATGAAAAAAAAATCTTAACTTTGCGACAAATATATTAAATAACCAAGTTTCTTGTATAATTTTTTTAGTTCATTTTAGAGATGGAAAATCGCAGATTCGATGAGAAGAAAGAACCTGAAATCGTTTATTCACGTTCAGTAAAAGCAGGGAAACGCATCTATTATTTAGATGTAAAGAAAGCACGTAATGAGGACCTCTATTTGTGCATTACCGAGAGTAAGAAGAAATCAAGCGCTGATGATGCAAATCCTCAATTTGAGAAGCATAAGGTCTTTTTATACAAAGAAGATTTTGCGCATTTTACTGAAGGGTTGAATGATGTGATTGCTTACGTTCAAAGTCAAGTTGGAGAGATTGCAGAACGTCCTGAGTGGACTCCAAAAGAAACGACTGCTGATGATGCATCCAAAGAGGAAGTGGTGAATGAAAAACCTCAGACTGAGGAAAAGTCTATCATCGGTTTCCTAAATAATATGCTTAGAAAAGATTAATAAGCAGAATCTTAACCCTTTTTCAATACTACGAAGAATGTCTATGACTTTTCATGGATAGATGTGGTTTGGTCTAAAAAGTAATTTTTTATTGTTATGAGTAAAAAAGTATTGATGCGTTCTAGTAATGCCATGATTGCAGGTGTATGTGCAGGACTTGCAGAGTATTTTGATGTGGATACTACGTTGATGCGTATTATTGCTGCAATTTTTTTATTTGCAACGGGTTTGTTGCCTTTTACAGTTGTTTATTTCGTGATGATGATTATTATGCCCAAGGGTGACAGGTAAGAATGATTTTATAAACACAAGGACATTGCTACCTACACAAATCTATTATCATAACGTGTTATGACATTAACGGATAAGGCTGTAGCAATTTAAATGGTGATCTGTTAAGGTAGTAGTGTGTGTGAAACAATGATTTGAGCAACTTCCTCTTTAGACATAAGGGGGAAGTTTTTTTCTTCTCCATCATTGGATAGGATAGTCACTTTGTTGGTGTCGTGTCCGAAACCTGCACCACTATCGCGAAGCGAATTTAATACGATAAAGTTTAGATTCTTCTTCTGCATTTTTGCCAACGCATGTTCTTTCTCATGGTCGGTTTCTAATGCAAAACCTACGACGATTTGATTGTCTCTCTTTTTTGCTCCCAATGTGGCTGCAATATCTACTGTAGTGGACAGAGATAGAGTCATTTCGGTTTGTCCTGACTCTTTTTTGATTTTTTTGTCGGCTATATTTGTTGGGGTGAAATCAGCTACGGCGGCGCAAAGGATAGTTATGTCTGCCTTTGGAAAAATAGTTTCACAAGATAGATACATTTCCTGTGCCGAGCACACGTTGTATAAATGCACTTGTTTCTCTTGAAGAAAAAGTGGTATAGACAGAACCTGTAGGTTTGTAGGTCCACTAACTAAACTTACATCTGCTCCTTGCATCAAGCATGCGCGTGCGAGAGCGTATCCCATTTTTCCGGTAGAATAGTTGCTTATGTACCGAACGGGGTCAAGCTGTTCTTGTGTAGGACCTGCAGTGATGAGTATTTGTTTGTTCTGTAGTTTTTTTTCAGTTAGGGCGTATTCTATCGTTTCAGCAATTATATTCACTTCTTGCATTCTGCCACGTCCCGTAGTACCGCAAGCTAATTCTCCTGACGCACAATCTAAAAGGGTTATATTTTCCCATTCAGATAGTGTTTGCAATGATGCTTGCGTAGCAGGAGATAGATACATCTTGTCGTTCATTGCGGGAGCAATAACGACTGGTTTGCGCATCGCACAGAATGTTGTAGTCAGGGCGTCATCTGCAATGCCATGTGCTATTTTGTTGATTACATTTGCAGTAGCAGGAGCTATTACCATTAGGTCTGCCCAATCGGGCAAAGAAATGTGTTCGGTACTATGCTCGTTTATGGCAGCAAAGACATCACTATAAACAGGATATCCACTTAGTGTTTGTAGTGTAAGATTAGTGACGAACTGCAAAGCATTCTTTGTAGTCGTCACTTTTACTTCTGCGCCCGCTTTTTTTAGTAGGCGAATCAACTCTGGTATCTTGTATGCAGCAATGCCGCCGCTAATACCAACTAAAATATGTTTACCAGCGAGGTGCAAGATTGTTATTTTAATGCATCATCCTTGCTACCTACACGATATACCAACTCATCATCAATATATTCTTGAGTGGCAATTAATGTTGGTTTAGGTAACTTTTCATAACTGCGAGAGATTTCTATTTGTTCCTTGTTTTCGAACGTTTCGTCCATGGCTTCTTGTGGAACAGAGAAGTCTTGCAATTTAGAATCAAGTTCACGTTTGAGTGATGTACTGATTTGGTTGGCACGTTTTGAAATGATAGCCACAGTTTCATATACATTACCTACTTTACTTGATAATTGATTCATGTCACGCGTTATTGTATTCTTAGACGCTTTAGTTTTTTTGTAATCCATAATCTTTTTTGTGTGTTATGAGGATTATTTGAGATAAGTATTTACTCGTTAGTTATTTTGTTGATTTCTTTGAACATGCGTCGTGCAGTACTCAAATGTTTGCTCTCAGGAAACTGATTGATAAAACTATAGTATTCATCCGCAGCTTCTCTTGCACGTTCTACTTTCTTTGCTTCAAACGAATTAACCATTTGTTGATATTTAGCTGTGAAAATTAACCAATTCAATTCTTCGCAATACGAGTTGTTTGGGTAATCTTTCAGTGCATTTTTAGCAGTAATTTCACAACTTAAGTAGTTGTTGCCTAAATAAGAACCGAGGTTGTAATATAATTTTGCGCTTAAAAACTCTTTGTATGCCAATTTGTCGTACAATTCGTTCATCTCCTTATATGCTTGTTGTGCATATGGACTTTCTGGGAACATTTCTACAAATTGGTTGTAGTGTTCAATAGCTTTGCGCGTAATTTCTTGATCCAATCGAGCGTCAGGGGACTCGAGGTAATAACAATGAGCGGTCTGGAAACGTGCTTCCGTGTGATATCGTCCCTTAGGGTAATTACGTATATAAGCTTGATAATAGTCTGCTGCGGACAAGTAATTTTCCTGTCCAAAATAGCTACGTCCCAAGTAGATGATTACTTCTTGAGCCTTTTCTGTGCCTTTGAAATATGGGGATACTTCTTCTAGTAGTGTTTGCGATTTGACATATTCTTCGTTATTGAAATATTCAATCGCCTTGTCATACTTAAAATGTTGGTCGGTTGACTTCAATACTTGTTGATATGTCCCGCATCCCGACAGACACAAGGTTAGCGCAAATAATATTAGTCCGTTCTTAGTCATCATATGAAATAGTCCGCAAAGGTAAGACAAAAATCTGAATTATGCAATAAAAAAAAACGAAAGTTACATTTGTGAAGCAAAAACGTCCACTTTAAAATTCTTATTTGACATACTTAGACCACAAACTACTGGTGAGCACGATTGTACTATCGCCTTTTGAGGCAATCAAATAACATGCTGCATCTTGAGTCGATTCTATCATTTGTAGTGCTTGTTCTGTTCCTAGGACCATACAGGCGGTGGCCAATGCGTCTGCTTTCATACACCCATTAGCAATAACGGTGGCGCTAAGTAGGTTATGCTCTACAGGATAACCTGTACGGGGGTCAATGGTGTGACTTCGTTTGGTATTGCCATCATAATAGAAGCGTCGATAATTACCACTGGTTGCTATGCAAATTGTATCGGTAGCGATGACATATTGTATAGTCTGTTCCTGTGCAGTGGGATCGTCTATTGGACGGCTTATGCCTATGCGCCATTTTGCGCCTTGTTGATTGTGTCCCCGGGCTACTACTTCACCGCCGATATCCACCAAGTAGTTTAATGACCCATGTTGTTGAAGCATGGTTGCGATTACGTCGCAAGCATAGCCTTTGGCAATAGCACTGGCATCCAATAGTGTACGAGGATTTTCTTTTGTGATTTGTGTGCCGTCGAAATGAATTTTTTGATACCCAACCAGGGTCCTAAGGCTATCTATTTGAGTGGCATCCATCTCATGTTTTTTCTCAAAAGTACCAAATCCCCAAGCGTTAACTAAAGGGGCTACTGTTATGTCAAAAGCTCCCTGGCTTAGTTCACTGACTTGTTGTGATGTGGCATACACTTCAATGAATAAACTATCCAACTCAACAGCTTCGTTTCGATTGATCTTGCTGATGGTAGAATGCGGATTGAACATACTCAATGAACGATCAACCAATTGTAGATGTTCTTGGATGACATGGTGAAGATCTTCAGAAGCTTGGTATTTGATATTATAATACGTTCCGAAAATGTTACCTTGATTCGTGAAGTATTGTAATGTTTTAGTTTTATGTGTGGTTAGTATTAACAGCCCAATAGCAACAGTCAAGACAATAAATATAGAATATTTATGTTTCATTTCTTAGAACCAGATTCCTAATCCAATTGTTCCGTTTAACTTTTGGATTCCAATTTTGTTATCGCCAGCTTCTTTGACAAATAGATTGTCCTTGGTTATATCGCATGTGTTAAGCATGCCTTGTGCAAAGAGTTCAATAGAGCATAGGTCAAACTCCCATTCTTGTCCTATTCGAGCAGATAGGTTGGTCAAAGCAAAGTCTTCGTTACCATAGATTTCACTTTCCCATAGAGAGAATCCTAATTGGACACCTATGGTTAGCCCAAAGTCAAAGGAATAGTCATAACCCATTTCTAAATAAGAGGACCATGCGCGTTCCAACTCAAGGGTCTCTTCGTTGTATAAAAAATCATTTCCAGCAACAAATGTATACCAATTGATATAGGCAGCTTGTCCAAAAGAATGGTCAAAACTATAGCCTACAAAAACTTCGGTTTGACTACTATTTTCATCCTCTAAGAAGGTTTGGGTAGGTTTCCATGAGAAGAAATTGCTTCCATCGCAGTAATAGTAATGATTGGCTCCTATTGTTATTCCGTAGAAGTTATAGGACAACATTAGGTCAACTTCAGGTACGAAGTAAGTGTTAGGATCTTCTTCTCCTATAGGTAAATTGCTTTTGAATGCCCAATCACTTGCGCCGATGGATGCCCATGTTCCGATACGAAAACTGGTATTCTCGGTATCAAATCCAATAGTTGCCATAGGTTGAAAACTTAAACCACCATTATATTGTCCTCTCCATAAGTAAGCACTTACAACTTCAGCTCCCAAGTCATATCCCAAAGCGACTTTTCCTGCAGCAAGTGTATCGTTGCAGATAAGACATAATAAGATAGGTAGTGTTAAAATAAATCGTTTCATTTTCAAGATAGTTTAATATTAGTTGTAGTAAATAGCGAGGCCTAAATTTAGATTTAACTTTTGGTCTGAGCATTGACCAATTTCCCTTATCAAATTGTGCTTGTTGATATTCCAAGTATTCAACATAACATGAACATGTGCATCAAGGGTAATATTTCTATTGATTTTCCATGTACGTAATCCTTTGATGCTAATGTTGTTAACTGCAAAATTGCCTTGGTAAGAGGTATAGACACTTCTCCAAGGTGTCATGCCAATTTTGGTTTGGATGGTATAGTTGTTCGGCAGATTAAAGTCATATCCCAATTCTATGTATGTGGAATATGCGCGTTGTCGTTTTCCTTCATTATCAAGGTATCCATCTTTTCCCCATGTGCGAGTGGCCCACATAACAGATAGTGGAAACTTACTACTGATTTTGTATCCGATTTTCCATTCAGTGTTAATGCCGCCTACACCATCTTGAGGATCCTTGAAGTCAAAGAAACAGGTTGTTTCTCCGTTGGAGTAGCGGTCAAAATAATACATGTGAGTATATTGTAAGGTTAGCCCCCATCGACTAAAACCAATAGATAGATCCAACTCTGGATTAAATTTATAGAATGTCCAGTCAGTTGCTCCTAAATTCCACCAAACGTCTATATAGGCGCCTTCATACGATACATTTGCATGTGGTTGAAGGGATAGTCCGCCCACGTTGAGTCCTCGCCACAAATAATTGCTTTCTAAACTACATCCGACTGTCCAATCAAAACCTAAGCGTTTAGGATGAGTGTCCCACCATTGATTGGTCAGACGTCCAGAAGGTTCGTGTATCTCGTTGATTAATTGTGCACGAGAAGGAGACGAATATAAAACAAACACAAGAAACATCCCTAACAATAGGATGTTCCTTGTGAAGCATATTGTTGTATTGTTATTACAAGCCATGTTTGCTTTCCCAGGCAATGCGCAAAGCGACTTCAAGAATGCGCGTATTGTCTAGTACTACGATGCCGCCTTCTGGGCCTGGCTCCATGTGGTATCCACTTTCTCTACTAGCTGTTCCGCGGAAAAAATCTCTTACATCATCGGCTGTAATGCCCAATTCTTCGGCAATTACAGCCGAACTGCCATGTGGCATACTATCCTTCACTTCGCGAAGACGATTGAATGTTGTACGTGTCATATGCATTATTGTTTTAAGGGTTAATCAAAATATAAAACTTCGGTTTGCAAAGATAATACAAATTTCTTAATAGTGCAAATAAACGAAGTATATTTTTCTAAAAACTATTGGATTGATTTTTATTTCTTATTTCACTACTTGAAATATCGAAGTATGGAACTTTTGATAGTATGTGAACTCCTTTTATGTTTTCTTTTTTCCACCAAGGGTTATTATGAGATTCTATCTTACAATGTCTTGGATAAACCCATACCTCAAAATGAGATGCGATATATTCCCATTCACGCCATTGATCAAAGATATAGAGATTGTCTTCTCCTATAATTAATACGAACTGGTGCGATGGATATTCTATTTGTAAGCAACGTAGTGTATTGGCAGTGTAGGAGGGTTTGGGAAGACCAAATTCAAAGTCGCTTGCTATGATTTTTTGTCTTATCGTAGGATCTGCTATGGCGTTGATATGTTTTTGTACTTCGCATAATCTTGTTTGTTCGTCTGCTAGTATATGCTTGGGTTTTAGTGGATTGTTGGGTGTTACCATCATCCACAATGCATCCAAATCTGTATATGCTACCAACCAACTGGCCAATCCTATATGTCCAAAATGAACTGGATTGAATGAGCCGCCATATATACCAATCTTTGCCAATGGAAGTCAATTATTCTTTTAGAAAATTCTGTATTTCTTGGTCTAATTGTTTTTTAGCATCCTCCAATACATCGTTCACGATGGTGACGTCAAAATGAACTTGATCCGTCATTTCAATAGCAGCTTTTTTTACGCGCTCTGCAATCTTATCCTCCGAGTCTGTTGCTCTTCCAATAAGTCGTTTGTGTAATTCTTCAATACTAGGAGGTGCGATAAAGAAGGATTTTGCATGATTGCCGTATAGTGCTTTTAATCTCATTCCCCCTTTAACGTCTATATCAAATACGACATGATGTCCTTTGCTCTCGATTCGTTCTATTTCGCTTTTCAATGTACCATAGTACGTTCCAGTATAGACATTTTCATACTCAACGAAAGCATCTTCTTTAATCAGTTTTTCAAATTCTTCGTTGGTGATGAAATAGTATTCTTTTCCATTTACTTCACTACCTCTAGGTGGACGCGTTGTGGCTGATATACTCAATTCCATATCATCTCGTTGATTAAGTAAATAGTTAACTAGAGTTGATTTGCCAGCGCCTGAAGGAGCAGAAAAAATTAAAATCATGATTTTTTATCTGTTAGTTTGTTGATAAGTGTCGTTGCAGTAATATTTCCTATAGAGTTGAGTAATGTAGCAGGTATATCCACGATAGTTGCTACTACCATAAGTACTCCTACTAATTGTGGGTCTATTCCTAACAAAGCGCAAATGAATATCTCACCAGTCATTCCTCCGCTTGGTATAGCTCCGACTACGGTAGCAGATAAAAAGGCCAATAGTACAACGATCGTACCTGCACTTAGGCTTTCGTAACTCATTCCTACGAGTGCCATGGCGAAAATCACTTTGAGGACACCATTCATAATGGAACCTATCTTGAACAAGTTGGTTCCTAATGGAATAACGGTCTCTGCGATTTCATCTTTCACTTCCATTCGTTTGCATGAGATGATATTGATAGGCATGCATGCGGACGATGAGCACGTTGCTAATGCAGTTAATGAAGGTGATAGAATGTGTTTGAAGAACAATTTCAATTGGTTTTTGCCACAAACAAAGTATATACAGAGAGGGAAGAGAACAAAGTAGACGAGTAATGTAAGAGCGCAAAATAGTAATAACATACGCATATATCCAGTCAATACTTGTGTACCTAATTGTGCGATAATGGATGCAAAATAGCAACCCAATCCGATGGGAGCTAATTTCATGATGAGTTCCATAATTTGCATGATTACCATGTTCCCACTCTCAATGAAACGAGCCATTGGTTTGCCTTTTTCTCCCAAAGATGCGATAGCCAAGCCAAATAGGAGTGCAAAAACAATTAGAGGTAATATGTGGCTTTTGCTAAGTAGCAGATTAAAATCCGATACGGTCAATGTATTGACTAATAGTTCTCCTGCATTTTGTTTTTCAAATGTGGTATTGCTCCATTGTGGCATGGTTGCATCCATTGGGTTGAAAACGATGCACCCCAAGTAAGTTAATATTCCTGCAATGAGTCCCAATACGATAAACACTATCATAGTAATGCCCAACACACGCCCTACCATTTGACGTTGTTTGAGATTGTAGATGGCGGTTGCGATGGAGAAAAATACCAATGGGACAATCAATATAAATAGCAGATTCAGAAAAATATCACCTATAGGTTTGATATACGGAACTGCAGAGGGTAGGAAAATACCCAATAGTGCTCCCAATAGAAGTCCTAATACCAAAAGAATGGTGGATCTATAATTTTGTAAAAGATTTGACATAATTTATAGCACGTTTAAGACTTGTTCTTTGATTTGTTCCAATATATCTTTCATTTTAACCACGATGATTTGCATTTCGGAGTTGTTAGATTTACTACCCAGTGTGTTTATTTCTCGTCCCATTTCTTGAGCAATAAAGCCTAATTTTTTTCCTACACCGCCACTCGTTGTGTCACTTGCGGATTGTTGCATAGTTGTACGGAAATAGTTGATATGATTCGTCAAACGTACCTTCTCCTCTGTGATATCTAACTTTTCTAGGTAATAAATCATTTCTTGTTCCAAGCGATTGTGGTCGATTGCTTGTTGTGTTTGCACACTCAGTTGCTCCAAGTTCGTTTCAATGCGAGATTTTATTTTGTCGATTCGACTTTGCTCATATTGCTCCACTTCGCTTAGCAAGGACATTATTGCATTCAATTTTTCTACAAACATAGCTTCCAAAGATGCTCCTTCTTGTTTGCGGAAAGATGTAAATTTTTCAATCGCATCTTTGATTGTATCTAGGACAATATGCCATTCATCTTCTGCCAATTCTTCCTTCTCTGTTTGGCGCAATACATCAGGTATGCGCATGATTGATGCAATGATGTCTCCTTGTGGTATTTGATATTGTTCACAAAGTTGCTTCAGTTCCTTGTAGTAAAACTGAAAAGCAGATGTGTTGATGGGTGTGTATTCATTGCTTTCTGAGCTGTCTGCAGTATCTATGCCTGTATTTTGGTATGTGATGCTCAGATCAATCTTTCCTCGTTCCAATTTTTGAATCAACAAATTGCGGATTTCTAACTCTTGTGCGCGCAACCAGGAGGGTAGTCGCATGTTTAGATCCATTGATTTTGAGTTGAGTCCTCTAACTTCAACTACTATTTTTTTTCTTGTTATATGGCTTTCAGATTTGCCATATCCAGTCATTGATAGTATCATAGTCTTGTCTTACCAACTACCATTGGTACTATTTATTTGTGTAAAATATAATTCTGTAGAATCACCCATCCATGTAAAACGATAGATGTCAAACAATCTCTCATCAGGATGTCGGCTAATAGGACCATCCAAAACTGCCATGCCTGTGTAATAGGTATGACCAATTTCAAATCCCTTAATAGTAGAACCTGTTTCTACCCCGTTGTTTTGAGCGTGTATGCCATACAGCACACGTGAATGATTGTTTTCTGCAGTCAATTCCGTGAACTGTTTGATGAAATATACTCCTGGTACATCGTCAGGGCCATTACCAGGCATCAATTTACGTAACTCTAAGCTATCAACAGTCTGTCCAACCCATGGTATGTCGGATATGATGTTACCGGTAGAATCCATCGGGTAGATATAATCCCATCGTCCGCGAACACGATATTGAAAATCAATATACATTTCGCTTTGAGGTTTGGTATGTATGGTTTCTAAGTATAGTTTGCCTGCAGGTTTATTGGTTTTTGCATCCACTACAAATGCAAATATCCAATAGTCAGTATCAGGCGTCAAAAAGTTAAAGTAGTGATTCACAGAACCATATTGCAACGAGTGAGAAGCAAAGTCTGCTATATATGGAGTCATTACCGTCAACTTGTCATTGCGCCAATTCAAATAATTTAAGTATGCACTATCCAATGCAAGCATCATGAATGGTTTAGCAATATCTTGAGGATTGATATCTGGGCGTACAGGTTGAATGCTGAGAAGATAAAACGCCTCTTTATTTGTGGAAGCCTTTACTTCTACGTACCCCGCTGAGATTTTTTCAATCGTCATGGAGATTTCTACATTTTCGGTATAGGAGATGGCTTCTGGATCACATGAAGTGCAGAAGGTTCCCATTATGATCATGCAAACTGCTGCAAGCAGGGAGTATTTAGAATGTGTAATTGCCATTTTCTTCTTGTTCATCGTTAATCAATAATTTTTGTACAGTTAAGATAAATCGTATGCATGTCTTGATGTGCGTGCCATAATGACCGAAGTTGTACTGAATGTTCGCATTGGTCCATTTGTTTTTTGCACGAATAGCATTTTCGTAAGGAACGATCTCATCATCAATGGAGTGCATAATAAATACGGGAGCTTGAGGTATCCAAGAATACGATACGATAGAGTTCTCTGTAAGTGCCTTGTAAAGTTCTGAAATCTCGTAACTGGTTCTGTCCATACCAATAGGCGAGAGTAGTTCACTTGTAATGGAAGTTCCCAACTTCATATTCATTTGGCCTGTGCTATACTTTTTGGTGTTGATGAGTTCATCCAATTGAGCATAGATATTGGGTTGTACGATGCGTTCCATATCCAAGTCCAGATGATTGCCTACGATTACTCCTTGTGTCATCAGTAGTACAGCGCATGGATAAGAGGCTTTGTTTGTTTCTATGAAACGGTCGTATGTTATTTTTACATCGTATGGGCCGCCACCCGCAAATACGCGTCTAATCTTGATTTTGTCTGCATAGTATTTCTCAATCAAACGTTGTACTGCCATTGTAACTGCACCTCCTTGAGAATACCCCATCAAATAGACGTCATCTTTTTCAGGAGTCAATCCGGCAGCTTTCAAGAAAGGTACTGCTGCCAAGTACATATCAACAACGCTTTGTGCTGTCACGTCCATTACCAAATAAGGATGGATGCTATCCGCTGTTACACCATAACCTAAATAATCGGGGATGATCAAGCCGTAGCCTAATTTTACCAACAATCCTTCCAAAGAAAACGATTGGCTTGGAGCTTCTACGTTGCTACCTATAGTGTAGTGAGATACGATGATATAGCGTTTGATGGGTTTATTGGCTGGTACGATGATTTTACCAGACAAGGATATGGAATTGCCATGAATATCTACCGAAGGATAGATACCTGCCAATTCAATGGCTGTATGCGCATTGCCGAAATCCAATAGCTGTTGAGCTATGTTGTTCATAGTGACAGAGGATGCACGTTGCATACCTGGTGTTACGTTTCCATCGGCCTCCAGCGAGGCATTCAAATCAACACCCCATAAGGCTTGTTGCGCAGGGTCAGTGATCAATTCGTTTACATTCGTTGTTTTTTGCTCCATTAGTTTGAACGAACCAGGATGAACGTTTTCTATAGATGAAAAATCAACGAAAAATGAGTCTCCAAATTGACAAGCATTGAGGGCTAATGCTATGAAAACGATATATACAATTTGTATAGATAAATATTTGTTGAACATAAAATAATGTGTTAGAATCTAAATCCAATAGCTGCTGTTATCATTCGGGACGATACCATATAAATTTCATTTGTATTAACCAAGGAATACAAACCACCAAGTTCAAGCGATGCAAACCAGTGGTCCAAACCTACTTCCACGCCAAATAGAGTCAATCCAAAAACGGGAGCCACAGCAGTTTTGCGTTGTTTATAGTCAATCTCTGTTCCTGTGTTAATGTTCAAACCTGCTCCCAGTCCAGAATAGAAGGATACATATTTGTGATAGAAGTAGGTGAAACGTATGTTGGGCATAAAGACAAGATTGATGAAATGATGGTTGGTAGGATCGCCTACTTGTTCGCCCTTTCCATTGCGTGTTACACGATCCCAATATACACCGCTGAAGTCAAAAGTACCGCCATAACTCAACCAATGATTGTGTCGGCGCTGATACTCTATAAAATAGTGTTGTAGATATTGAAAATTTTCGTCATAATTTAGCAAAGTAGTAGGGGGAAGGATGGTCGCTTTTTGTGTCTCATGCCAAACCAATGTTTCAAACAATTGGTCTCCCCAACCGACGCGAATTTCATTTTTGCGTTCGCCGCGTGACTCTTTAGTCTCTGCATGTATCCCGCTTTGGGCCACGCATACCAATAAGGCTATTGAAAGAAAGATTTTCAATAAGTTAGATTTGTTCATAAACGAAAGAACAGTAGTGTTGTTTGAATGTTAGACTAATATAGATATAAATCGTTGCAAAGTTAATACAATTTTAGCACATTACAAAAAAAAGATTGCATTTTATCGTCGTCTCTACTTCAAAAAAAGAAAAAAGTACTTTTGCCTTGAAAAAGAATGTGTCGGTATTTGTGTGCAAATCAAGATTGCTCTTCTTCCAAAGGATAGAAAGTCGCATTTTATGCCTTTGATGGTGCTTATGGGATGCTTGTAGACTGAAACATGAATTTCCTTTGATACGAAACACCGATATTCGCTATTAGTAGGAATATCGGTGTAAATATATGTTGCCAAACAAGGACTCGAACCCTGACAGACAGAACCAGAATCTGTAGTGCTACCATTACACCATTTGGCAAGAGTTACTTGAATAGGTTTTTAACCCCTATAAAAGCATTTGCAAAAGTACTGCATTTTTTTTATATATGCAAAAAAAACAGTTGAAAAATCGATTGTTTCCATCCAATTGCCTTACTCATTTTTTCTTTTTTGGATTGAGTAGGGTAGGTAGGTATTCGTCTTTTATATACGAGAATTGTGGCATTACTTTTAGTATATCGTAACACTCGTCAATGGCTTTTTGTACTTCTCCTGTTTTTTCATAGCATTGCGCAATGCATAGACGTAGTGCTGCATAATTCCATAGATACTGATATTTACCTTCTTGCTCCAGTAGTTGTTTGGCAAGGATAAAGTCTTTCAGGGCAGATTCTTTGTCTCCACCGATAGCAGGAGGCGCGTAGAAGTCTACATTTGCCTTGAGGGTCAGTACGAGTGGGTCGTTAGGTGCTAATTTGTATGCTTTTTTGATTGATTTAAAAGACTTTACTCCAGAGGAGAGAAGTTTGCCGCGATTTAGCATCAAGTCGTATGCGTATACTGAGGATAAGTACATATAATAGCGGGCTTCTGTGATTTGTCCCCATTGTTGTAACTCTTCTAGGTGTGTGTGGAAGGCGCTCAAATATTCTTCTGACTTTGGATTGTTGGCTTGGATGCAATTGGCTATGAATCCATATTCATAGTTTACTAAGCGTAGTTTTTCTGCTGTATCTATTTTTGACCAATCGGTTTGGTCAATGTATGCTTGCCAAACACTCATGTCTTTTTTCATGTAAGCGGCATATAGTGCTTCGTCGTTATACTGTGCTACACACCATTGGCTGACTATGAATAACAATCCATATAGAAGAATCTTTTTCATACCATTAAAAATCAAAAAGAGAGCGTCTCAATTACTGTGATAATTAAGACGCTCTCGTATCACGTCATATTGTTATTATTTGCTTTCAAGTTCCAAGCGTAAGGTGTGTGTAGGTTGGTCACACACTTCTGTTGGACCATAATATTGGATAGGTCCTGGATAGATGTAACTGGTATTTGCGTCAGCCCATTCTTCGCGATGTGACTTGAGGTACAAGAAAGGAGCTCCATTTAAGTCAACCAATGCCTTTTGGATAACTGGTTTCATTTTTCCATGACGTTTTTCCATGTTCATCATCATGGTGATAGGTACACCACCTGCGATCCATTCAGCAGCAGGTTTGGTGAGGTTTCTCACCAATGACATGTAGCCTGTTTTGCCAGCAGCTATCAAGTGTGTTGCGGTGATACCAATGGAATAGCAGTAGTCTGCATCAAAGTTTGAAGGGATAGCGCAACGGCCTTCGTATCCAAAGAAGTGGTTCAATGCAGAGAATTTGCCTTTGTAAGCACCAGCAGCTTTTAGTTGTGCCAAGCGTTTGCTAACCATTTCAATCAATAGTTTTTCTGTTTCGATTTGGCTAACCATAACGTTACCATGAGGGTCGCGGTCCAATGTCAATTGGCGAGCAATGCCTTTTGGTAATGAGCGATACAAGTCGCATGATGCTGGTGTAAGCATGGATTTTACGTATTCGCGTTTAGCGTCGTCTCCTTCCAAAGAAGAGAACTCTTCGTTGTGAGCCAACATGTCGTTCAATTCTTGAATCAAGATGCGCATAGCAGGGATGAACTCAATGAGTCCTTCAGGTATCAAGATGGTACCGAAGTTCAAGTTTGCTTTGGCGCGGTTGACAATCACCTCTACTATTTGTTCTACGATATCATTCAGCGTCATGCTTTTGCTTTCTACCTCTTCTGATATTAAGCAGATGTTAGGTTGGCTTTGTAGTGCGCACTCCAAGGCGATATGACTTGCGCTACGTCCCATTAGACGGATGAAGTGCCAATATTTTTTAGCAGAGTTAGCATCACGTTGTATGTTACCAATCAATTCGCTATATACTTTGCAAGCGGTATCAAAACCAAATGATGTTTCGATCATTTCATTTTTCAAGTCGCCATCAATGGTTTTTGGGCAACCAATAACTTGGATGCCGCATCCTTTTTGCAAGTAGTATTCTGCCAATACGCAAGCATTGGTGTTGGAGTCGTCACCACCGATGATAACGATAGCTTTGATACCCAATTCTTTGCAAATTTCGATACCTTTGTCAAATTGCCAAGTCTCTTCCAATTTGGTACGTCCAGAACCAATGATATCAAAACCACCGGTGTTGCGGTATTCGTCAATAATATCACCTGTCAAAAGGCTATATTGGTGATCAACCAAACCGCTTGGACCGCCTAAGAAGCCATAAAGTTTGTTGTCTGGGTGTAATTGCTTTAATCCATCGTACAAACCGCAAATAACGTTGTGACCGCCAGGAGCTTGGCCACCTGAAAGGATAACGCCTACATTGAATGGTTCGCTGCAAGATGGAGTGCCTGAAGTAGGCTCCATTGTGATAACTGGCAATCCATACGTGTTAGGGAACAAATCTTTGATATCTGCTTGATCTGCTACGGATTCAGTCTTAGCGCCTTCTACCAATTTTACATTACCTTGAAGGGCTACAGGCATTTTAGGTTGATAAGATTGACGAGCAATCTGCAAGGGACTTTTTTGCATAGTCATAATATATTAGAGATTATAATTTATTTACTTCGCCGACAAAATTACAAAAAAAAATGTACATGAACAAAAAATACTCGAAAAATGATGCGTATCATGGTCGTTTCAACCATCAAAATACACCCAAAGCATGCGATGCTAATGGGTGTATATGGGTTACTTTCCTTGGGTGGCTTAGTCGTTGTACTATGCTTTCTTATCTGCTTCTATTAGGGAGAGTAATTGTTTGACAGCTTCTTCTTGTGGAATGTTTTTTAACACACATTCTTTGCCTCGATATAGGCTCACTTTCCCACGTCCTGCTCCTACATAGCCATAGTCTGCGTCTGCCATTTCTCCTGGTCCATTGACGATGCATCCCATGATGCCAATCTTCAATCCTTGTAGGTGTTGGGTAGCCGATTTAACTTGTGCGATGGTTTGTTCCAAGTCAAATAGAGTGCGTCCGCATCCTGGGCATGATATGTATTCTGTCTTGTACATGCGTACGCGTGCAGCTTGTAGTATATCTTTAGCTAAGCGTTCGAGTTGTTCGGGTGCAAAATGGTCGTTTGTCAAGCAGATGTCGTTGCATTGATAGTCCCATAATAGTCGCCCACATTCAGCTGCTGCATGTAGTTGAAATTCCTCCCAAGAGTGATCTGAATTGGTAAAGTACACGCATCCATTTTCTATTTTAACCTCGGTGTCATGAGCATAGCGAATACTTTGTTTGTCTGCGAAGTAGTTTACCAAAGCTTGTGCTACGGGTAACTCTTTCTCGGGTGCTTCGCTTAGGCTGACGCGAATAGTGTCTCCGATACCATCTGCCAGCAATGCTCCAATGCCGACAGCAGATTTGACACGTCCATCTTCTCCTTCGCCAGCTTCCGTCACTCCCAAATGTAGAGGGAAACGCATTCCTTCCTCTTGCATTTGCCACACCAGTAGTCTGACCGTTGTTACCATAATGCGGGTGTTGCTTGCTTTGATGGACAAAACGATGTCTTGAAAGTTTTCACTCACGGCTACTCGTAAAAACTCCATGCAACTTTCCACCATACCTTCTGGAGTATCTCCATATCGTGACATGATGCGGTCGCTCAAACTGCCATGATTCACGCCCAAGCGAATAGCCGTTTTATGTTCTTTGCATATGTTGAGCAGTTGAACAAATCGTGTACGAAGGCGTTCTAATTCTGCTTGATATTCTTCGTTGGTATAATCTATTTGTTTGAATTTTCGAGCAGGGTCAATATAGTTGCCTGGATTGATGCGCACTTTTTCTACCACTTGCGCAGCAGCATCTGCTACGTCCGACTGGAAGTGTACGTCTGCCACAAGCGGGCATTGTGTGCCGTTGAATGCTGCATCTTGGATTATTTCGTGTATTTTTGCAAGGGATTCTACTTCGCGTATACCTTGTGTGGTAAAGCGCAGCAGTTCGGCACCTGCATGTATGCAACGTTCTGCTTGTGCTACACTTCCTTCGATGTCATTGGTGGAGGTGTTGGCCATGGTTTGGATACGAACAGGATGTTCGCTACCTATCAATAATCCTCCTACGTTGGTGGTGGATGTTGGCCTGCGGTGGTAAGTTAATTGAATGTTCATAATTGGTGTACGCGGTTTGCGTTTGTTTCGTACTATATGAATTGTTTTTAGTGTTGCTATTGGAGTAGCAACACTTCAATTTTTATGTTGCAAAGCTACAGATTTATTTTTGAATGAACAATAAATAAGCCTCTTTTATAATCTTTTTCTAAAAAAATGCTGAAAAATTTTGCCAATTCAAAAAAATGTAGTACCTTTGCATCCGCTTTCGTAAGGGAGTACCCCTAATGATTGCTAAGTAGGAGATTCAGTAGCTCAGCAGGTAGAGCACATCCCTTTTAAGGATGGGGTCCTGGGTTCGAGCCCCAGCTGAATCACAAGAGCAGAGAAAATTCTCTGCTCTTTTTGTTTTTTAGTTTGTTCATGAAAGTACTACCAAATAAATTTTGAAGGATTTGTAATGCAGAATGATTGCGCCTTTAATATTTCAAAAAAGTGCTTAATCTTTTGTTGGGTCCTTATCTAAAAACAATCGTAAAGACTGTTCCCTTTTCGTCGCTGCGAACGAGGCGAATGCTGCCATTGTGGAGGCGCATGATTTGGCGGGAGAGACTCAAACCGATGCCAGAGCCTTCGGGTTTGGTGGTGAAGAATGGAATGAATATCTGCTCCTGACTATCGGGGCTGATAGGATGACCATTATTGCAGACATCTATCACGACTGCATCGGCATCATCAATCTTGGCTGTGATGGTGAT
>ERZ808048.1-NODE-1-length-76992-cov-5.649158_pt1 | contig 76992 bp, 65 predicted proteins | sample MGYA00380197_ERZ808048 | MGnify/ENA primary metagenome ERZ808048 (study PRJEB31490, sample SAMN06133377) | cow dung metagenome | isolation source: M1 | host: cow | place: China: Chengdu | collected 2015-05 ... | reverse complement strand
ACAGGCGCACCTATTTTATCCAAATCGGCCTCATAAGCCTCTTTACTGCCATATAGTTTACGTAAGCCATAGTGTCCGGCAGCCTCATGACGCAACACGGCCGACAAGTTTGAGGCTGTAATATGCTCACAGTTATCCAATATCACATATATACCATCATCTTCGTTCATTACTTTATCAATTCCTCAATCATTTCTGGTAATTCTCTATTTTGGAATATACCACTAAACTTTGCGGCACCTGCACCGTATGCAAAAATAGGGACAACTGTTCCTGTATGTCCTTTTGTGCTGAAATTGAGATGCAATCCTTCTGGTTGGTTTATTGCATGACTCTTGTAGGTTACACCAGTACCACCCGTCTCATGATCGGCTGTCACCACAAGTAACGTATTAGGGTGCTTATTTACATACGCAATCAATGTTTTCAGCGTCTGATCAAATTCTTTCATCTCTTCAATCATACCTTCCGAATCATTATTGTGTCCATAACCATCAATAATTGCACTTTCTATCATCAAGAAAAATCCATTAGGTGCATCCTTCTCCAATACCGATAGTGCTTTGTTACATGCTTTGTGCAAATATTCAGTAGGTTCCGAGAAACGAGTTGTATCAACCTTTCCCTCCGATGCTGCCAACTTGGCTGCTAAACAAACTTCTGCACCTTCCGCAGCACTTGCTGTTGTATTGCGAGATTTATTACGACGATGTACATCCCCCATATCCAATATACCTACAAACTTTTCAGACTCTGTATCCAATACTGACTTCCAATCCAAATACACATCATACCCTTTTTCAATCAAAACCGCAGTCATATCCACCGAATCAGGACGATTGATAAAGGCACTTAGTCCTGCACCTATTGCTACATCCACACCGCTTTCAGTAAACTGCTCCGCTATTTTATAACTCTCTTTACGCGAAGTAACACCTGCATAAAATGCTCCTGGTGTAGCTTCTGTCAAGGTTGTATTAACTACAATACCAGTCTTTTTACCCATTTTTTGTGCTTTCTTCAAAATACTCTCCAGTTGTACACTATCAGGTCCCACTCCCAAAAAACCATTGCAAGTACGTGTACCCGTGGCAAGAGCCGTACCTCCCGCCGGCGAATCGGTCACATAATTGTTGGCAGAACATGTCTCGTTCAAACCAATGACAGGAGCCATTTCAAAGCCAGTCTCACCATTCTCAGACAATAGCAGTGATGATACCGCACCAAAACCCATTCCATCTCCAATAAGGTATATAACATTTTTTGGTTTTTGCTCTGTGCAACCAACTAATAAGACAAATGCTACAAAAGCTACTAAAGTAATCTTAACTGTTTTCATATATTATCATATTTTGAAGAATTTACCGCAAAGGTACAAAAAAATTATATTTGAACAAAATGTGTTGATAGTTATTTCAACGTGCATAAAATATATACAGATGTATTTTTCATCAATATATCGGAACCAATTCACGTTTTACTTGGTGTTTTTGATTGAATTTACCAAATGGTATTACACCCATAGTTTGTATATTCGTCACATATTGAGTAGCTTTCACTACAAAAGGAAGTTGATGCCCCTTTCTATCTTCAAGCAATGCCGTTGCTTCAAGATTTTTCTCTATGGGTACATTGATGCCATCATACCATTTATATATAGTTGCTAATTGTATATGCATGTTACCGCGCTTGAGTCTAAACTTCTCTAACGATTGATTACTCATATTGAGCAAATTCAACCAGTCCAATTCTGTACCGCGCAAACGATGGCTAAAAGGCAATACCAATTGTATATTTAAATCCACTGTATAAGAACATAAGGTGTAATCATAAGTATCTACGATTAAATTTTCTACTACCTCTGCTTTCAATATACCTATAAAATTATGCTTCCTATGATATGTCAAAACAAAGTTTGCATCTCCTTCTGTTCCCAATGTCCATTTTCTAAGTTCATTGCTCGTATCCAATAATCGATCTTTTTGCAACCGCATTTCCCACAAAGCACGATGCACCAACGTACCACTATCTATGGCTGTAGCCATATTGCGAAATTTAATATCTTTCTCCTTAATTAATAAGGTATCTATCTTTTCCCGAACCTTGGCATCACAATATCTCTTGCAATATTCGCCCACAAATTGAACATATCGTTCTTTTGATATTTTATCTGACCACTCTACTACATTGGCTATCATCTGCTCCATTCCCCACGGTAAATCTTTTGCATCCATTTTGACATCACTCACGACACGATAAGCTATAGGGATAGTTGGCTCGGTAGCCTCAATACGTTTGTAAACATCATGCAATATATTAGCCATACGTTTACGCTTAGACATTTTGGTTTTCTTAGCCTGAACAACCATTTCTTCTAATGCTATTGGCTGTTCGCGCAAACGAATCATATATACCCTATTCTCTCGTACATGCAAAGTAGATAATGGTAATAATATCTTCTCATATCCCACATAAGAAATTACCACCATGGCAGAATCGTCTATCTCTGTCTCCAAGGTAAACAAACCTTCTGCATTTGTTGCTGTACCTACCATTGGGTCTTGTCTCAAATAAACTGTCGCATACAAGATAGGAGCACCAGTTTCGTCCACTACACGCCCAATATACTCAGTCGCATTGCACCAAGCCACATAAAACATCAAACACAATATTGCCCATTGTCTATACATGGTTATTTATCTTTCTTTTGTGCCCAATGAGCAGGAATGAGTCGATAGGCATATTTATCACGTAAATTTTCAGCATTAGGACAGTCACATCGATGAATACGAATACCTTTTGTGATGCTAATGAAACCAAAAATAGGTTCTCCAGGTTGAGGGTTACAGCATTTTGCCAAATTTAGGTCCAAGCGGTTGACATTGATATCAACTTCCAATTCCATTGCAGAATGACTGGAAACTTCATTTGTTCGAACAAACTCCTCCCTTGCTTCATGTTGGATGGGAGTATTCATATCGACATAGATTTCCTTCAAACGCAATATATCTTCTTTTCCCAAAGCAATCGATTGATACAAATCGCTTACGGCTTTGTATCCTAATCGTAATGCCAATTTGGAAATGATACCCTCACTATAGTCAAGCTTCCAATTTTTAAAACGACGTTCAATCATCTCTCTACCTTCAGCAGCATTTTTATATTCCACTTCCTTCAATGATTGTCGAATCTTATTTTTTGCTCTATTTGACACTACTATATTGAGCCAATCAGACGATGGTTTTTGACTGGGGTGTGTCATTACTTCCACCTGATCACCATTTTGCAATTTATGACGGATTGATACATTTTGATTCAAAATACGCCCTCCGACACAATGACTACCCACTTCCGAGTGTACTGAATAAGCAAAATCCAATACCGTAGCACCATAAGTCAATCGTTTTAAATCACCTGTAGGAGTAAAGACATACACATACTGTTTCTCCTTAGAGAACATGTTGCCATCCACCCCTTTATAGGCCCAATGTGCTGCAACACCCTTCTCTGCTACCGCATCCATACGCTCAGTCCTTATTTGCACCTCCACCCATTTCTTGTCAGGCCCCAAAACTGTTGTATGCAAACTCTCGTATCCATTACTTTTAGGAACACTCAACCAATCACGCAAACGCTTTGGATTAGGTTGATACATATCCGTAATGATCGAATAGACTTGCCAACAATCCTGTTTCTCACGAGACAATTCGGAATCCAATATAATGCGGATGGCGAATAAATCATATATTCGATCCACATCACAGTGTTGTACTTGCATTTTATGGTAAATACTATGTATGGATTTAGGACGTCCTTTGATAGTAAATCTAAAGCCTGCAGCTGTTAATTTCTCTTGCAAAGGAGTGATAAATTGTTGAATATAAGCATCACGCTCCGACTTCTTTTCATTCAAAGCATGCGCTATATATTTATACGTTGTATAGTCCAAAAACTTCAAAGACAAATCTTCCATTTCAGTCTTTATCTGATACAGTCCCAAACGATGTGCCAAAGGAGCATGTAGTGTTTTGGTTTCTTGCGCTACATGTCTTCGTTTTGCACTATCGCCTTCCTTATCTAAAGTTCTTAGCAACTCCAATCTTTGCAACAATATCTGATATAATACTTGATTGCTATCTTCCATCATTAACCTTAGTTATAAAAATCATACCATTCATATTTTCAGCAAAATTACAAAAAAATTTGCACATATAAAAAAATAACAGTAACTTTGCAGCATTAAGAGGTGTATTGTGTTTGCACATCTTATTTTATTTTTTGAATTAAATAACAAAAAACATACCAACTAAAATGAAAACATCTAAAATCATCTTTCAAACATTGCTCATTGCAGCTGTTGTAGTTTTGGCGTACTTCTGCATAGATAGCGTCGTTACACCTATTAAATTTGAAGAGACGCGTGCTTTACGCGAAGAGGCGATTAAAAAGAACTTGATTAACATTCGTACTGCGCAAGTGGAGTTCAAATTGGATAAAGGATACTTTACTGCAGATTTCGACTCCTTGATTCTCTTCCTACAAACTGCTCCTAAAAAAGAAGTGCTCAAAGAAGGTCGTTTGACAGATAAACAATTAGAAAATGGCCTTACAGAAGCAAAGGCTGCAAAGATTTTGGAACGTGCTAAAATCAAAGCAAGGGCTAAAGCAAAACAACCATTTGCAAGCGAAGATGAATTGTATGCATATGTATGGGAGAACGACCGCGAGGTAAAAGCCAATGGCCTTGAAGGTTTCCGTCGCGATACCATTTACAAAAACATGATTGAGACTCTTTACAAAGGCGAATTCAATAATGACAATATCAACACCATTACCTATATTCCTTTTACAGACAACAAACGTTTTGAGTTAGAAGTAAACAACGGATATAAAACAAGTCAAGGCATTCCTGTTCCATTGTTTGAAGTACGTGCGCCATTTGAGGCATATTTAGCTGATTTGGATAAGCAAGAACTAGCCAACTTGATTGACAAAGAGAAAAAAATGGAACACTATACCGGTTTGAAAGTTGGTGATATCAATGCTCCTAATAACAATGCTGGAAACTGGGAATAATACTACCACTTGTTGTGATTTTCACACAGAAATTAGTCATAACAAAGTGATATTAAAATAACAAACCATTAGGGGTTTCCTTAGTTGTAGGAAACCCCTAATTTTTAGAATAGATTATGAGAATCATATCCGGAACATATAAAGGAAGAAGAATCTCTCCTCCAAAAAACATTTCTGCACGCCCTACTACAGATTTTGCAAAAGAAAGTTTGTTCAATCTTTTAAACAACCGAATGGATTTTGAGGGCATTGATATGTTAGACCTTTTTGCAGGAACAGGAAGTATAGGTCTAGAGTTCATCAGCAGAGGAGCACGAGATGTAATAGCCGTAGAAATGGCTCATACTCAACAAAATTTTATAATTCAAACATGTAAATTACTTAAAATTAAAAACCTAAACCTAATTAGAGGAGATGTATTTAAGTTTATCAATAGTTGCAAAATGCAATTCGATTTTATATACGCAGATCCACCCTATGACTTACCACAATTGAGTAAAATACCTGATTTGATTTTTAAGGATAATCCATCCACCAATATGACAGATTCAGTGGATGCAAATAGCAATCATGATCATAACACACTACTCAAACCCGATGGGATATTTGTATTGGAACATTCCAAAAACAACGATTTTTCTACCCATCCACATTATGTAGAAACACGCAAATATGGTAATGTACATTTTACATTCTTTGAGTAAAAACACACGACCATAACAATACTACCCCCAAAAAAGGTGCTAAGCAATACACTTAACACCTTTTTTATTAAATTAATCGGTTTATCCTATCAAATATCTGGTGAATGAACATGAGTAAATGCCTTTTTTCACAACTACTATTGAGAAGGCATTGATACCATTCATTATTCTACGATATCTCGTAGTTTTTTCTCCCAATTCCAAGCACTCATTAACACTTCCGCTAACGGAGTGTCTGCTCTCCAATTGAGTTTAGTATTAGCTTTTGAAGCGTCAGCCCATACCTGTTCTATATCGCCTTCTCTACGTCCTACTACTACATAGGGCAAATCTACTCCTGTAACATCCTTGAATGTATTGACTATCTCAAAAACACTCACACCATGACCTGTTCCTAAATTATAGACTTCTACTTGCTCATCACATTCAGCATGCATCATACGTTCCAAGGCTTTTACATGAGCTTTTGCAAGATCCACAACGTAGATATAATCTCTTATACACGAACCATCTGGCGTATCATAGTCATCCCCGAAAATTTTCAATTCACTTCTTATCCCTGCTGCGGTCTGAGTAACATAAGGTAGCAAATTGTTTGGAACACCATTGGGCAACTCACCTATTAAAGCTGTTGGATGAGCTCCAATAGGATTGAAATAACGAAGCAAAATCACATTAAGCAATTTATTAGCATGAGCGGTATCACGCAAAATTTGTTCATTCACTTGTTTGGTATTGCCATATGGTGAAAGTGCTTTTTGTATCGGTGCACTCTCATCTACAGGAAGGTGGTTTTCGTCCGGTTGACCATATACCGTACAAGAACTTGAGAAAACGATATTATGCACTCCGTGCTTATTCATCAACTCAAGTAAAACGACCAACGAGCCTATATTATTTCTATAATACAAGAGAGGTTTTTCAACCGACTCACCTACAGCCTTACTTGCAGCAAAATGTATGACAGCATCAATATCCGAATAGGTATTAAACAGACGATCCATCCCTACATAATCATTGCAATCAAGGTTTTCAAAGCATGGTTTCGTATGGGTAATAGCCTCAATACCCTCCAATACTTCAATAGTAGAATTGCTTAGATTATCCACTATAACCACATTATGACCTTGCTGCATTAGTTCAACCACCGTATGCGAACCAATGTAACCTAAACCACCTGTGACTAAAATGCGACTCATAGATCAAAACAATTTCTCTGGATATACTCCTTTTTTGATGAGATCGTTCAGTTTCATTACAACTTGTGGTCTATCTTCAGCATAGGTAACACCAAACCACTTAGCAGGAGTATCCAACACCTTGCATGTTGCCTTACCTGCAACAATCATATCATTAACCAACGTAGGAATGTAGAACTCTTTTTTCAATTCTTGTCCATAGTTGGTCAAAAACTCCTTGAATGCCTCTTGTGCATATTCAAAATACTCAGGAGTAAAACCCCACATATTCATTGATACTGGAGTATTAGGTGCAATTATAGTATCTACTCCATCCTCTGTATAAACAACATTCGCACCTATCTGTTCAATATGAGTACGTTCAACAACATCAGTCAAGTAACCATTGTCGTCTGTTGAGCAAACACCACGACTTACACTACCATTCTCACTGAGAGTATTTGCCACATGGTAACCTACCATGCAATATTCACCTTTCTTATCTTGTGCTTGTGTAAGAAAATCTGCCAACACTTGGAAAGACTCTTTTCCATAGAAGTCATCTGCATTGATTACTGCAAATGGTTCATGGATCAAATCCTTACCCATCAATACTGCATGATTAGTACCCCATGGTTTGGTACGTTCTGGATTATAAGTATAACCTTCTGGAACTTTATCCAATGATTGGAAACAAATTTCACATGGTACTTTATCCTCGTATTTGCTCAACACAACATTACGAAAATCTTGTTCAAAGTCTTTACGAATAACAAAAACAATCTTGCCAAAACCAGCACGCAAAGCATCAAAAACGCTATAATCCATGATTGTTTCACCATTAGGTCCAAGACCATCAATTTGTTTTAATCCTCCGTAACGGCTTCCCATTCCAGCAGCCAAAATAAAAAGAGTAGGTTTCATATTTGTAGTATGTATTAAATTATTTATCTAATGTTCGTGATTTATTCTTTTTTCTCTCCCTCATATGGTCAATAATCTCTTCATATTTGGGTTTATGCACCAACCAAGTGCCATATACTTCTGAACAATTTCCTGCAGTCATGAAAGCATGAATATTATTTTCATTTATATATTTCATCAATGCAGCAAATTCATCCATGGTTAAGAGTGTTTGAATCTCATATTGGTCGTCACCAGTATAACCACCCTTCACATGATACAATGTACATCCTCTTACAAGCTCTTCAATGACATACTTTCTTATTTTCTCATATTCTGGTGTGATAATACATACCCTCTTTTTCTTGTTCATGGACATTGTAAAATAATCAATTACTAATCCATTTATCCAAGTACCAATGAGGCCTATCACAACCATTCTAAAATCATTAATCAAGAAAGCAGAACAACATATCAATGCCCCTCCAATAGAGACAGACATTCCAATATCAAAATGCAAATACTTATTAATAATTTTCGCCAATATATCCAATCCTCCAGTAGAAGCGTTGATTCTAAACTCAAAGGCTTGACACGCGCTTAGCAAAAAGACAAAACAAACCAAATCAAACCAGACATCTCCCATTCCCAATCCTGCAGACATAACCGATTCTTTGACTTGCTCAAGCACTTCGCCTGCTCTACTTAACAAATAGGGATTACCATTGGCATCTATAACTGTTTGACCTGCTTGCAGTTGTGCTAAAATCTCTGGAGATTCAATCACTTTATGAGTAAAATTGGTATAAGGATATATGCGGTCCCATAATTGTGTCATTGGACCAAGAATCATAGCGGTATATACCGTTTTCGCTCCAAACTCGTTGCCTATAAGTAAAAACGCCAGCAAGAGCAAAAAAGCGTTGATTCCCATCACCCAATATGAAAAAGTATCAGGCGTTCCTCCTAATACTGTGTTGATCACAATACTCAATCCTGATATTGTACCAACTATTAGATGACTTGGCATTAAGAAATAATATACAGCTGCAGCTCCAAAAAGCATTCCAACTGTCATCAAAACCAATTCCCACCAAAACTTTTTAGTCTTCATTGCCTCAAAAAATGCAATGAATAAAGTCTTCCAATACGTAGTGGTTAAATATTCTTTTAGATGTGAACTCATGGTATAGATTTTATTTAGTGTTCACTTTGTGTTTATAGATTAGCCATTTTAATAGCTGTTATAGCCCCTTCAACACCCTTATTTCCTAATTTTCCTCCTGCTCTATCAAGTGCTTGTTGCTTATCTAAAGTAGTAAGAACAGAAAAAATGACGGGACAAGATGTTGACTCTATGGGCGCCCTTGCATTGAGTAAAGTTACTCCTTGTGTCACAGACTGGCATACATAATCAAAATGAGGTGTATCACCTTTGATTACACAACCGATTACTATAACAGCACTAACAGATTTCAAGGAATATCTTTCTCTCATCGCCATATTGGCTCCATAAGTCAACTCTACTGTTCCTGGAACATGAGTTATATGGATATTCTCTTCTTCTACTCCATGTTTGATGAGAGTATCTATTGCACCTTGAGCAAGGGCATGTGTGATTTCAGAATTCCAATCTGCTACAACAATAGCATAGTGCTGACGTTTCAGAATGTCAGCACTAGGCAATGTTGAAGAATCATATTGTGATAAATCCGTAGTCATTATTGGGCAATCACAATATATTTGTCAATATCCTGAGCTTCTTGAGCTTGTGGATAGTCATTTTTGATAGTTTCAAATACTTTCTTAGCTGCACTCTTGTTGCCCATTTCCAAATAAACAAAACCAGCCTTCTTCAAACTAATAGGAGCAAGCAACTCATTTTTTGAAGCTGCTGCTGCCTCAAAAGCCTTAACTGCTTTAGCATAATCTTGCAATTGAACATAAGTATCTCCCAACAAAATGTTTGCAGCTGGATCTATCATCAAATCTGATGCTGAGAACTTACTCAACATAGTCTTAGCATTCTCATAATCGCCCAATTTGTAGTAGCACACACCTGCATACAACGCAGCGAGTTTGCCTTGTTGATACAATTTATACTCATTGGCGATTGCTTCAAATCCAATGCATTCGTTATCGTCACCATTCAATGCTTTTTCCCACTCACCTTGAGCGAAATAAACATTAGCCTTTGCATTCTCGTTACTTGCCTCGATTGCTTTTGGCTTGCAAATGTAGTTATTTGCAAGGATTACTCCCAAAACAATTAACACTACTGCAGCAACTGCAATCATAAGCATCTTGCTGTGTTCTTCAATCCATTTTCCTGTGTTAGATAGAGCAGTATCCACTTGTTGTAATTGCTCATCTTCCTTCTTAAATTCTTTCTTTGCCATAATTATTTAATTTTATTCATTCACTTAGTTAAAACTATCATTTTTCACAATCATGTGGTCTTATCCACAAACAACGCGCAAAGGTACAATTATTTTTTGATATATAAAAATTTTTCAGAAAAATGCACAAAAAAGCATCATACTATCCACTCGAGAAAACTCCTAATAATAGGATTTGAGGTTTACCTACCCTTTGTAATCCGACCTCGACATCGCTCTCTATAGGAATATAGGTCATCGCGTAGTCGTATCGGCACGCCATTGCGTATGCATTTACCTCAGTATTTTTTGTGTGTTGAGTTTTCCGGTCTCTAAATAGTATGATGCTAAATATATTAAAGCTTAATCATGCCAAGACAATGTCAATACTACCCTATGCGTCAATGCATTCATCTCATAGGGCATATCTTGATACTCGTGCGCATGTAGATGATAAGTTTGCATTTTCATTTGGTAAGCAGTTTGAGCTATAAAAATCCTACCTCTATACCCTACTCCTACACCAACATAGTGGGAAAACTTAGGATTTTTAAATTCTAAATCAGTACGAATGGTTGTCAAACTCACGCCATACAAGTCATCTTCCTTTGCAAAAGAAGACTCATAGGCATATCCTGCATTTAAAAACAAATTCTTTGCTATCACTCCCTCAACCCCTACTTTCATTGTATGCACATCTCGCATATCTTTATGATGCCGATAATCATACTGCATCGAAAGTAAGCCAAAATTCTTCATCTGAAAAGCTAATCCTGTTGACAAACGCATAGGTAAACTATAATTATCTACACCACCAGATAAAGGTGTTGTTACCTCCTGCGTCACAATATTACTTTTCATCCAACTCTGTGTACGAGTAGAAACTGCAAATGATGTTGGAGTTTGAATCGAAGCCCCCAATCTAAGCATACGAATAGGTCGATAGATGATTCCAAACGTCCCATTGACGCCTATTCCACTTTGTGTTATGGAAGAACCCAAGTAGAACGACTCTACATCATTACGTTCAAAAACTTCCTCATAGTGTGTACGTTTTGAATAACTAAGTGCTCTCATTCCCAAAGAAACACCTATGTACCAGTGATGATCGATATTGCCCGCCCATGAGAAATTGTATTCGTCTAGATAGCCCGACTCCTCCACCGTCAACGCATTGTTAATATACTCACCACCCTCAATACAAGGTATATAGTGAAGCGAATCTGGTGTTGGATTGATCAGATAATTCCAATAACTTAGATTAGTCAGCCATCCAACATCTACATTATCCCAAGTATCATCACGTTCCAAGAAACTTGTGTGCAATCCATCTGCTTGATTAGCAGCTACATCTGCCAGTGAATACAACATATCGTTTCCCAAGGCCCAAGACACTCGATTGAATGATTTGAGACGATTGTATCCTACCATAAAGTTACTAAAAAATGGACGCCCTACATGGTCGGAATAATTCCATGAAAACACCCATGAGATTTGAGGAATCTGAAAACGATTGACATTTTTATAATCATATCCAACCTGCTTATTATAATCAAAATACCCTTGCATAGTCATGGCTATTTCCATACGTTGATACAATCCTAAGCCTGCAGGGTTATCCAATACTGCCGATGGATCTCCACCGACCGCATTCATCGCACCTGCCATTCCCACATAGCGAGCTGTACCCATGATGTCACGTTCTGAAAAACATTCCAAATCCTGAGCTATAGATACACTACCAAGGAGTAGTACCAAACCGGCTAATATAAAGATTCTCTTAATCATAATGTCTTCGTATAATCACCTTGACTACAGTATCTGGATTTTGACGTGTGATACTATCTTCTATAAATTCAAAAGATATTTTAGGAGCTGAATAAGAATCTGCATCCGTTGATTGAACAGAATAATCTAGGGTGCTTTGCTTCTCTTCATATGGCCAATAATATACGTCATCTATGTAATCATCAGCATAGGCAAAACCTACGAATGACATACTCATAACCATAAGTCCCATAATCCAATATGTTCGTTTCAAACTTTTCATTTACTCATACCATAGCAATTTTCATGCCATATAAAAGTAGGATTAACGAAATCCTACAATTTGTCGAATTTCTTGTATCGTCTTTGCAGCACTCTCAGAAGCTGCTTGTGCTCCCATTCGGATTACTTTCTGTAAATATTCTTCATTTTGTTGAAAATCCAATATTCTCTCGCGTATCGGTGCACAGAAAGCATTGATATCACTTGCCAACTGTTTTTTCAAATCGCCATAACGTATAGTCATATTATTATATTGATCATCAAAATAATCATACGTTTGTTGATCAGAAACCAATTCTAATAACGTGAACAAATTTTTGATAGCTTCAGGCTTTTCTTGATTAAGCATCGTTGGGCCACTATCAGTAACTGCTTTCATCACTTTCTTCTTGATGGTAGCTTCATCATCCACCAAATAAATAGCATTACCTTCCGACTTACCCATCTTTCCACTTCCATCCAATCCTGGAACTTTTATGGCTTTATTAGTGAAATGATACGATTCTGGCTCTTTGAAATATTCTACTTCATAGATTCGGTTAAATCTACGAGCAAATAATCTGGCCATCTCCATATTTTGCTCTTGATCCTTACCTACTGGAACCTTATCTGCCTTATGCACCAAAATATCCGCAGCCATCAACGAAGGATAAGTCAACAAACCCGCATTAACATTGTCAGGTTGTTTACGAACTTTTTCCTTGAAACTGGTAACTCTCTCCAACTCTCCCAAATATGCATTCATATTGAGATACAAGTACAACTCCAACACCTCTTTCACATCACTTTGCACATACAAAGGAGCCACCTCAGGATCGATACCACAAGCTAAATATTCTGCCAATATCGTCTTAACCGATTGTCTAATATTTTCAGGTTTGGGATGCGTAGTCAAAGAATGCCAATCTGCTATGAAGAACATACAATTAAATTCTTTTTGCATGCGCACAAAACTCTTAACCGCACCAAAATAATTACCCAAATGCAAATTACCCGTTGGGCGTATTCCACTAATAACTTTTTCCATTTCGATCTTTTCTAACCATTAATTATTCTATTGGTAAAGCTCTATCCACTTTTTGGTCAAGAGCAGACAACGTTTCTGTATTTGCAACACCTGGTATTTCTTGAATTTTGGAATTCAAAAGATCCATCAAATGTTTATCATCTTTAGCATACAATTTAATCAACATGGAATAAGCTCCCAATGTAAAGTGCGCTTCTACTATCTCAGGTATTTTCTCCAGTTCAGCACTAACCGCCTTATACATATTACCTCTCTCCAAAGTCAAACCCACATATACACACAAATTATATCCCATTTTCTTAGGATCAACAGAATATCCAGAGCCAGTGATTACATTCGCATCACACATCTTTTGTACACGTTGGTGAATAGCCGCTCTACTCACTCCACATTCGGTCGCTACATCCTTGAAAGGAATACGTGCATTTCTTGTTATAATACGCAAAATTTTTCTATCCAACTCGTCTATCTTTTCCATATTACTAAATACATTTTAAGTTTAAAACTATAATTTTCCTTATTGAGGGTACAAAAATACATCTTTTTTTGGTCATACACAAGTTTTTTTATACTTTTGCAAAGATTTTTAGAAAAAACTTATCATTATGTAACAAAATGAGCGAGACTTTCAATTCCATAGAAGAATACATCGAACATCACTCCACTCGTGAAAACGATGTCTTACGTCAAATCACCCACGACACATACCTCCGTATACTTAACCCCCATATGCTATCTGGACATATTCAGGGGCGGTTATTGAGCATGCTCTCCAAAATGATTAATCCCAACTATATATTGGAGATTGGTACGTATGCCGGCTATTCTGCCTTGTGCTTAGCGGAAGGCCTCAGAGAGGATGGAAAACTAATCACATTGGAGCACAATGACGAAATCGAAGAAGACATCATCCACAACTTAAGTTTATCCCCATTGGGCAAGAAAATAGAACTAATGATAGGAGATGCCAAGGAACTTATCCCCTCGTTACCACAAGAGTTTGACTTAGTTTTCATAGATGCGGACAAGCGTGAGTATTGCGCCTATCTTGACTTAGTTTTTGACAAAGTCAAACCTGGAGGATGGATATTAGCCGACAACACATTATGGGACGGCCACATCATAGATCCCGCATATAGCAAAGACAAACAGACATTGGGGTTATTAGCATTCAACAAACAAGTAGCCCAAGACCCTCGTTTGGAAAAAGTAATACTACCCATTAGAGATGGATTAACCATCATCCGCAAATTGTGCTAATTTGCGGATGATGGTTACCATATTGGATTACTTCTTTTATCGGTGATTATTGATTGGGTCAAAACCTCTACCGAACACTCCTTTGGTTTGACTCTCACTCACAAAGGCATCCGGGTCAATATTTCGAACCAATCGAAAAATTTTACTACTTTCACTCTTTCTCGCAAGCACTGTAATGATCTTAGTGGGCTGTTTAGTATATCCACCCACACCATCAAGGATTGTTACACCTCTTGGAACCTGCGTCATAATAGCCTCAGCTATTTCTTCGTACTTTTTACTGAAGATAAATATTTGTACCGATTGTCTTGATCTACTCATCACCCAATCGACAGCTATAGAACACATAAACGTGTAGCACAAGCCAAATAAGACTTTTTCCAAACTTCTTACTTCAGGCAAGAAATACGCACATGATATAATCACCATATCGCAGAACAACAATACCCTACCCATTGGCAAGTGTCTAAACTTATTCACGATCATGGCAACAATATCAGTACCTCCCGTACTACCATTATTTAGGAATACTATTCCCAATCCACATCCGTTAAATAAACCTGCCAAGATAACAGCCATGAATGGATCAGACAACAAGGGTTCTGCAGTTATTGGAATCAACTTAAGCCATAATGTGAGAAAAAACACGCCATAAACCGTTCTCACACAAAACTTCCACCCGACTACCTTAATAGCTATACACAACAAAAGTGTATTCACCACAAAAGATGTGAGCCATATAGGCAACATTTTATCCGTTGCAAAATATATAATCTCACACAAACCTGTCAATCCTCCACCCACGATTGCATGGGGAACCAGCACACAGTTTACCACCATTGCATAAGGTATAGAAGCGACCGCTATCATAAAGAGTTCCTTCAACTCTATAAGTACCGATCGATACTTATTTCTTAGATTCAATTCTTTCATATCCACCTTTCACACCTACCATTTAGCAACCAAGTTTCTATCACCCCATCCATTATCTACCCTCGCTACTGGAATCCAAAATTTATTTTGCGCAACCCAATCTGTAGGATAAGCTGCTTTCTTTCTTGAATAAGCATGTTCCCACTCATCACTCACAACTTCATATTCTGGATGAGGAGCATTCACCAACACATTATCTTTAGCATCCGCTTTTCCTGATTCTATTTCACGTATTTCCTCTCTAATGATTAGCAACGCCTCTATAAACTTGTCTATTTCTACCTTAGACTCACTCTCCGTTGGTTCAACCATCAATGTACCATGAACAGGGAAACTTAAGGTCGGAGCATGATAACCAAAATCCATTAAACGTTTAGCAATATCCGATTCGGTAATGCCCACCGCATGAAATGGTCTGCAATCCAAAATCAATTCATGTCCTACGCGACCATTAACACCTGTATATACAATACCATAGTCATTTTTCAACTTTTGAGCCATATAATTTGCACTCAATATTGCGATTCGTGTAGCTTCTTTCAGTCCCTCTTCGCCCATCATACGGATATACCCATACGATATCAAAGCCATATTAGCATTTCCATACAATGCACTGCTCACACGATTATTTGTCTCTTGAGGCATACAATCCACCAAATGTTCCGCACAGCAAATAGCACCAACACCAGGACCACCACCTCCATGAGGGCTTGCAAACGATTTGTGGAGATTTAAGTGACATACATCAGCTCCAATATATCCAGGATTTGTATATGCTATCTGCGCATTCATATTAGCACCATCCATATACACTTGTCCTCCATTATCGTGAACGATAGAGCACATTTGGCGAATGGCCATCTCAAAAATACCATGCGTAGATGGGTAAGTTATCATACAACCAGCCAACACGTCTTTATGTTGCTCTGCTTTTGATTGCCAATCTTCTATATCAGTATTTCCTTGCTCGTCACATTTCACTACTACAGGCACAAAACCTGCTTGTGCACAACTTGCAGGATTAGTACCATGTGCAGAGGCAGGGATAAGCAATACGTTTCGATTACTTTGCCCTATTTTCTTAAGGTATTCACGTATCGTCACCAACCCCGCATACTCACCAGCAGCACCACTCGTTGGCTGCAAACAACATCCAGCCATACCTGTGATTATTGACAACAGATCCTCCAACTCTTTCAGTATTTGTTTATAACCCATTACTTGATTTTCTGGTGCTAATGGGTGAACAGCCATAAAACCAGGGAAGGTAATAGGAAGCATTGCCGCAGCAGGATTCAGTTTCATTGTACAACTACCCAAAGGTATCATCGTGTGCGTCAAACTTATATCTTTTCGTTCAAGACGTTTGATATAACGCATCATTTCTGTTTCTGTATGATACATCTTGAATACTTCAGCCTTGAGATAATCCACTTCTCGCACTTTATTCTCATCTATAGCCCACAATTCCTCAAAGACACTTTCAGATTCTTCATACATAGGAATATTTCCACTGATCTCGGCAAATAGCTCTATCAATAGATTCATATCATCCAAGGTCATCGTTTCATCCACACTCAAGCCTACCCAACCTTCTGGCGCATAATAAAGATTAATACCCTTTTCAAGAGCCAAACACCTCAACGCATCCACGTCCTCTACACCACTTATTTTCAACGTATCAAAGAACTCCACATTCTCTTGAGTAAACCCATACGCTTGCAACATTTCGTTTAGATAAACAGCTTTTCCATGGATGGTTTCCGCTATTTTCCTTAACCCTTCTGCTCCATGATATACGCCATAAAATCCAGCCATGATGGCACAAAGAGCCTCTGCCGTACATATATTAGAAGTAGCCTTCTCACGTTTGATATGCTGTTCTCGGGTTTGCAAAGCAAGTCGATATGCTGGACGCTCATATTTATCTTTACTTAAACCAATTATTCGTCCCGGCATGTCACGCTTGTACTCTTCTTTGGTAGCCATGTATCCAGCTGTAGGGCCACCAAATCCCATTGGCAAGCCAAAACGTTGAGCGGTACCACAAACGATATCCACTTCCAATGGCTTAAGCAAAGCCAACGACATCAAATCCGCAACTACAGTCACTTTCATTCCCGCTTGATGACATTCCTCTACGAAGGCCGCATAATCCTCAATAGAGCCATCTGCATTAGGCAGTTGCACGAGAGCGCCAAAATACTCTTGAGATGGAACAAATTCCAAATAGTTTCCCACAACAATCTCTATACCTTGCCCCTCAACACGCGTTTTGATTACTTGTAACGTATTCTCAAAAATTTTTGAGTCAATAAACACTTTCTTCACACCAGCCTTCACTTGGTCCCTAGAACGCAAGTTGCGCATCATAGTAACAGCCTCTGCAGCACTGGTTGCCTCATCCAACAAGGAACAATTAGCCAAAGACATACCCGTCAAATCACACACCATCGTTTGGAACACAAACAATGCTTCCAATCTTCCTTGACTCACTTCTGCTTGGTATGGAGTGTACGAAGTATACCAAACCGGATTTTCAAGCACATTACGAGCAATAACAGCAGGAGTATTGGTTCCATACCATCCACGACCTATATATGATTTCACCATATCATTGTCCGTTGACATGGCATAGATAGAATCCAAATGTTCTTGTTCTGTCATAGCTTCAGGCAAATCAAGAGGCTCTGACAACAAGATATCTTTAGGCATTGTTTGTTGAATCAATTCTTCAACAGAACTCACTTGTAATGTTTGCAACATGCTTTCTATGTCAGAAGCATCGAGACCAATATGTCTCCTAATTAGTTTATTTGTATTCACGACTGTAATTGTATTACTATAAAAAAAACTCTTGTTCAAAAACGCTGCAAAAATAATGTTTTTTTTGAATATGTGCAAGACCGATACTACTTTATCTGTTTTTTAGCACAAACTATATCATCACATCAACAATCTCAAACTTATAAATCATAAAATTTGTATTATACAATAATTTTTACTAATTTTGCAGACTGATATAAAACGCATATAGATATACATACTCACCCCTTAGTCATGTCCGACACACCGAATACATATCTAACCATTGAAGCACCTTCTGAAGGTTTGTACAAGGACAAGGGCAGTCGTTTTTTGAGTTTTGCCGAACCTATACACAGCATAGAAGAAGCCAAAGAACGCATTGCTTATTACCGAAAAGAATATTATGACGCCCGTCATTGTTGCTACGCGTATGTGTTAGGAGCAGGCGAAGGAGATAGCATGGGATGTATGGGCACAGAGTATCGAGCGAACGATGATGGAGAACCTTCAGGGACAGCAGGACGTCCTATCTTAGGGCAAATCAATGCGAATAAACTAACCAACATATTGGTAGTTGTTATACGATATTTTGGAGGAATACTATTAGGGACTGGAGGACTAATTGTAGCATACAAAGAGGCAACGAAAGATGCATTGAGCCATGCGACTATCATTCAGAAGGATGTCTTGATTAACAAACAGATATCTTTTTCCTACGAAAAAATGAGTGAAATCATGCGTACTATACGAGATACACAAACTAAAATACTATCACAAGAATATTCATCAGATGGTCATTGTACCATGCTATTAGAAATCAAGAAAACACATGAAGGACGATTTTAAGCATATACGCGCCTATCATACAGGATTGTTTTTGCAACTTTTTGATTGGGTTACTATACTACCCGTATGTAAATATTTTCAATGCAAAACAGCCAAATCCCTTACTTTATCATGGCATGGAGATAAAAACAGCATTAAAAAAGACATTAAAAAAGGAGCCGTTTTTATCACCAACCACAGGGACATTGTTATGGATGCCGCTTGGTTAAGCATGCTACTCCGTACCAAAATGAATATACGCCCATATATGGGAGTAGGTACCAATTTGTTTGGCAAAAAATGGATTGAAATCGTCATGAGATTCAATCGTTGTTTTTGTGTCATTCGTGGAGGTTCTCCTCGCACCATTATGGAAAACTCCAAAACCTTGAGTCGATATATCCACTCACTACGCAATCGCCACAAATGTATTTGGATAGCTCAACGTGAAGGACGTGCCAAAGATAGCAATGACCTAACGCAGCCTGCTGTTTTAAAGATGCTCACCATGGCTAATGAAAACAATTTTATTGAAGCTGTTAGAGATTTAAACATCTGCCCTGTGAGCATCACGTATGAATACGACCCTTGCGACTATTTGAAAGCACGTGAGATGCAATTAAAACGTGACAACCCCCAATGGCGCAAACGTCCTTTAGACGACATGATCAGTATGAAAACTGGCATCACAGGACAAAAAGGAAGAGTTGTGTATCGCATCACACCATGTATCAACGACAAATTGGATGATATTGCTGCAAAAACAAGTATTCGAAACGAACAAATTCAACTCGTATGTGATGTAATAGATCAACAGATACATGCTGCATACGAGATATTCAACCGAGGAAAAGATTTTGATGATTACATTGAAAGCAGAATAACAATGATCAACATTCCAAATAAGGATGAAGCCTTTTTACGTGAGAAACTGTATGAGATGTACAACTACCCTGTCATTAACCACCAAAAAGCTATTTCACAAAACATATGAAAACTGCTATATTCCCAGGTACATTTGATCCCTTTACAATAGGACATTACGACATCGTATTGAGGGGACTTGATTTGTTTGATAATATCGTCATTGGCATAGGACAAAACTGTACCAAGCAAGCACTCTTTTCTATTGAGGAGCGCTTATCATCTATTCAAAAGATTTTTGCCCACCAACCTAGAGTGAAAGTTATTACATATGATGGACTAACCATTGATCTGGCCAAGGAACACAATGCTACTTTTATTTTGCGTGGAGTACGTTCTGTCTTGGATTTTGAATACGAACGCAACTTGGCAGAAGCCAACAAGCGAATAGGCAATATCGAAACCATTTTGCTATATAGCAAACCCGAATATGGACACATCAGTTCTACACTGATTCGCGACTTGCACCAACATGGCTATGACACAACGAAATATCTACCCTAATCCAACAATAATGTTTCCAAAATCAACCAACATATGAAACATCTATATCAACACACACGCCTATACCTATTTATCGCATGCACTTTGATTTCATTGCTTGCCATGTCGCAACAAAAACAAAGTGCAGAAATACAACGCAATTTCATTATCTACACGGATGTAATGCGTCAGTTAGATATGAACTATTTTGATACACTCAACTATGAAAAACTTACCGAAACGGCCATCAATCAGATGTTGCGCCAAATAGACCCATACACCATTTATATACCCAAACGTGAGGATGAAAACTTGCGCATGATGACTATGGGCAAATATGGAGGAATAGGAGCCGTTATTATGCAACGCGATAGCGGTGTTTACATTTCCAATCCATATGAAGGTATGCCAGCTCAAAAAAATGATGTACTCGCAGGTGATCAAATATTACAAGTAGATGGATGGGATTGTATTGGAAAAACAACCAAAGATGTTTCGGACCGTCTTCGAGGGAAACCAGGAACAATAGTACACTTGAAACTTTTACGTCCTAATATGACAACTCCGATAGAGCGTCACTTTGAACGCAAAGATATTCATTTGCCAGCAGTTACTTACTATACTCATTTCAAACAAGATACTATTGCTCCTATTGGATACGTCCAATTTAGCGAATTTACCAGTGGCTCTGCTAAAGAGTTCTTAGTTGCTGTAGAAGAATTGGTCAACAAAGCTTCCATCGGCTCCTTGATTATTGACCTGAGAGGCAATGGTGGAGGCATCATAGATGAAGCTATACAACTGGTGAGTTATTTTGTAGATCGCGGAGTGGAAGTGGTCAACACCAAAGGTAAGATTCCTTCGTCCAATCGTAGTTATACTACTAAGACAAGTCCCCTATACCGCAACATGCCATTGATAGTCATGGTAAATGGACAGTCAGCTTCTGCTGCTGAAATCGTTAGTGGTAGTTTACAAGACATGCAACGCGCAACCATCATAGGACAAAAGACTTTTGGAAAAGGATTGGTACAATCTGTCCGACCCATTGCTTATGATGGGCACCTAAAAGTAACTACTGCACATTATTATTTACCATCAGGTCGCTGCATACAAGCCATCGATTATGATAAAATACGCAAAGAAGGCAAAGCTGCCAAAGACACTGTTGGCGGCATTACACCTGACGTAGTATTCGCAGATTCACAAAAAGTGGATATAACATACTCCTTATATATCAAACACATGTTTTTTGACTATGCCACCCTATATCATGCCAATCACGACACTATACCCTCCCCACAAGTCTTCACATTATCAGATCAAGACATTGAAGACTTTATAGTATTTTTAGATAATAAAGGATACACTTACGAAACAGAAACAAGCAAATATTTCAATGATATGATCAACATGGCCAAGCATGAAGATTTAGACTCCACCATCATTGCTTCGTTCGAAAGCATGCGCTCTAGTTTGAAACCTTCATACAAAGATGCTATTAGACGCAATATAGAAGAGGTAAAAGAGATGCTTGGAGCTGAGATTGTTGAGCGCTATTATTTCCAACGAGGACGCATCGCATACATGCTACGTTTCGACAAAGAACTAGAACAAGCAATCCAAATCATGCAAACAAAAAAATAAAACATTATATGGAGAAGAAATTACTTCTAGTTATCGTTGTTAGTCTATTGCTCGTCAACTGCGCCAATCGTGGTATTGGTCCTCAAGGAGGTGCAGTTGACTCCATCCCACCCGTTCTTATCAAATCAACGGCGCCCGATGGAACCCTCAACTTCACAGACAACTCCATCACATTATATTTTGATGAATACATACAACTACTCAACCCCTCTGAAAATGTCCTTATATCCCCTCCACAACAACGCCCACCAGAAATCAAAGCCATAGGAAAACGAATACAAATCAACTTCGAAGAAGAGATGAGTGATAGTACCACCTATACCATTGACTTCGGTTCATCGATTGTTGACAATAACGAGCGAAATCCACTTGAAAACTTCTCCACTTCGTTTTCTACCTCAAACAACATCGACTCATTAGAGATTTACGGACAAATCATCAATGCCGAAGATTTAAACTATATTTCAGGCATAACCATTGGCATACACAACAACTTAAACGATAGCGCTTTTGAGAAACTTCCATTTCAACGTATCAGCCGCAGCGACACCTATGGAGAGTTTGCCATTCGAAACATCAAACCGGGTACCTATCGTTTGTATGGTCTCAAAGACGTTAGTCGCGATTATGTTTATCAACCTGGAGAAGGAATTGCTATATACGATTCACTCATCACGCCATACATACACACAACATTCGAAACAGACACTCTTTGGCGCGACTCAATAATCAACGACACAACCACCATTCCTATCATCGATACACTAATCACGTCACAATACATATACTACGAACCGTCTACCATACTACTAAAGTTTTTTTCAGAGAACAAAAAAAAGAATTATTTTCAACGTTTAAAGCGTGAACATGCACATAGTTTCACCTTATTATTCTCTGCCCCACAACCCCAAATACCGACAGTTCGTCCACTATTCATAGATAGTCTCATAAGTACGCCCGATAGTGTATGGCGTCCTTTTACAGAACATTCCATTTGTCAAGTCAATCCAACGAAGGACACCATCACTTATTGGTTGAAAGACTCCATCGAAATCAAACAAGATACCTTGTGCTTTGAAATGACCTATTTCAAATCCGACTCGTTGTATAATCTGGTACCACAAACAGACACCCTATTGGCTGTATATAGAGCACCACGAATGAGTGAGAAAGCAAAAGAAGCACAAGCACGTCAACGTTTAGCAGACGGACTACAACTAACAGTCAAAAATACGCTTGAAATATATGATACACTTACCATCAATAGCCAAACTCCTATTGCTTCCATCATAGAAGATAGCATACATTTGCAAATGAAAGTAGATACTACTTGGCAGACAATCCCAGCCACTTTCCAATATAGAGACAACACCCACTTGCAACTGCAGATGCTATGCAAATTGGAGCCAGGCAATAGCTATCGATTATCACTTGACTCAGCAGCCGTCACGGATATTTATCAACTTAGCAGCATGCCTGATACCTATACATTTAAGGTTCGTTCGTTAGAAGAGTATGCCACGTTACGGGTTCAATTATCACCTTACCATCCCAGAGCAATGATTCAACTTCTCAACGAGCAAGATAAACCCATCAAAACATTGCAAGCACAAGAGGAAGGAACAGTCTTCCAATACCTCTCTCCACAATCATACTACCTACGTATGTTTATTGACGAGAACCGAGATGGCAAATGGACTACAGGTGATTGGTTGAAACATCGTCAACCAGAAGAAGTTTTCTATTTCTCAAAACGATTAACACTACGTGCCAATTGGGAATTTGAAGAAACGTTTGATTGGGTCAACATCCCTCTACTGGAACAAAAGCCTACGGCTTTACGCAAAGATGCAAATAGCAAAAAATAAACTACTATGAGCCAACGCTTAACATGGTTTGACCACACATTTTTGGTCATTGGCCTCCTAACACAAATCATAGCCTACATATGGATGCCAGGTCATGTTATATCATTAGTGTCCGGGATATTAGGGATTTGCTCCGTCATTTTAGGATCTCAGGGAAACATTTTAACCTTTTTGTTTGGATTTGGACAAATCGGCACCTACACCTACCTCTGTTATATGGAGCGTTTCTATGGAGGCATTGCACTAAATATTTTTTATTTCATTTCGCAAATATACGGCATCTATATTTGGCACAAACGCATCGTTCGTATTAGCAAAACATCTAGTCTGCAAGAAGAGGTAAAAACAGCCCTTCCTACCCGCAGGCTTAGTACAAAAACCCTCCTACTGATTACGTCGCTTTCAGTAGTCGTGTCACTGTTGGTTGGCTACTTACTCAAACATTACACCAACGATACACAACCATATCTGGATGCATTTACTACTATCCCAGCCATTGTTGCACAGATTCTTATGGTACTTGCTTACCGCGAGCAATGGCATCTATGGTTAGCCATTGACCTAATCTACATATGCATGTGGTTGCAAGCGGGCAACTATTGTATGACCATGCAATATGCCTTTTGGTGTATCAATTGCATCTATGGTTATAGGAAATGGAGCAAATTATCCGAGCCACAAGGATAAGCACACACCATTCCATGAAAATCAATTACATATTAATCACAAGTACATTTTCCATATTGAGCCTAACCTTGAGCCATTGAGTAACTTTGGATATTTCTTCATCCTCAATTTTCTCATCACTATACACAATAACAACAATCTGCTCATGCATAGACGTTTGTAGAGATATTCGTTCACCACGAGTAAAGACTACATCCCTAACATTAGGCAACTGCGTCATGAGTTCTGCGGCGAGCTGTTTGACGGGTAATTGTGTCTTAATATATTGGTCCAATACACGATTCAAAACGCGTATAGAATCGTCCCTTCGCTTCAATTGTTCTTCATTCAACTGAATCAAATCCTTTACTATTTCTGTCTCGTTGAACTTTTCAAATTGTATGGTGGCATCTTCAATGATTTGTAACTGATTACGCATTATCCCGCTGCTTTCGGCATCACGATAGAACATTTCACGCGTCTGGGCTGATAGCGTTTCACCAGCCAAACGCAATTCTAACCTATAGGGACTTGTTACTGTATTGATGTCATAATCATATATGTATGTTTTACCAATGGAATGGTTTTTACGTACAAACTTGGTAGCTACTTTCACAAAATTATTTTCCTTTATAACATTATACCCTGTATATATACTCGTTGCAATCATTCCAACTATAATCACGTATGTGATATACTTATATTTAGCATGGTTGGGTTGATTATTCACATTAGGATATTTTAAGAACTTGGCCATTATATAAGCAGCCAATGCTATAAAAATACAATTGATTACAAACAAAAAGGATGCACCTATTGTATATTTCCAACTTAGGTTTGCTATACCATATCCTACCGTACACAACGGAGGCATCAGGGCGGTAGCAATAGCCACTCCCGACAATACAGTACCCTTCTCTTTACGAGCGGTCTCTAATGTTCCAGCCAACCCACCAAACAAAGCTATCATCACATCATATATAGTAGGTCGAGTACGCGCCAATAATTCCGTTGGATTGTCTATTTCTAATGGAGTAACCAAAAAATACAAAATCGATGCTAATAAACTGATACCAATCATCACGCATAGATTCTTAAAAGAAGATAATAGCAATTCACTATCACCAGTTCCTAATCCATGCCCAAAACCAATGATAGGTCCCATCAATGGAGAAATCAACATCGCACCAATAATGACGGGTATGGAATTGACATTCAATCCTACACTTGCTATTACTACTGCAAAGAAAAGAATATATACATTAGGGCCCTTAAAAGCGACATTCTTGCGTATATTATCATTCGTCGCTTGGATATCAACATAGGCGTTTAGACTCAATATAGAACGCAAAAAGGCTTTAATGCGCATCAACAAATCTTGATTCATAAAACAATACTTCAGTTTATATATATAGAGAGATTTAACAAAAAAAAATAACTATCCAATTTGCATTAGATAGTTATTTCATTAGTAGTCATAGGTTATCTTCTGGTAGCGGTACTTGTTCTTGACCCGCCTACACTTGTTCCTGTGGACCTACTACCGCCACCAAAAGTGGACGATGGTCTGGACATACCCGACGATACCCTTGTAGAAGAACCACTACTACTTCTTGAAGTCGAAGAAGAACTACCATACTGACTGGTTCTATTAGACGTATTCACACTCGTTGAAGATCTATAGTTGGTACGTTGAGAATTATCAACTACTCGAGTAGCATCCGAGCGTTTTGCCGTAGTGGTTGTACCTTGAGGTCTGGAAGTTGTGACTGTCGTTGCTTTCGCAGTTCCTGTAGTTCTACCTGAAGTAACACGAGTAGCATTCGAGGTAGTATTCGTTACTTGTTGACGTGATACGTTAGCATCAGAGAGTGTAGCATTGTTTGTTCTACGTACATTGGAACTACCAAAAGTTCTTGCAGATGCCACATTAGTACCATTCGTGGTTGTCAAACGAGAAGCAGTTGTTGCATTGGTTGTTGTTTTCAAATCCGCTCTTTGTCTTACGTTAGCATCATTACCCGCTTGAGCTGTACGATGTGTTCCTGTTGCCTGCACACTTCTCAAATCTACATCACGTTTTTGTTGCAAAGGTCTCGCATTTTGTATATTGCGACTCGCATTTCTTACAGCAAACGATCTGTTTGGATGAGCTACGGCATAATCGTTTCTGCTAACATGTTTGCGCATCACACCCACAGAATGTCTTGGCGCATGTGCATATCGGTAACTGCAATGTGCATGGTGATGATGGTAGTAGTGCATATGCATCCAATAATCGTGAGCATACCAGCAATGATAATGTCCCCAATAGTGTGGATAGTATCCCCAATAATATGGCGAATGCCAACATACCCAATGGGCTCCCCAGAACCAATCATATATTACAGGTCTATAGAAATATACTGGCTCGATAACATAGTTTACACCATATATATACTCGTCGCCTACAATCTGTACCGTCACTTTATTATCTTTGGCTTTCTCCACATATATGGTAGCCACATCTTGATATATATCTTTTGCCAAGATAGCTTGGATCACTACCAAATGCTTATTACCATCTTTTACTTCTACCACTCGCAAATAATCTACAATCCCATCACCGTTCAAGTCAAGGTTGTTGATATGGCGTTTCTCCGAATTCAATTCCTCCTCAAATTTCTCCAAATCATTTACCTCTCCAAACAAGGTTGCAACTGCCTTTAAATCAAGATTCTCTGATATGTCAGAACCTGTTGATGAAACAGTAATCGTTTCATCCGCGCGCATTGAAATGCTCGTCAAAAGCATTGTACACATGACGCATAATAAATAACGCATTTTCATAACTCTTTCGTTTTAATAGGTTCAACAATTTACATTTTGATATACTTACTACAACTTTTATGCCAAAATGACACTTTTATCACACAAGTGTTAAATTATGATGCATTTTCTCCTTTTTTGTACGCATATAACGCTCGTTATATTTATTCGGAGTAATTTCTATAGGTACATTTTCAACGATTTCTATTCCATAACTCTCCAACCCAACTCGTTTGACAGGATTATTTGTCATAAGCCTCAACTTACACGCCCCTATTTGTTGCAATATCTGTGCACCTACCCCATAATCTCTTTCATCGGGTTGAAATCCCAAATGTATATTTGCCTCTACGGTATCATCGCCCTGCTCTTGCAACTTGTAGGCTCTAATCTTATTCATCAATCCTATCCCACGTCCTTCTTGATTCATATACAAGACAACTCCTTTACCTTCTTGCTCTATTCGTTGCATCGCTTTGTGCAATTGTTCACCACATTCACAACGCTTACTGCCAAACACATCTCCCGTCATACAACTGGAATGCACGCGACATAGTATAGGTTCATCCGCCTTCCACTCGCCTTTTACCAAGGCTATATGCTCTTGTCCATTGCTCAATTGTCTGAAAGGAGTCAACTGAAACTCACCATACGCTGTAGGCAAGAACACCGTTTCGCCTCGCTCTACCAATAGGGTATCCATATCCTCCAGCAGACCAGCATCCACCTGTCCATTATTAACATCTGATGCAGTAACACCTTCTCCTATCTTGAGTCTATATGCAATAAGGTCTTTGATGGATATGAGTTTCATATCATATTTCTCAGCCACTTGTTCCAACTCTGGCAACCTGGCCATCGTACCATCCTCATTCATTATCTCTATCAAAGCAGCAGCAGGATAGAGTCCTGCCAATCGGCACAAGTCCACTGCAGCTTCTGTATGACCAGCTCTTCTTAACACACCTCTTTTTCTTGCATACAACGGATTGATATGCCCTGGCCTACCGAAAGTACTTGAGGTAGATTGAGGATCTGCCAATGCCCTAATAGTTGCAGCACGGTCTGCCGCACTTACACCAGTTGTACAACCCTCCAATTTATCAACAGTTACCGTAAAAGGAGTCCCCAACATACTGGTATTGTTGGCTACTTGATGCATCAATGACAACTCAGCACAACGCTCCTCCAAAATAGGCACACACAACACACCCCTACCATTCTGTAACATAAAATTCACTTTCTCTGGTGTAATCAATTGAGCTGCCGTGATAAAATCGCCCTCGTTCTCACGATCTTCATCATCTACAACAATCACCAATTTTCCTGCTCGAATATCTTCTATTGCTTCTGGAATTGTATTCATTCTATCTCTTTTTTTAACTTATTTTTATTAGCACTACGTTCCTTATATTTATTTTTCAATTTCTCAAATTTTATTATCCACGCTTCCGGATTGAACAATGCAGAGTCATTAGCCGCTTTGGTGGTCAAGAAAACACCTATTGGCAAGAGTACAAAACTACTCAACCACATCCCTTGCCAACAAGGCCACAACGCTTCGCGAGCCATCTTATATCCCGTATTATCTATTATGTAGTAAATAATAAACATCACGACACTGATGATGATAGGAGCGCCCAAGCCACCTTTGCGAATGATAGCACCCAAAGGAGCACCAATGAAGAAAAATATCAAACACGCAAAAGCCAAGGTAAATTTACGATGCAATTCTATCTCATGTTTTCGAATATAACGTAGATGGTCTTCCATCATTATTGCATTGTAATCGACCATATCGGCATGGGATTTTGCTCTATCCAATGCTTTTTGCATGGTAAGCTCTTTATCACGCAAAGAAAAAGTAGCAAACAAACTATCCTTGTCATAGTTAGCCACTTCCTTTGCTTCCACATATCCAACATCTCTATTAGGTCTTCTCTCACGACCAAAATAGCGTTTCTCTACTATCTCATTACTTTGTTCCCTACCTCTTACTTGCGCAAGCTCCGCAACAGAGTCTATCGATTCGATCAACTCAAATGTATTTTTACTCACATGTTGATCGGCTAACACCGACTCATCGTAACGCTCCAATTCGGTGTTAAAATCTATCAACAAATTTTTAACGCCAAATGTCTCCCTTCGATAGGGAACATTTTTCTGAGCAAAAGATTTTTTCTGTTGCTGATTGAGATTTTCAAACGACTCACCATTGTACAAACGAAGTACCAAATACTTATTATCATCTGTAAACAAAATATAACCCGAATCAGCCACAGTTACCGTCGCATTATCAAACCCCTCTGAATAGTCATATATCATCATATCCTTCAGCAATCCTGTTTTGGTATCTTTGTGCTGTACGTATATTTTATACCCATTCACTCCATCATAAAACTCACCTACAGGAATCTCCAACTCAGGACTTTTCTGTCTCAAAGAAAATATCAGTGCCCACAATTTAGTTTGACTCACAGGCAAAACATAATTGCTAAAGAAAAACGCCCCTATGGAAATCAATGCTATCGTAACAATCAAAGAACGCATGATACGAAACAACCCTACCCCTGCCGCTTTCATAGCTGTCAGTTCAAATGACTCTCCCAAATTACCAAATGTCATAAGCGACGCCAAAAGAATTGCAAGGGGCAACGCCAAAGGCACCACAGTGATTACCGCATACACAAAAAACTCAGCCAGCACTTTAACCTCTACACCTTTGCCCACTAAGTCTTTCACATGCATCCACACAAACTGCATCAGTAAAACGAATGAACAGATGACAAACGTCAACATAAACACACCCAAGAAATTCTTGAGCATATACTTGTCTATTTTCTTCATCTGCATCATCACACTACACTATCTCAACAAATCTTCTGCAAAAAAACCCAAAGGCAACAAATCCGCTGCCGAATGAAACACAAGCGTTTTATCTTCACCATACAAAATCACTCGCATTGGTTCACCATATCGATGCTCCGTCTCTATCATCACCTGCCTACATGCACCACAAGGAGAACCAGGAGTTGACAGAAAATGACCATCTGTATAACAAGCTATTGCTAACGCCACTACAGGTTGTTCTGGATAATTCGAATTAGCAGAAAACAACGCTGTCCTCTCCGCACATAGTCCACTGGGATAAGCTGCATTCTCTTGATTACTACCCTTAACTATCGTACCATCCTTCAACAACAACGCAGCACCTACCGAAAACTTAGAATAAGGACTATAGGAATGTTGAGTCATCTGTTTAGCCAATTGCACCAATGTTTGCTCTTTTTCTGGCAATTCTTTCCAATCGCACGATAGGAAATTAGTTTTGATACTATGCTCTTTCATGTATTTATTAAGATTTTAACTACGCACAATAAACCTAATTTAGTTTGCAAAGATACAACTTTAATATTGAATATGCAAGTTCTAATCGAATTAATTATACAAACTTGCAAAACCCTTGTAAGTATATATTTTTTTTTGTAATTTTGCAGCGTTATGAAAATTGCTTTTACTACTCCCCTTCCTCCTTCAGGTTTTAGCCGATTAGTCGGTCACGAATTAGGAGTGCCTATGTCAGAAGCACAAGTGTTGGTTTCGACATTCGACTACCAGGTTTCATCCGATTTGATTGCCACATGCCCTCACCTACGTTTGATAACCAATTTTGGAGTGGGCTTCAACAATATCGACCTTGCCGCATGCAAAGAACGCGGCATCTACGTAACCAACACACCCACCCCCGTCATCGAGCCAACAGCAGAACTAACGTTCGCCTTGATGCATGCAGTAGCACGCCGCACATGCGAATTAGACCGTAAATTACGAGAACATCGTGCCGAACCATTCGGAGTGATGAATAACTTAGGGCACACATTATATGGCAAGGTCTTAGGCATTATCGGCATGGGGAATATAGGCAAAGCATTGGCTCGCAGAGCCATTGCATCAGGCATGACTATACTATACCACAATCGCCATCGTATGGATGCCGACACCGAGTCGCACTACAAAGCAACCTACGTTACGAGAGAAGACTTACTCACACAAGCCGATTTCATCAGCCTAAACTTACCCTATACCCCCGACACACATCACATCATAAATGCCCAATCGTTTTCTATGATGAAACATAGCGCTTATCTTATCAACACAGCACGCGGAGCTCATGTGGACGAAAAGGCTTTGATGGAGGCATTGCGCAACAAACAAATTGCAGGAGCGGCATTGGACGTTTATGAGTACGAACCCAATATATCTGCCGAACTATTATCGCTAGACCAAGTCGTTTTGTCTCCACACATCGGAACTGGCACCATGGAAGGACGATTGGATATGTGTGAGAATGTAGTGGACAACATATTAGCATTCGAATGCGGAGACTACCAAAACATGAATATTGTTTTAGAAGGCAAAAGATATTAACCAATCATAATAAAAACACAACATCATGACTATCACAGAACGTTTTTTAAAATACGTATCATTCTGTACAACATCGAATGAAGAAAGTGGCTCAACCCCATCTACACAAGGGCAAATAGAGTTTGCCAAATACATTTGTGACGAACTAAAAACCATTGGGCTGATAGATATTGAATTGGACAACAATGGGTACATCATGGCTACCCTACCTGCCAACACCGACAACAAACCTACCATTGGTTTCATCGCACATTTGGACACTGCACCAGATGCAAGTGGCGAGAATATCAAGGCACGCATCTTGCAAGCTTATGACGGCAAAGACATCTTGCTTAACGAAACCAAAAACATCGTTTTACAGACAAGCAAATATCCCGAAATCTTACATTATATCGGACAAGACATTATTGTCACGGATGGAACAACCCTATTAGGAGCAGACGACAAAGCGGGTGTTGCAGCCATCGTTTCTGCATGTGAATATCTTATTCAGAACCCACACATCCAACATGGCAAGATCCGTATCGGTTTTACCCCTGATGAAGAGATTGGACAAGGAGCAGACCATTTTGATGTTGCCAAATTTGGTTGCGACTTTGCTTATACCATAGATGGTGGAGCCATTGGTGAATTGGAATACGAAAATTTCAATGCTGCTGGCTGCAAAGTTCATTTTAGCGGAATAAATGTGCACCCTGGATATGGCTACAAAAAAATGATTAACTCACAACTCATTGCCAATCGTTTTATAAGCATGCTACCTCCAGACGAAACACCTGCTCATACACAAGGTTATGAAGGATTTTTCCACCTCATTGGTATGAATGGTAGCGTTGAATCCTCTACACTATCTTACATTATCCGCGACCACGATAGAGAACGATTTGAAGCACGCAAACAATGCATCCTTGACATTGCTAAACTTCTAAATAACGAATATGGAGAAGATACTGTACAAGTAGAATTGCGCGACCAATACTACAACATGCGCGAAAAAGTAGAACCCGTCATGCATATCATTGATTTAGTCAAATCATCCATGCTTGAAGTAGGAGTTACACCTAAAGTACAACCTATCCGTGGCGGAACAGATGGAGCAAGACTATCATTCGAAGGACTCCCATGTCCCAACATCTTCGCAGGAGGAGAAAATTTCCACTCTCGCTTCGAATATCTACCCATTCCATCGTTGGTTAAAGCAATGGAAGTAATCATCAAAATAGCCGAAAAAGCATAGGTTTTAGACATAAAGAAAAAATATATTAACATAATTTTCTAAACACATGGAAACATTAAAAACTACTCCATTTACGCAAACTCATATTGCTTTAGGAGCTAAGATGGCCGAGTTTGCTGGTTTTAACATGCCTATTGAATATACTGGCATCAATCGTGAACACATGATCGTTCGCGAAGGTGTTGGCGTATTTGATGTTAGCCATATGGGTGAATTTTGGGTAAAAGGTGAGAAAGCGCTTGATTTTCTCCAATACATCACAACCAACGACGTGAGCAAATTAGAGGCTGGAAAAGCGCAATACACTTGCTTCCCCAACGGCAAAGGAGGAATAGTAGACGATTTGATTATATACATGTATTCTACGACCAAATATCTTTTGGTAGTCAATGCAGGAAACATAGATAAAGACTGGGCTTGGGTAAACGCACAAAACACCGAACAATTCAACGTATCATTAGAGAATGCATCCGAACGTTACGGACAATTAGCAGTGCAAGGACCAAAAGCTGTTGAAGTGCTACAAAAACTAACCGACGCAGAATTGGCTGCTATTCCTTACTATTGTTTCAGAGAATGGTCATTCGCAGGGGTTCAAGGCGTCATCTTAAGCAATACTGGCTACACAGGAGCGGGCGGATTTGAACTCTATTTCCCAAAAGAATATGGAGAACAAATATGGAATGCACTATTTGAAGTAGGTGCTCCATATGGCATCGCTCCTATTGGATTAGGTGCACGCGACTCTCTACGTTTAGAAAAATGGTATTGTCTATACGGACATGACATTGATGACACCACATCACCTATTGAAGCTGGATTAGGTTGGATCACCAAATTTGATGCAAAAGATTTTATTGACAAAGAATATCTGCTACGTCAAAAACAAGAGGGGGTAACTCGCAAATTGGTTCACTTCGAATTGCAAGAACGCGGCATTCCTCGCCATGGTTATGAATTGTGCGATGAAAAGGGAACAACTATTGGCAATGTAACCTCTGGCATCATGCTACCCAATACTAAAATAGGCATAGGTATGGGATATGTGCAAAGTGATTTTGCAAAAAAAGGCAATATCATCTACGTAAAAATACGCGAGAAACTCATACCTGCTAAATTAGTATAATAGCTATTGATACACAATAGTAAAGGGCATCTCAACGATGCCCTTTATTATTTCTACATGCCTCTATCACAAATAGCAAGTCTCTCCTTTTTGTGGTATATCAATATTCCTAAATCCTGCTTCATACAGATGGTCTTTGTATTCTTCTTGTGCTTTTGTTTCTCCATGCACTATAAAAGTCCTACGAATCGCCTCTATATTTTGACAACGTTTAAAATATTCTATCATTTCGCGATAGTCCCCATGTCCACTAAAACCTTCTATCTTGGTTACCTCTGCTTTGATGCGGTGGTCATAACCAAATATACTCACCCATTTTAGATTGGGGTCTTGAATACGTGCTCCTAAAGATGTTGGCGTACAATAACCTACCAACAATATTGTGGTAGAAGGATCACTGATATGGTTCGCTACATGATGTTTGATACGTCCAGCCTCCAGCATACCCGACGCCGACAATACAATACAAGGTTCATGACTCGTATTCAATCGCTTTGATTCCTTGATATCGGTGATGTAATGCAACGAGTTGAAACCAAATGGGTCTGGATCAAAACGCATAGTATCTTGCACATCCTCATTCAAGGCATCGGTGTACATCCTAAAAACTTGTGTTGCATTGACCGACAATGGCGAATCCACATAAACAGGTATTTTAGGCAACCGACCATCGTTATAAAGCTGATTGAGCACATAGACTATCTCTTGTGTCCTACCTACAGAGAAACTTGGAATCAACAATTTTCCCTTTTTGTACACACATGTCGCTTCAACTACTCCCAACAACTGTTCCTCACTCACCAGCGTATCTTCGTGCAAACGATTACCATACGTTGACTCACATATCAGATAATCACATTGTGGAAACATTTGAGGTGAACTAAGAATATGACTATGTGAACGCCCAATATCACCTGTATATGCAATACGTTTCCATTCCTCGCCTTCCTTGATATCAAGACTCACGATAGCAGAACCTAACATATGACCACTATTAGTAAAAGTCACATACACATTGTCACAAACACGAAAACGTCTGTCATAATCGACTGTTAAGAAATGTTTGAGACATTTTTCAGCATCTTGCAATTCATAAATAGGATTGATTCTGGGTTGCTTTTGCCTATCCATTTTTTTGTTGTACCACTTCACATCCTGCGCTTGGATAAAAGCAGTGTCTGCCAACAACAATGCACACAAATCACGCGTTGCAGGAGTACAAATCACATCACCACGAAATCCATTCTTATACAAATAAGGCACCAACCCAGAATGGTCTATGTGCGCATGCGATAAAATAACATAATGAATATCCTTAGCATCAAAACCCAAATCCCTATTCGCCGCATCCGTATCCATTCCTTTACCTTGAAACATACCACAGTCCAACAAGATTGTTACCTGTTCATCCGTAGTTATCAAATGCTTGCTACCGGTCACTTCACCAGCTGCACCCAAAAATTGAATTTTCATATCGTTCGGATTTAAAGTTAGGACACAAAAATACAAATAATTTGTCATATCACAAAAAAAATTGTAATTTTGCAGCATATTTAGTCAACAAATCTACTATTACAAAATGAAACTAATCCACTTTTTTATGGCATCACTTGCTGTCTTGTGCGCTTCGTGTCAATCCAATCAAGACACTCCATCGCAACCCCCTATCAATAAACCTGAGATTCAAATCCAAGACGGGAAACTAACAGCAGAGGCTCTTTGGGCTATGGGAAGAATTGGTTCCGTGACCATCAATGAAGCAACTGGAAATATCGCATACACTGTATCTTACTATAGTGTATCCGAAAATCGCTCCACAACATGGATACGCATTATGGACAATAGCGGTCAAGAGATTATAGATGAATTTGTAGGCAGTGAGCCTGCATGGTTGGACCAAACCGATGCACTCGTATATCTCAAGGGTGGTAAAATGTTGGTACGCCAAGATAAACAAGACATTGTTCTATCAGGAACCGACCTATCCATCGAAGGATTTCTCATCTCTCCTACCAAAGAAAACATCGTGCTTATCACACAAGTCAAAACGGTAGAATCAACGGCAGATAAATATCCTGATTTAGCATTAGCTAGCGGCCGTATCGTAGATGATTTGATGTACAAACATTGGGATGAATGGACCGAAACAGCACCACAACCTTTTGTACATAACATGAATATTGAGTACAAGCACGGCAAAATCATATCTATCAGCGTTAGCCATCCTATCAACATATTGGAAGGCACTCCATACGAATCACCGATGAAACCATTTGGAGGAGTAGAGCAGTTAGCATGGAGTCCTGATGGCAAGACATTGGCATACACCTGTAGAAAAAAAGCAGGACTGAAATATGCCATCTCTACCAATTCAGACATCTACTTGTACGACATCAAATCAAAAACACATAGCAACATAACTGACAATATGATGGGATATGACACCAACCCTTCATTCTCTCAAGATGGTAAACATATCGCATGGCTATCCATGGAGCGAGATGGTTATGAAAGCGATGAAAACAGGCTCTTTGTTCTGGACCTCACAACAGGACAAAAAACATTTGTCACCCAAGGACTGAACACCAACGTGGACGCATATTATTGGAAAGATAACGAGCATATTGTCTTCTCCGCTTGTTGGCACGCGACAGTTCAACTATACGAAACTAACCTATCTGGGGAGCGCAAACAGTTGACACAAGGTCAATATGACCACGTTCCTGTTGCCACTATTGGGGACCAATTGTATTACCTCCGCCATTCCATGAGAGAGGCAAACGAGTTATTCGTAAACAATAGCCAAATAACATTTGAAAACAAGAATATCTACGATCAAATCACCATGGGTACTGTAGAACCTATATGGCAAAAAACATCCGACGGCCAACAAATGTTGACATGGATCATCTACCCACCCCATTTTGACCCAAATCGCAAATATCCAACACTCCTTTACTGCGAAGGCGGGCCACAATCTCCTGTATCACAATTCTGGAGTTTCCGCTGGAACTTCATGATGATGGCTGCACATGACTACATCATCGTTGCTCCTAATCGTAGGGGCTTACCCGGTTTTGGCAAAGAATGGAACGAACAAATTAGTGGAGACTATGGAGGACAATGTATGAAAGACTATTTGGCTGCTATTGACCAATTTGCAGCTTCCAATACCTTTGTGGATCAAGACAGATTGGGTTGTGTTGGAGCATCGTTTGGAGGATTCTCTGTTTATTGGTTGGCAGGACATCACGACAAACGTTTCAAGGCTTTTATTGCACACGATGGCATCTTCAACATGGAAATGCAATATTTAGAAACGGAAGAAAAATGGTTTGCCAACTGGGATATGGGAGGTGCTTATTGGGAGAAAAATAATCCTATAGCACAACGAACATTCGCCAATTCACCGCACAAATTTGTGGACAAATGGGATACACCTATCCTATGCATTCATGGAGAAAAAGACTATCGTATTTTAGCCAATCAAAGCATGGCGGCATTTGATGCTGCCAAGATGCGTGGCATTCCCGCACAACTACTGATTTTCCCCGATGAAAACCACTGGGTATTAAAACCACAAAATGGCATTCTATGGCAACGCACATTCTTCAATTGGTTAGATAAATGGTTAAAACAATAATATATTATGAAGTATTATTTCAATTATGAGATTCAACCGCAGGATGTGGATTGCAACCGCAAACTGAGATTATATACGTTAGAAAATTATTTGCTCAACACCGCAGGAAGCATAGCTGGCACTTTAGGTTTTGGACTTCCCCAATTGCTACCTTATGGATACACATGGGTGATTACCCACTTGTACCTTGAGATACTCAAAATGCCCACTCATGGTGACCAACTAAAAATAGAAACGTGGATAGAACAAAATGCACACATGCTCTCTACACGTAATTTTAAATTATATTGCAACGACGAGTTAATAGGACAAGCCAAAAGTATCTGGGCAGTTATTGATATACAGAAACGGAATATCGTTAATGTTTTTGACTTGCCTATGTTCATCAATAGCGTAGATGGCGAAATATTACCTATCAAACGAGCACAACGTTTTGCAAATTTAGAGGAATATGATGGAGCACAACCCCACACAATCACCTATTCGGATGTTGACTACAACAACCATTGCAATTCATGCAAATACCTTGAAATCATGTTAGACACCGAACGTCCAACATGGCTCAACGAAGGAATAAGATTGGACATCACATACGTGAAAGAACTCTATTTCGAGGAAGTGATGAACACACTTTGGAAATACAACGAGGATGAGATTGTATATCAACAAAAAAACAAAGAAAATACCACTTGCTGCAACGCAAGAATTTCCAAAATCGAAAAACTAAGTTGTTGAAAAGTTTTCTAACTTGGTCAACTTTACAACACAAATAAAAACGTAAGCAGTTTATTACCAACTGTTTACGTTTTTGTTTTGGACAACTACTACACAATTGTTGAAAACTTTTTTATCCACTTTCGTTGCACATATTGGAAATATGTAATACCTTTGCACCGATTTTTTCGCAACTACGCAAGTAAGTATACAAATCAAAAAGTAAAATAAAAATTAAAAACACATATACCAACCATGGAAAAAAAGATTTACACACAAAAACAAGCAGAAGAAGCATCTGTTGCCTATTTCAACGGAGATGAACTGGCTGCTCGTGTATGGTCTACCAAGTATGCGTTAAAGGACAGTTTTGGCAATTTATACGAATGCACTCCTGACGACATGCATCATCGTCTTGCCAGAGAGATTGCGCGTATTGAGAACAACTATGCCAACCCGATGTCTGAAAACGAGTTGTACGAACTGATGAAAAACTTCCGATACATCGTTCCACAAGGAAGTCCTATGACAGGTATCGGAAATGATTATCAAGTAGCGAGTTTGAGTAACTGTTTTGTGATTGGTCAAGATGGTAGCGCTGATAGCTATGGCGCTATTATACAAATAGACGAAGAACAAGTGCAGTTGATGAAAAGACGCGGCGGTGTAGGTCATGATTTGAGTCATGTTCGTCCTCATGGAAGTCCTGTAAAAAACTCAGCCTTAACTTCAACAGGTCTTGTTCCTTTTATGGAACGTTATAGCAACTCTACCAGAGAGGTTGCACAAGACGGTCGTAGAGGCGCTTTGATGTTGAGCGTCAGCATCAAGCACCCCGATAGTGAAGCTTTCATTGATGCTAAAATGGAATCTGGTAAGGTCACAGGAGCCAACGTATCTGTGAAGATATTGGACGACTTCATGCAAGCAGCGGTAGCTAATAAGAAATATTTGCAACAATACCCTATTGACTCAGCTACCCCCACATTTACCAAAGAGGTAGATGCCAAGAAGATTTGGGATAAAATCATACATAACGCATGGAAATCTGCTGAGCCAGGAGTTTTATTCTGGGATACGATTATCCGCGAATCAGTACCAGACTGCTATGCGGATTTAGGTTACAAGACTGTTAGCACCAACCCTTGCGGTGAGATTCCTTTGTGCCCATACGATAGCTGCAGATTGTTGGCTATCAATCTATACAGTTATGTCAAAAACCCTTTCACACCTCAAGCGGAGTTTGATTTTGAATTATTCAAGCAACACGTTGCTGTAGCTCAACGTATGATGGATGATATTATCGACCTTGAAATGGAGAAGATTGAACGCATCTTGCTCAAGATCTCGTCTGACCCAGAATCCGATAGTATCAAACGTACAGAGCGTGAGTTGTGGGAGAAAATCATGAAAAAGACCGTTCAAGGTCGTCGTACAGGTGTAGGTACAACAGCAGAAGGAGATATGTTAGCTGCCATGGGGTTGCGCTATGGTAGTGAAGAAGCTACAGCTTTTTCTGTAGAGGTTCACAAAACATTGGCTTTAGCTGCCTATAGAAGCAGTGTTATGATGGCTAAAGAACGTGGTGCATTTGCAGTATATGATGCTCAACGTGAAGAGAACAACCCTTATATCCAACGTATCAAAGAAGCAGATCCTGAACTATACGATTTAATGGTTCAATACGGACGCCGTAATATTGCTTGTTTGACCATCGCTCCTACTGGAACGACGAGTATCATGACCCAAACAACCAGTGGTATCGAACCTGTATTCCAACCGGTATATCGTCGCAGACGCAAGGTCAATCCAAACGACAAGAATGTGCATGTTGATTTGGTAGATGAAGTGGGAGATAGTTTTGAGGAATATGTTGTTTTCCATCACAATTTCATCACTTGGATGAATGCCAATGGACACCCATACGACCCTACTCATCGATACACCACTGCAGAGATAGATGAACTGGTACAAGAATCACCATACTACAAGGCCACAGCCAACGATGTAGATTGGTTGGCTAAAGTTCGAATGCAAGGAGCTATTCAAAAATGGGTTGACCATTCCATATCTGTGACCATCAACCTTCCTAACGATGTGAATGAAGAACTTGTTCGTCAGTTGTACGAGGAAGCTTGGAGATGCGGTTGCAAAGGTTGTACAGTATATAGAGATGGTTCAAGAACCGGTGTTTTGGAAGGAATCAAAGAAAAGAAGAAAGAAGAAGAGAAGAAAGACGAGAAAAACTGCGTTTGTTTCGACAACAAAGTACGTATCAGACCAGCCGAACTGGAATGCGATGTAGTTCGTTTCCAAAACAACAAAGACAAATGGATTGCTTTTGTGGGTCTTAAAGATGGACATCCATACGAAATTTTCACTGGACTTGCAGATGACGAGGATGGAATCTTGTTACCTAAATCGGTTACCAAAGGAAAGATTATACGTACTGCGTTAGAAGACGGAACCAAACGTTATGACTTCCAATTTGTCAACTCAAGAGGTTTCAAAACGACCATGGAAGGCTTGAGTTACAAGTTTGATAAAGAGTTCTGGAACTATGCAAAACTTATTTCTGGTGTCTTGCGTTATGGTATGCCTATCGATCAAGTTGTAAAAATGATCAATGGACTACAAATGGATTCAGAGACCATCAACTCCTGGAAAGTGGGAGTAGAAAGAGCCCTCAAGAAATACATTCAGGACGGAACCATAGTACAAGGTCAAGTATGTCCTAATTGCGGTCAAGCATTGATCTTTGAAGAAGGTTGCATGCATTGTAGAGAATGCGGCTATAGCAAATGTGGCGGATAAAACATGATGCAATCCACTAAACTTACAAACAAAGGATGATACACGTATCATCCCTTGTTTTTATACGACCTTCTCATTTCATGTTAGAGCACCATTGGTATTAATTTTATCATAAAACGCTTCTATTTTTTGAGCACATATACATAGAAGTACGTTTTTATAAAAACAAAGTCACTAAAACAAATGAAACTATTAGACATGGATAGTTTTAACTTCAAATCAGTCTTACTACAAGTTGGGTCAATAGTACTATTGACGGGAATTATTTCGTGTTTTACTGCATGCAGCAATCAATCTTCCGAGCGTCTAAAATCTTCATCTTCAGAAATTATTGAGGACACCATGGTTTCTTATCCTGGTCGCACTTTTAGCTATGCAGAGAAGTTCCGCGACTCACAAGCCAAACAAGTACAAGCTGCGCAAGCTATTGGATTGCGCACCCCACCACAAAATCGTCAAGAGGCAGCTCGCATGCGTAGTTCCCTACGTGAAATAAAGACAAACGAATATTATGTAGTCGATTCACTCACACACTCTATTCCCTATTTAGTACCTACAGCCGCGAGAGAGTTAGAGCGGATAGGTAAAGAGTTTGCAGATATCTTACAACGTAATGGTTTGCCGCAATACCGATTCTACATAACCAGTGTATTACGAACCAAAGACGATGTAAAGCATCTTCAGAAAAGCGGAAACGTCAATGCCACGAATCAATCATGCCATTGCTATGGCACTACGTTCGACTTGGCATATTTCCGTTTTGACAAGGTAACACGCACACGTGAGTATATGCATCAAGATAATCTAAAACTAGTATTAGGTCAGGTGCTTCTCAACGAACAGCGAGCAGGTCGTATCTATGTCAAATACGAACGTAAACAAGCATGTTTCCATATCACAGTACGACAATAGTTTGCTATCTTCTACAACGACTTTCCATCGGGCATATTTTCTTCCTCAGGAAACATTCCTGCATTTGCATCGGAATATTCCAAGATTGGACTAACACGCACATCAGCGGCAACTAACACCCATATACTATCTTGAGAAACAGCATACATTACTGGAGATTATAAGTACAAATTACTTTTCATTTTATGCTAATATTGGAAAGTTCTTGTTTTTTAATATGCTCTATTAAGCAATTCTTGTAAATATTCTGCATACTATCACAGAAAGCTAGATATGCCTCATATTTAGGAGAGTGATCCTGATAGTAACGATGTGCTAAAGGAGCAGATAATCCATCCCAATACAATCGTATACTATAATCACCAGAAAACTCTTTATCAGGATAAGGAGGATTAGAACTAATACCGCGCAATTGATCTAATGATCGAATAGGTACCATGTTTACAGATACATCTACATGAGTACACTGCTTGTTCGCCCAATATATAGGAGATAGATTATTCAACTCAGACCATAAGATATTAGTGGAAAAAATATGGTGTTGTACTAAATCCGTTACTCGTTGAGAGTACCATTCTTTCTGGCTAACCAAAGTAATCTGATGAAAATAATTCCATCTCCAATCTACTAAAACATATCCGTCAACCAACTCTATATAGGGCGAAGTACCACATATATTTAATTCCGTTTCTGCAAAATGTACGAGATCTGTGTAGTATAAACTGGAATGAATATATGGATTGTACATAAAACTAATAGTATCTTCTTCATACGTGAATGTGTTATCTAGAGCCATCGAACTATAAGTGATGATAGGATGACCAGCAACAAGATATTTTTCTTGAGTCTTGTCGTTAAATTTTAAAATAGTTAGATTGGATTGTCCTGGATTTGCATTGTCTATAATTGGGTCAGGTGTACAACTGCACAATAGTAGGCTTACCATGTGCAACATAAAAAAATGTGTCGTAATATATAATTTTGTTTTCATGATTCATTCAATTAAAACGTTTTACTAAAGCTTGCTTAAAACATTCTATTGGGTAAAGCATAGGAGGAAATAGTGCATTTGAAACAGGTAGGATATAATGGATATAATCATCATTTGCAGGTTCTAACAAATTATACGTAAATTCAAAGGGAATCTCATGGTTGTCAATTCCATATATCCCAGTAGTACCAACATATGCTAGTACCTTTATCTCATTATTAAATGTTAAGATAGAGTCATTCTTATCTGTGATAATATAATATCCTTGCATGGTACGCTGATTAACTGTGTCTAAACAACATATTGTTCCTACAATAATACCACTGCATAGTTCTGGTTGATTTATAGGTTTACATGCCAACAGCAATAAACCTATCAATAATGTTATTATACTCGGTTTCATTTTTGCGGTCTTATTAAAGTTAAATCAACATAGGTGGGTGGATTGGTTGCCACAGCACTGAGAATGAAATTAGATATTACGAGCGTATCTCCCTAAAAATGGTATTCGCAATCAGCAGTATAATCTCTGTCTGTTTCAGATTTCAACAAACGCACTATATGTAAACAATCTTGTGATATTGTATATTTATAAGAATAAGTGTTAGTTGGTAGATACCTATGAATCATATCCTCGGTTATTACGACTGCATAATTATATTTATTATGAGGCGTAATAGCTTCCTATTCTCCTTCAATGCAAGGAATTTGAGGTGGCTCACAACCAATACAAAGGATTACCAATCCTAGTAAATACAATAATTTCGTTTTCATGATGAATAGAATTTTTATTTTCCGCAAGGGTACAACTTTTTTTTGACATATACAAAAGAGTTGATTATTTTGCTTCCAATGCCTTAATCCTTAAATCTTATTGCCTGATTCTCTCCTCTTGCTGAAGAATGTACTAGGTCAACTCCTCTATCTTTTGCAAAAGTTGCGTCTGCAATTCGTTAATACCCACACCATTCTCTTTCATTTCTTGAATTTGCGCGTTATCACTTTACTTCTACTCCCATAGCATTATATACCTTTCCATCGCGAAGAATAAACAATTGACCATCCTTGATTATCTTTTGAACGGATGGCGCAGATACACAAATATCTTCCACGGCATTAATATCGTCGCCTTCGTTATAAATACAACCTAAAGGAACGTATTCTGGATTATCTGTTGTATAGCGACACTCATCATCACGATAGGCACATAATAACCAGTTAGTCCCCATTCCAGGAATATTATTTAAATTATTATGTACTATACCATGTTCAGACCCTACCCCTTCTATCCACGATACTGAACGGTAATCATTTTCGTTAATCACATTGGGAATTTCGGTGTCAAAAAATGGAATAGAAGTCAATTTTATTCTTCCATCCTCTAAATATTCTCTTTTCGTAACTACATGTGTATAAGTCTTATAATAATCATGATGATTATAATTATCAATGCCTGAAAATATTTGCAATTGGTCACCCACTTGTGCTCCAAAATCATAGAGCAGGTACTCGGTATTATCATAATAGAAATATACTTGCTTGTTTTCTGTAAAGCGTAATTCACCGACAAGAGAAGTTTGTTCAACATTAGGTTTGCTGGACGAACACATGAGTGGAACATACTTGTAACCATTTCTATTGATAGTGTTTTCACTCAACCAATAAATATTCGTTTGTGCAGCGGGAAAAGGATCATTAGGCATATAACCGCCATGTGATAAAATATTCCACTGATTGCACCATATATTATCTAATTGATCATAAGCAAACAACGACACACACATTAATGTGCTTAACATAACGAAAAGAATCTTTCTCATGATTGTAAAGCTTTTTAGGGCTAATCACAAATTGTGATTATTTCATTTCCATTCCCATGACGTTATAGGTTTTGCCGTCACGAATAACCAGTATTTGCCCATTACGGAAAATCTTCTCACTATTTGTATTAGGCGATAGGATATTATCCACAGCAGTAGGTGCTTTGCTCTCGCCTATAATCAAGAATTCTTTCCAATACGGATCAGTTTGATAATCCTCCACTACTTCTTTTGGCACATATACTGGTATTTTGCGATTTACTTCATAGAAAGTTTTGGCATGAATAGTCGGCGGATTCATCGCTTTTACATGCATTTTTTGTAGCTTACCACAGAGAGCAAAACCATTGTCAGCAACCTCTTGTATGGTACTTGGCAAAGTGATCTCCGTGAGGTAAGTGCAGCCATAGAACGCTGCATGACCAATCTCGGTAACGCCTTCTGGAATAGTGATATTCGTTAACTCATGACAATTGTAAAATGCCCAATCGCCAATTGTAGTGACTGCACCATCCTCCGCAAAATTAACAGATGAAAGCATACGGCAATTCTCAAAGGCACGGCCTTCAATCTCTACTACAGAGGCAGGAATTGTGATAGAGGGCAATTTTACACATTCTGCTACACCCATATAAGGTATATGCGTGAGATTAGATGGTAAGTATAGTTCTTCTATAGTATGACAGTTCCTCAACATCTCATCTGAAAGAGTTGTATTAGTGGAATTGGTAAGATCTAGCACTTTGAGTGTCTTATTGCTGCGACGGAAAAAACCAAAAGCATTGTCCTTTAGTTCACCCCCTAAAACGCTCACATATTGGAGTTGCTTAGATGCATTTTTCAATGATTCTTCTGATATATTTAGAAAAGAAGCATAGGCAATCACAGTATCTAAATGGGCTTGGTCAGATAACGAAAATTCAGGAATGGATGTAAGATGTGGACTTAGACAAATAAATTTAGTTAAGTTTTCAATTCCACTGAAAGCACGATAGCCAATATTTATTACACCCTTACCAATAGTAATGGATGTAAGGGAACTGTCATTTCCAAAAGCACTTTGACTAATATTCGTTACGCTATTGGGAATAGTAATTGAGGTAAGGGCTTTACAGTTTTCAAAAGCAATAGTCCCGATATTTGTTATACCTTCTGGAATAGTGATAGATTTGAGCGCAAAGCAATTGAGGAAGGCGCGATCGTCAATGCCTGTCACCGCATAAGTAATACCATTATGTTCCACAGTGGTAGGAATGGTAAAAGAGCTTATACCATAGTAGTTCTCACGTGAGAAACTAACTTGACATGTAACCTCTACGGTGTATGGTTCTGAACTGCTGGTGATGTTGTAGCACAAAAAGTTATCACCCACAAAATCAAATGCCCATAAGGCAGTAGTAGCAAATATCACCACGAAAAGAGATACAAGTTTTTTCATATGCGTCATGTTTATAAGGTTATACAAAAATGCTATAAGGGTACTACAAAATTTGCACATATGCAAACACCAACCTATTTGAAACTCAATTACTTCACTTCCATTCCCATGATATTATAGGTCTTATCTTCAGTTTGAATCAGTACTTGATTACTATGGATAAACTTAGTACTTTCCATGTGCAAACTTCGAGTATCTTCCACGGAATTAGCTACACTTTGACATAAGCACTCTACGCCTAAGCTATCCATTTTTGCCTCATCCATTAGATAAACCAACTTCCCTTCTTTAGCAATACAAATAAGATCTATTCCTATTAAACAAGGAACAACTATATCATCAATTAGTTGATAAAAATCCCCCGCGTGATAATAATTACCATATGATCCGAGATGCTTTACATATTCCATCCCATTATCAAATGTCCATTTTTTATATGTCTGTCCATCTAAAAGAACGATATCTGACACATCAATAACAATTATCGTATCTGCATCTGTCATGGTTGGATAATCAACTACATTACCATACTCTTCGTTGTATAAATTCCAATCCAAATATAAACGGGGCAAAGAATCTCCTAATTGTAAAGTAAAATCGTATAATAATAAGTCTTTTTGTTGAATATAACTATATACAAATATTTTATTATTCTCCTCTCTCAGATAAAATCCCTCGTACCAAAGATATAATTTCTTATTTATGTATTTTGTTTGGTACGGAGCATTTACCAAATAAGAATTATTTTCCTCATCGCAGTATTCAGAACAGATAGTTCGCTGCAATCCTGCCAAAGTTGGAAACAATTCTTTAGAAATTGTGCTTTGCGAGAATCCATAAAGACTTATTAATAAGCACAAAAAACTATAAATATACCGTTTCATATATTATTTTTCTTATAGGTGAATAAATTTAGTCTTTAAGATGTCACTATCAGTTACAATATGTAATACATAAACTCCGTTAGGTAGGTGAGTTAGACAAAGGCATTTGTCTGTTGTCTGAGTAACCAAGTTGCCACGAGAGCGATGAAAAATGTATAGATTCTTTTCATACGAAATATATTTAGTTGCATATTATATTTTTGTTTAGTTTCATATTATATTTTTGAGGGACAACCTAAATCGCTACAAAATTACAACAATATTTGCGATTGCAAACATTAATTCCACAAAACATGTACACACCTCACCCCGTCACACGAAACTGGGTAAGAACATGTACGACTTAAAGTTGCAATACCTACTTATTATTTGCAATTTTCTCATTTCTCATGCTACCATCACTCATGCGATGCTGTAGGATATACATACCATTTGGTAAGTATGTAACATTATGCAGACCGCCAGAGATAGTCTGTATCAACTGACCACAAATAGTGTAAATGGAAGTGGATAGAATCCTCGAATTTTCAATTGTTTCTATAGTTTCATTAGTATTATTATTTGTTAATCCTTCACACTCTTCTTTTTGTTTTTGCGGAATTTTGCTTGCACTATTTGCAATAGATGGATAACAATCTTTTATATAAGCATGGAATTTCGACCCTTTCTTTGCATGGAATCCATTTGATAGTCGAATTAGATTGCCTGCCTCACACGAAACCGTTGCACCAGCATAAATCACGTTCGTTGCTTTTATCGAGTCTACTGCTCGATATAGAATAGATGTTGCCTCTGATATATCATCTGTAAGAAGCAAATATTGCTGAATATCCATATCTACATGAGGAGCAACTCCAACAGCTTTCCAAGCTGCAATTACGCTATTTGCTTCGTCAGAACATACACCATATAATTCTATTGCACTCGCAATAGTATATACTGCGGCTAAAGAGTAATCCGTTTTTTGTGTGAAATAATTTGTAAGGGCATGATAAACAATCTGTTCAGATTTTTCAAAACCAATACCTGTGACAACGTAGTTGTATCCATGGTCATTGGTTCCACTTCCTCCTTGAGTTAGTAGATAGAACCAATAGTTCATTACTCCACTATTAGTATGAACGCCACCATTATCTGCTGTATTATTATTGTAATCCTGCCAATACTGACCATTGTAAGTATCTGGCTGCCAATAGTTATTGGGATAATCCATTTGTCTAATCGCTCTAAATCCAGAATAACAATCTTCCCCTATACTCCAAATATTTTTTGTAGGATCGATGTAACGAGTAACACATGCTCCCCAAATATCGCTAATACTTTCGTTTATAGCACCACTCTCATTTTTATATACTAGACCAGCTGAAAAGTGTGTTACAGCATGCCCTATCTCATGTGCAACGATATCTAATCCTACATACGGCTGGCGATTAGAACTACCATCACCATATTTGATCACATACTCACTCCAAGCAGCATTATTATAATCTACATTCCAATGAACATAATTTTTAACTGTCTTATTCTGGTCGTCTATACTTTCTCGCTTAAATTTATCATAAAAATAATCAATAGTCATTTCCGCTCCCCAATGAGCATCTAAAGCAGCATCTTCTCTAGTCGCATAATATTCTGCTGCAGTCCAATTATTATCATCATCTGTGATGCGTTTAGACCACGACGGGATGGCAGAATCGTTTTGTAAATCAAACGTTTTTATCATTGTTTGACCGTCACAACGAGTGTTATCACGCAGATAATATTTACCTAATAAATATGTGGTCTCTATAGATTGAACACCTGAGAACCTTGTTTCTGCTCGACCTGCTACTGAGTACATACGAGGCACTTCCAATAATATAGTTCCCGTATTGGCATCAACATATATATGCGTATTTGATTCTGGCTCCATAGTATAAATCTCAAATTTGTATGCTAATTTTGGACTGGCATTATCATTATTGAAATCATCAGGACATATTACAAGTTGCCCCTGTGGTAAATATTTTAAGTGTGGGGCACCAATTGAATCAAAATAATCCAAATATTCATATTGCCAACTATATACACTTGCATCAATATGTGATATCGCAATTTCTCGAGCAACAATCTCATCAATAGTAGGGATATGGCTAATGTTTATTGTATCATAGTTTAGACCATTCACAGAAACGATTTCACCATCTTTTTTATGAACATTAATTTGACAAAATTCTAACGGTATATCGTTATATGTTAAGTCATAAGAAAAATGCTCCCACCCCATGGTGCTTCCCACCACATTATGTCTACGTCTAATACGTGCTGACTCATAAAAATGCACATCTTCACCATATTTCTGCTCAATCCATTCATTAACAGATATAGAATCTGCTATAAAAAAAGGTTCTAACAACGGCTTTTGTGCTTTTGCAAACCAATTATATGTTTGTAAAAACATTATAACTACGACAAGTAGCAATTTATTAGTGCTCATAAATAATATTATATTCGGTAATTTGATATTCGTAGAATTCAACAGAATCACCTATTATATAGGGATGGTAAAAATATTCACCTATACGACCAGCGTCAGTTATTATATCTCCAATACAATCATATGTGTCAGTATAAAGACCGTCAGAAACACCAGACAAACATCCTTTATGTTCATAATATATTTGATAACCATAGAACAATTCGTCAAGCATTAATTCTCCTGTATCTTCCTCTGCTGATAGTCTCCCTATCACTTCGGCTATGATTAATCTGTTGTTTTTATTGTTTTGGATAATGCTTTTAATCCATGTACAATTATTTATAGGATCAAATTCTTCGTTACAAATCCCCCATGCATCATAATACAAGGGTGTTCTTTCGTTTTGTTCGTCGCAAGAAATCAATAGTGGACACAACACGAATAGTATATTTATGAATATGTGTTCTATTTGTTTCATACTTATTCTTGTTCTAACTTTTGAATTCTATAGTTTAAATTACTAATTATTTCCTCTTGTTGGAGGATATAGAGCGTCAACTCCTCTATCTTCTGCAGAAGTTGTGTTTGCAACTCACTTACACTCACACCATTCTCTTGCATCTCTTGTGCAGATTTGATTTCTGGTAAGTGCTTATTCTTTTGGATAAATGCTTTTACCTCACTTAGTGGACGCAGTTGATAATCATCTGCGAAGACAAAATCAGCACCTGTTGTCTTTACCAAAATTTCATCAGCTCTAATAGTTCCTGCAACATCTAATTTATATTGTGCAGAAGTCATTCCAATTCCAACATTTCCAGTTGTAAAATTGTATGCAGTAGCTTTAAAAGATAGTATATCATCTTTTTCCCATTCTCCAATTTGGACATAATTTTCATCTCCAAATTGAATTATGTTGCCATCGTCATTCGCTTCTAATCTTCCTAATCCAATTTTAAATATGCCATTATTTATGTGTAATCTTGTTTCTGGATTTAGAATACCTATTCCGACATTTCCGTTGTTTTGAAGAATTGTCATACGGGTGGTGTCGTTAATATTGAATAGCAGATTACTATTTTGTACATTGAACACACCACTTTGATTGTAAATAGGTTTATTGAATACGAATTGTGATTTGTCTGTTACAAACTCCATTGCTTGGCTCGATGCTCCTATTGTTACATAGCCACTATCACCTTTTAATGTAACTGCACCATTTGTCCCATTACCACGTATGGCACCATCGATATGTAATTTTTCCTGAGGATCATCTACACCAATTCCAACTTGACCAGAGCCAGCAGTCATAATTACATCGCCATTTGATGTATAGCGGTTGATATATACATTGCGGTTACCATAACCATTAGGATTACCACTCAAAATCAAATAACCCTCGTTACTACCACGAATCATACCACCACGAGACGAACCAAAGCAGGTGTACTCGTTATAATCATCACCCAAGATTGCAGTTACTTTGGTACCCATGAAATTTTGATATCCAGATGTGGTCAAAGCACCAGATACTATCTCAACATCACCATTTAATAATATTGACTCAGTTGAAGTTTGCTCATTTATTACAGCATAGCGAATCGTAAAGGCAGGATCTTTCGGGTTGTACGAATAATCTGCTGAATAAAAATTATCAAACCAAACGGTAAAAGATTGGGCACCGACAATCGTATCAACAAACACACCTACCATATGTGACTCCTTTCCAGAAACGAGATCGGTTGCTGGATCATCATCCACATAAATATGAAATTGCTCATCATGCAAACCTCTTATATAGCAACTATTGATTTGAGTTACTTTTATAGTCGCATTTTGTGGAAGATAAAATCTAACAAAATGCTCCCCACCATCAAAATAGGCAGAACCTATTTTCACTTCGGCACTCAGTCTATCTGCACTATAAACCACATCGGCTGATTCATCATAAGCAAACAACGATACACACATTAATGTGCTTAACATAACGAAAAGAATCTTTCTCATGATTGTAAAGTTTTTAGGGTTAATAATTCCGCATTCAAAACACGTTTCAAAGTTACGAATAAATTCTTACATGCCAAAAAATATATAGCAATACATGTTGCATAACATATTGAATGAGTTAAGTGGAAGCTACAACACTATTTGCAAATCCTCTTTCTGGTTTGTAAAGAATTTTTGTTCTCATACTTTGTGATGTTGTTTAAATGCTATAATTCCGCAAATCCTATCAGACTTGCGTATGCAAAATTACAACAAAAAATCTTGAGAACAAAAAAAATGATTGGGAATTTTAAAAATATAAAACACTGATTATCTATCAGTTATATTTTTACACATTGGGAAATTTATTATTATGCATGTGCTAACTTAATAAATCAAGCAAAAAATCACGCATATTAGAAGTCTGTGTTCCGATTTTTTGAGCAGTAGAATATTTCAATTTTTCAAATCCACTACGAGAACAATATTCTACCATTTTCATGATAAGAATGTCTCAAGGCAAAAAGTTATACTTATTGCCTATTTATCAAATGCACCTAAAGTTTACAACTTTCAGTAGTCCCCTCTTCTAATGACTCATTCCGCCACACACATGTATTACCTGTCCGTTGACATACGAAGCCAGGTCACTCGCCAAGAACAATGCCACTTTGGCTACCTCTTCAGGAGCACCACCACGCTTCATTGGAATCGTATTGGTGATATCTTTCAAAACATTTTCGGGCAATTGCTTAGTCATTTCTGTCACAATAAATCCTGGAGCAATAGCATTGACACGGATATTGCGAGAAGAAACCTCTTTGGATATAGAAGATGTCAACGCTATGATACCAGCTTTGGAGGCAGCATAATTGGCTTGTCCTGCATTTCCACCTATTCCTACTACAGAAGAAAGTGAGATAATCGAACCCGCTCTTTGACGCAACATAATGGGCAATACTGCATGGACATAATTAAATGCAGATTTGAGATTTACCTCTATCACATCATCCCATTGTTTTTCCGACATGCGCAACAACAACGTATCTCTCGTTATACCTGCGTTGTTGACCAAGATATCTATCTTCCCAAATTTTTCATGCACTTGCTCAATGATTTGATGGGCCAATTCAAAATCCGATACATTCCCCTCATAAAAAGCCACCATCACACCCAAAGACTGAAGTTCTTCTATGGTTTGTTTCACTTCATCATTCAACTGGATATCAGTAAAGGCTATATGACATCCTTCCTTTGCAAATTGTAAAGCTATCGCTTTGCCTATTCCTCTGGCAGCACCTGTAATTAGGGCAACTTTATCTTGTAACAACATATATTATAAATCATTATTCTTCTATAGGGAAAAATCCTGTAGGATGAAGTATTACATAATTGGTCATAGACTGATTGCTTTCAAAGCCTACTCCTTGAATGATAGATGCCTCACGCGTTATCACAATAGAAGAGTCCGAATAAACGCGTTCGGTCTTTTGATTCCAAAACATCTCCGGTGTGTCAAACTGCTCCTGCTCTTCGTTAAGTGCATGCACATTGCCTACGAGATGCCAAATCTGTTCTACTTCTTTGTACACAGCATAATCGGCACGAAGAGAGGCTTCTACCATCATATCCTCATTGAACTTCTCCAAATAAATACCTCTCGGAAACTCCCAATAAGAAGGTTCCGCTTTGTCGTATATCTTCCAAGTCTCGGCCTCTATTCTATACCTCGTTATACCCGAATCGGAAATCAATGTACTTACTCCATGAACCTCCAACACTGGAGTCTGACTCCTATCTTCTACTGCACCTATCTTGATCCTTTTTTCTTGCTTACAACCTACAAGAACAAACCCCATTACCACAACAAGCGTGATAATGGAGTTATAGAGTATTCTATTTCGTATTATGCTTAACGAGCTGGACGACATGAAGTTCTCTCATTTATCCAACCTCCGACCAAGAATGTAGGCGCGCTAAATTCATTTGGAAGGTCAAACATCTCTTCTTTGGTTGGGAAATATTTACTATATTCAGAGATATATTTACTTGCCAACTCTGCAATGCTCTCATCCACTTGCTTTGCACGAACAAATTGATCTACAGCTGCCCAGAAAACAGTCTTGTTCAAAATTTGTGCTTTAGCTGCATACTCTTGCTCAGAATAAGGTTTGGAAGCTGCATAGCAGAAACCTATCAACATATAGCAACGTCCTTGATTTGGATTAACCTCCAACGAACGACGAGCATAAGTTCTTGATTCAGCATACTTCTTTTGATGAGTATATTTGATGAAAGCAATATTGTACAAATAGTCTGCCTTATCCTCATCCACTTCTTCAGTTATGAGACTCAATGCTTCTTCATAATAATTGATAGCACCATCCCAATCCTCTTTCTTCATACACATCTTGGCACATCCTGCTGCTGATTCTTCGGTAGGTTGCAAATCATGAGCTGCCTTGGATGCTGCAAAATATACCTCAGATTCATTGCAATTAACACGCTTGTACAAGGTAATTATTTTACCCAACATCTCAAGGTTATTAACATTGTCTGTTACCACCTTAGCATAGAGTTCATCCAACTTTTCACAACTTGCTGCTCCTGATTGAGCAAACAAACCATCAACATAATCTCTTTGTTGACCAGCAACCTTCGCATTCTTGTTGCTTGGGTTATTAGCTTGTACGTTCAAATAACCAGAAGCAGTTGTACAATCATTGATAAATTGGTCTCTGTATTTCTCCATATCAGTCTTATAAATAGCATAAGACAACTCTACCATACGAACCAAAACATTGATTTGTGATTTCTCCTTCATTCCATCCACAGATTCTTTGAGCCATCCATAAGCGGTCTCTTTCAATTCATCTTCTGGATAATTGTCACAATAGTCCAATGCTTTCAAACCCAAAATATATGCTGTTGGATATTTAGGATCATTGCCAAAATATTTGATACGCTTATCATGCATTTGCATCAACATTTGTCTAAAGAAATCTTTCTCTTGAGCATCCTTAGCATTTTTAATCTTCCACTCCAAAATTTTAGCTCCTTGCGTATAAATAGCACGGCTGTAATTAGGACAATCGGTAAACACTGCCAACCAAGGTTGATAAGCATCCTCATATTGCTTATTCTTTGCACTCTCGCTAAACAATGAAGCATTGACGGTACAATCCTCGGTGATTGCTGGTTCTGTTTCCTCAACAACAGTTGTTTCTACTTCAGCCTTGGCAGGTTCTGTTACTTTCTTTGATTTCTTAGCACTTGCTACGGCAGGAACCATAGCACACAATACAATTGCAATTAATGTTTTTAGTTTCATATCTTTTATAGTATTATTATAGTTTACGTTTGAAGAACCAATTCTCATTTACCGATACATTCACCACCAACTTCAAGCAATTCTCTTGAATGTTTACCATCGAAGTCCGACGATTGTACTCGATAGCAGCATTCACCACTGTTGCAGACATTCTCAATGGCAAACCAATACCCATCGACACACTAAAATCCAATCCGTTGGCATTAGGGACATACGAATCAATCAAAGAAGCACCTACGCGCCAATACATTCGCTCTGCATAGTTACGACTCAACTCATTGTGTCTATACTCAACACCCATTGACATCTTTGTTCTGTCACGCAACGTACCTACTTTGTTAAAGTATAGCACATCAGACCAGTTCTGCTTCATATAGTCAAAAGCCAACGCCAATCGATTATCATACGTATAACTCAATCCACCACCATAAGTCATTGGTGCCTCAAAACCCTCATCCATCAATGCTACAGAATCCATCGTACTCAACTCATACTGAATATACTCACTTCTAAGTTTCTGTTTGGTCTCAAATATTCCACCCAAAACGAATGAATGCTTGTCAAACGTATGAAAAAACTGCATACCATACCTGAATCGAAAACCATTCATTGTCAAAGACTTGTACATCGACGATGAATTTACTGATGCATCAGAAAAAGCCAATGATGTCGTATTGTCTATCGTTCCAAACATATAGTACGCATTGACACCCAATGCAACCCAATCAAACAAATTGGCACTCAATCCCAAATAGACTTGCGATATTCCTCCTACACCTGCGTATGCCTTAGCATAATGCCGTCCAGCCACAGAGTCTTCCAATACAAATGAATATCCCACTGAGGAGTAAGGAGAAACACCTGCCGACATGGCTATATAACGTTTCCACAATGGAAATTGTAGAGTAACATATTCCAAATTACCATTCGCTACATTTCGCTTGCCATAGGAATCTCCATAATGCGTCCACATTACACTTCCCGCTAAGTCAAACATGAAACTCAAACTATCACACGAAGTATAAGAGGCAGGCTGAGAAGGATTGATAACCTTATTCGAACGCATACCAAAACTCACGCCACCCATCGCACTATAAGCCACAGGAACGTTGTCATTCAATTCTCCAAATACAAAACGTGAAGAAGGTGAAGAGGTCGCATTCTGCGCATTGACTGAAACAATGCACCACAAGAGAAAAACAAGTATCGTATATAAATGTAACTTTCGCATAATTCTTTTACTATCTTACTTTGCCTTATCTACAAAGCATACAACGCTGCAAAGTTACACAAAAAATACCATATATACAAATCAAACGATAAAAATAAACTTTTTTAACTTTTAGAATCCAATTCACAAGGTTTGTTGTACTCCAATATCTTATTCAGTCCTTTCAATACCAAATGCTTCTCATACATCAAGTTCGACTGAACATTACGGACTACAAAAGGAGAATAACCACCTGTTATGATGGTCTGTAACTTATCTACCCTTTCTTCCAATGTCCTTATATATCCTTTGGTTTCAAAAGCCACTCCTCGTATCACTCCTGCAGCGATTGCATCACGAGTATTCTTGCCAAACAATGGTAACAACTCATCCTCCTCCACCTCTATCAATGGAAGTTTCTTAGTCATTTGTTTCAATACATGCAAGCGCATCTTGATACCCGGAGCTATATTTCCACCATAATATCCTCCATCCTTATCTACAAAATCATATGTGATAGCCGTACCTACATCGATAATCAGTAAGTTAACACCAGGCAATAGACCTACAGCTCCTACCGCTGCTGCCAAACGATCCAAACCCAATGTCTCAGGCGTCTCATAGTGATTTACCAACGGAACTGGAGTCGTATGGTCAAACAAGATAAAGGTACGACTCAAACGATGCAATGCATTCACCACCGAAGGCTCCGGATTAACAACTGACGAAATGATACTATCCGATATGGAGTACAAGGAGAACAAACGCTCAACATCTGCCACCGAAAAATGCTTATACATAAATGTCTTATGTATAGTCCCATTGCGCCGAAACAAAGCTATCTTGGTGCGAGAATTACCTTGGTCAATACAGATATTCATAGGCTTATTGACCTATAGGAACATCAAACATGTCCTCATTATTATCCTTAATAGGCATGATAGGAATAACACTATCCACCACATACACACTGTTTCCTCTCCAAGGAAGAACTCCTAAATACGATTTCCAAAACAATTTCACTTGACGTGAAGGACTATTATTGATTTGCTCGGCTATACGTTCATCCTCTACAGAGAACTTAAATTCATTCGACTGCACACCAGTAGAGTGTGAACTATAACCCGTTTGAATCATCTTACCTTCATAAGTCTTGAAGATAAAACCTTCTCGCTGAAAATAGTTGATATCACCCTCATTATTTCCTTCCTTGTATACAAACCAAAACTTAACATACATAAAAATTGCTAAGCCAATCAATGCTACGACTGATACTACGCAGCCAGCTATTTTTCCTTTTGTCATAGTATTAAGAATTTAATAGTTATTTGTCGCAAAATTACAATATAATATTTATTTCTGCAAATATTTATACATTTTTATCAATGCCTGAATACATGCCCTCTCAGTGATTGTTTGTCTTTCTTTCCCCAAACACAAACATACACACTCAGTTCCTTGCTCTCCTGCACATGCTATCCACACCGTACCCACAGGTTTGTCTTCACTTCCGCCTGAAGGCCCCGCAATACCACTGGTTGCTATTGCATAGTCGGTTTTACATAGTCTTTTTACCCCCTCAGCCATCTGTTTTACTACTGGTTCACTGACCGCTCCATATTGTTCCAACACTTTCCGCTCCACCCCCAGAACAGTCTCCTTAATCGTGTTATCATAAGCCACTACCGAACCATAATAGAAAGCAGAACTACCACTATGCGCATTCAACAATGCTGCCAATCTGCCACCCGTACAACTCTCTGCCGTTGCTATGGTTGCACCCTTCTGCTTCAAACACTCTCCTACCAACACCTCTATAGGCTTATCTTCCACTGCCAGCAAATACGGCGATACCTTATCCAACAATGTTGCAAAACACGCCTCCACTTCTCCTTCGTTCGCATCATAACCACTCAACCTTAGACGGATAATACCATCCTTGGGCAAATAAGCCAATCGTACCGAACTCGGCAACGCCTGCTCCCAATCCTCAATCTCAAGTGCCAACGTACTCTCCGCTATACCCGATACCAAACAGGTCCTATGAATAATTTGTAAACGATTATCATACTTCTTCTTATTCAGATAGGGCATCACCTGCTCTTGCATGGCTACCTTCATCTCATAAGGCACACCCGGCATCGTGATAAGCAATTTTTCTCCCTTGGCAAAAACCATCAAAGGAGCACTCCCTACCCGATTGGGAAGAATCGTCGCACAAGCAGGTACCATCCATTGAGTAGCCGTCAAACGATTCAAAACATCCGCTCGATGCGAATACAATTGCATTATATGCTTTTCCACATCCGCATCTGCAACCAATGTGGTATCAAAATACTCACATAGAACATGCTTCGTTATATCATCTTTAGTAGGACCTAAACCACCCGTTGTCAAAACCACATCGACACGTCCAAAAGCACTATCAATCGCTTCCAGGATATGCTCTTTTTGATCATGAACAGATGTTACCTGATATACCTCTATACCAGATTCGTTCAAAATCTGTGCCATCCATGCCGAATTGGTATCAATTACTTGACCTATCAGCAACTCATCACCTATTGTTATTATTTCTGCGCGCATTGTTTCTTCCATTCATTAGCGGTCAAATCCAACTCATCATACCACGCTTGACCAAAACGACGAATAAGAGGTTCCTTCAAAAACGCATACAAAGGCAAATGCAATTTCTTACCCAATACCCTCGCACAATGACATATATCCCATCGATGATACTCCAACCCCACATACTCACCTACTTGTGTGACACGAATAGGATACAGATGACAAGAGATGGGTTTCTTAAAGTCAATCTTTCCCGCATTGTATGCCTTCTCTATCAAACAATAACACCAACCATTATGATCCGTTCGAGCAAAAACGCAATCCTTGTCATTCACTATCGAAGTCACCTTCTCACCCGAAGGGTCCAAATAGCAAACACCTTGCTCTTGAACTACAGCTCGTGCTTCCTTTGTCATATCAGGAAGCAAAATTGGAAGAATATCTTTGATTTTCACTTCTTCCTCGTCCGTCAAAGGTGCACCAGCATCCCCTTCTATACAACACGCACCATGACACTTATCCAAGTCACAACAATACTCCTTGTCCAAGACATCAAGGCTAACCAATACATTTTGAATCAAAAACATAACTTCATTTACAATTTACATTTTACCCCAACACACCCTCCAAACAAATCTTCACACCTATAAGGATTAGGATAACTCCACCAAGAATCGTCACATTGATGCGCAAGCGAGTGCCTACAAGATGACCTATAATGAAACCCGTGATGGAAAACAAAAAACAAGTCGTCGCTATTATTCCTATTGCCAACCAAAGCACCTCTGGGTGAGGAATAAAAATCACACCCGTTGCTAATGTGTCCATAGAAGTAGCAAAGGCCAACGACAACAACCCAAGAAAAGAAAAATCTGCTAAGTGAACATTGGCATCATCATCACCTTTGAGCGAGTCGTATATCATCTTTCCACCGATAAATCCAAGCAAAGCGAGCGCTATCCATGGAGCAAAGCGTTCAAAGAATGAAGCAAAGAAACTGCCTGCGAAATAACCTATCAAAGGCATGCTCGCATGAAACAAACCAAAAAGCAATGCCATCAGTATAGGTTTGACATACCGAGGCACATAGCCATGTGGAGAAGTCAAACCTTTGCACACCGAAACGGCAAAACAATCCATAGCAAGCCCAATGGCCATCAAGACAATAGTAAAAATACTCATTCTTAAGAGTTTTAGTTCTCACATTTAACGTTTCACACGGTAGCGTGCCCCTACTTTTCCCTTCGCTATATTCGTCAGTTTACCTTTGACAAATTGACGACGAATAGGCGATATACGATCGGTAAAGACATGTCCCTCCAAATGGTCATACTCATGCTGAATGATACGTGCTGCAAAATCGGTATAAGTCTCTGTGTGCTCGTTAAAATCTTCATCTTGATACGTAATCGTTATTGTACGCGGACGAACCACATTCTCAGATATACCAGGCAAGGACAAACAACCTTCTGGATAAGATATTGTTTCCTCACTTTCCTCAACTATTTCAGGATTGATAAAAGTCTTTTTCAATCCTACACATTCAGGATAATCTTCCTCCAAATCCGATGCATCCACTATAAACACACGTATGGATTTACCCACTTGAGGAGCAGCCAAACCACAACCTTCAGCAGCAGTCAATGTCTCCTGCATATCCGAAATCAATTGTTTTACATCCAACTCTTCAGGTTCTATCTCATCCGTCACTTTTCTTAATACGGGTTGACCATATAAATATATAGGTAAAATCATAATTTATATATTTTATTTGTTTATATTATTACAAGCTTATCTTTCGTTTCCTCTATTCATTCGTTTCCTCTATACAGCAGCTACGCTGCTCCCCAATCCCCAATTCTCTCTGTAGGCACCACGTGCCGTCCTCTAAACAGTAGCAATCCTTGGGTACCCAAAAGTAAACCAAGATTTCATCTGTTTACTTTTGGGAGAGCGGAGACATGAGTCGTCTCAACGATGACGCGAAGTCATCGGTCAATACGACCTCATTGTTGAACGCGACGTTACCGAACGCGGCGCGTCCTCTAAACTGAGCGCTTGCGCTCACCAATTACCTATCCTCAATTCTCTGTAGGCACCATGTGCCGTCCGCTAAACTGTAGGGCTCTGCCCGTCCTCTAAACTGAGCAGCTACGCTGCTCCCCAATCCCCAATTCTCTGTAGGCACCACGTGCCGTCCTCTAAACTGTAGGGCTCTGCCCGTCCTCTAAACAGCAACAACCCTTGGGTACCCAAAATAAACGATTGCTTTATTTTGGGAGAGCGGAGACATGAGTCGTCTGCGGGGTCCCCAAAAATCTTTGATTTATTGGGGTGCTTTCAACGATGACGCGAAGTCATCGGTCAATACGACCTCATTGTCGAACGCGAGCGATATCATTCATGCAATCTCGTTACCGAACGCGGCCCGTCCTCTAAACAGCAGCAACGCTGCTCCCCTATTACCAATTCTCCCTGTAGGCACCACGTGCCGTCCTCTAAACTGTAGGGCTTCGCCCGTCCTCTAAACTGAGCGCTTAGCGCTCACCAATCACCAATCAAAAAGAAATGAGGAATATTTGCATTCCTCATTTCTCATAATTTATTGTACAAACAATTTCTTACTTCACTTGAGCTCCCGTAAGGTCGAACAATTTTCCATCGCGCAAGATAAAGACTCCATTAGGAGTAACTATCTTATTGGGAACATTTGGTTCTACCTCCGTCACATTGGTAATGCCCGTCGTCTTGGTATAAGTAAAACTAATTACCTTGCTATAAGCAGAAATAGCCGTAGAAGATGTACGCACCGCTACACGTGCATAGTAAACACCATCTACCAACTTCTCATCCTCAAACTCAGCAAAGTTCTCACCTATTGCAGTGTTCTCACGTTTCGTTATTATACCTTTGCCTGTACGTGTTGGGAACTTGCTATCATTGGACAACTCAAAACGATAACCGTTATTAGGCACATCCGTACACTCGATACGGATAGTAGGATTAGCATACATAGCACCATCTGCAGGAGATGTGATTTGTGGTGCTGAGAAAGTAGTCTTCTCTGTAGTAAACTTGATTACTCCACTTATGATATTCATATTGTCCGCATGTACACGAGCATAATAGGTCGTTCCATAACCAATCTTGTTGTTTGGCACGATATATTGTGTCTCATTGGTGGTAGCAGAATAGAGGATCTCTGACTCTCTAAACGAAGCTGCAGTAGCTATCTCAAGTGTATATGTCTTGTTATCTCCCGCAAAATCCCATGTAAAGGTAGGAGTATGGCTTACATTCTCAGCGCCATTGGCAGGAGAAGTGATAGAGAATGGTTTACCATTAAAAGACCATGTATCTGACCATACAGATTCAGCATTAGGTACCAATGCCGCAACGCGCCAATAGTATTTCTTGTGGTCTGCAAGATCCACAAATGGTTTCGTGGCCATTTGAGGGTTAACAACTTGATATTGAGTCAACATCTTGTTGAACGTCGCATCGTCACTCACTTGCACCATATACCCTACTGCATTGTTCACTGCTTGCCATTTCAAAGTATTAGGCAACATCATCGAACCATTATTGCTTGGGTAAGTTAAAACAGGTTTGGTAGCATTTTGTACTGCTTCGTTTAGGAAGGCAGGCATCCACTCGTTACCAAAGCGGTCAATTGGGGTCACCGCAATCGTATATTTGTCCGTCGTGATGGAGTCATCCAACGTGTAAGACTTGGTATATGACATTCCTTGATAGTACTTAGAGGAAGAAATCACATCCGCATCGTTTCTCTTGTCATTAGGTATAGCATATACACCATAACGAACCGTATCTGCCACATGTTGCCAAGTAACGGTTTGTCCGCTTCTCTTCACCTGCGTAACAGGTTTCTGTATAGGTGCTTGATACCAAGTCAATGCAGGCACTTTAGCTTTGTTGGTCCACACTTCCTGTGTTACAACACGCATGAAGTTTTGCTTGGAGAATCCCGAAGCATTGAAGAATACCATACCTGGAGCCTCTTCTAATGTACTTGCATAATTGATTTGAAGCTGTCTGTTAATCTCGTATGCATCGAAACTATTTTGCGACACATTAGTCAATGGTTTGCGTAAAACAGTCGTTTGCAAACCACTCAATGATTGAGAAATATAGCAATGACGTCCAAATTTATTAGCCACCTCATACCACCAAGGAGTAATCAAACTATAGTCATTACCACTGGATCCAATAGGCCAATAAACTTGTGGAGCCATATAGTCAATAGAACGCTCAACAAACCATTGTACAGGTTCACTATAGATGCCATCATATTGCCAGTCACTACCATCTGGACAAGGTTCAATGCCATATTTTGCTGCCACTTTAGGCGAACTAGCCGCTACACCTGCAGGACCGATACCGAAACGGCACCAAGGTTTGATAGCTTTGATAGCTTCGTTAACCTCCTTGACCATCAAGTTGACTTGATGTCTACGCCAATCACCACGACTAAGGTTATCAGGGTTATTTGCCAAATAGAACACTTCATCATACTCATTCAAATAACCTGATTGGTAGAAATAGTCATCAAAGATGACACCATCTATATCATATCGTTTCACTATATCTACTATTACCTTCACTATCTGTGCACGCACCTCTGGGTCACTTGGATTGATGACATAGATACCTGCAGCTTCACAATACTTCACCCAGTTAGGATGAGTTACAGAATAATCATTAGGCAATGTAGTGTAAGTGGAAGTAGATGCAAATCGATAAGGATTGATCCACACGTGAATCTCAATACCTCTTTTGTGTCCTTCTTCTATTAAGTACTGAAGTGGGTCATATCCAGGGTCGCCACCACGAGTTCCTGTCAACCATTGTCCCCAAGGTTCGTAAGGCGATTCGTAAAAGGCATCACACATGGTTCTTACTTGAAAACAAGCCGCATTGATGCCAAGTCTTTCAAATCTATCAAGGTGAGTATTGAACTCACTTTTTTGTGCTTTTTCAGTTTTTTGCTTAGGCCAGTCTCCTGCCCAAACTGTTTGAAACCAAACAGAGCGAAACTCCGATTTGGGGCTTTGCGCTTGAGCCAATTGGCTCAAGCACATTAGCACTCCAAAAAGGATAACGCAAAATGAATATCTTACGTTATTATTCATATTCGATTAATTAAAGAGTTTACTCTTAACAGGGTTGATAGCGATACCATAAATCTTCACACCTTTGATAACGTGCTCCAATTTACCTGTTTCAGCATTGTAACGAATCAAACCAGAAGCAACCATTTCTTCCTCGCTTGAACGATAGCCAAAGTAAACGTCACCTGTTTGCTCATCCAAAGCCATTTGGCATACACCAATATACTCAGAAACGTTACCTTCGCCCGCACTACTACTTACGATAGGCTTGATAGAACCACCATCCTCAAATGTTAGATGGAAGCTTTGGAAAGCTGCCAAAGAAGCATCTGAGATGTTTGGATGGAATTGCTCAAGTTGATCAGCTGGGATACGATAGATACCAGCCTTCTCTCCGTAGAATGCGAAATAGAAAACATTGTTCTTTGCATCGTAAACATAAGCTGTAGTAGGAGTACCCTCGAACAATTGTCCAGCAGCTGGTTGATCTTCAATCTTCCAGTCTGAACGTCCTGAACCATTGTTGTCAGCATCTGTGAAACGCCATACACCAGCACCATTGTCTTTCTTGCACCAGTACCAAACGTCACCTACCTTACCAAAGCAAGCATTGAATGAACCATACACCATAGAAGTGGTAGCATAGTATCCAAGCCAGTTGTTCTCTACGTAAGAAGGATAAGATTGATCGTTCCAAATGGCGTTACGTGTAGCATTAGGCATTTTTCTGAAACCAGTGTTACGGTCTGCAAAATAGAAGTTCTCACCATCGGTATATCCGTAGTAAGGATCCTTGAATGCAGTACCACCAACGTTGGTAATAGCCATTTCAATAGAAGTAGCATCTACGCTCATCACTTGAATCTTACCATCACCCTTTACACCATCAACGTCATTGATATAGGTAAATTGTTTACCACAGTCCAACATATAAACAAGACCCTCATTGTAAACAAGGTTGAGCATATGTTGACCTGAGCTAACGCCCATATCATAAGGCTCGATTACAACACCTTCGATAGTACGAGATGCAGGGATCTTAAGCGCATTGATTGTTCCATCTTTCACTGCATAATATACAGTAGGAGCCTCTTCATTCAAAGCCACTTGTACATTCTTGGTTACCAATTCGAGTGAACGATAGTCTGCACTACCTGACTCGGTTTGCATTTGTACTTGTAGTTTAACAGCTTGTGAACCTACTTTAGCGAATTTCACCTTACCAAGCACTTGGTCTGGAGTAGTAGACTTAGGCTCAAACTTTTGTACAAAATTAGCTACCTCATTGCCTTGCTCGTCAGTAGTTCCAGCTGGGAAAGTCCAGTTGTAGATAGCTGCGAGTGAGTCTGGGTTAGGCAACTCAACATTGAAACTAACATAAGATGTACCTACTTCCACCAAACCATCATTAACAGTTGCTACGTCATTAATTTGAGTAACAATAGGCTTGATATCTGAAACGTACAAGACATTGGTTTTGCTACTTCCATTACCAGTTACAGTAACTTTGTAGTGACCAGCCTCAATAAACTTGTGTGTAACATAATCTCCTACTGCAGTCTCACCATCACCGAAATCCCATGACAACTCAGTCTCAACAGGAACAGTAGCATAGAAACGAATGGTAGCTCCTACATAGTAGTCGAGTGTATATTGTTCACCTTGCACTTCATATGAGAAGTCAATCTTTTGTACTGGCAACGCTTCCTCACTTGGAACGTGGTCGGTACAAGCTGTAAAAGTCACGCCAAGAAGGCATGCAAAAAATATTTTTGCTAACTTTTTCATAATCTGCTATTAATTTAATTCAATTGTTACAGGCAATGACAAACCAGCGGTACCATCAGCGTCTACACAATGCAATTGTGCATCCAATTTGTAAGATCTCTTGTAAGAAATCTTGTAGGCATTACCGTCGTAAATCAAGTCGCCAAACTCCATATTCAAGAATGCAGAATCGACTGCATCAGGCAAAATACTATCTTTGAAGAAGTACACATAGAGTGTCGTTTGAGGATCAATCATAGAGTCGGTATATTGAGTACGGTAAACGCGCTCATCACCACCCTTAGCAACATAAATAGCTTTGTAGTCAGCCCAGTGCTTGTTGGCAAGAAGTTTGTTGTAACCCTTAGCCTCTTCTTTACCAAATCCATAAGAACCCTTGAGCAATACCTCTACGCTATCTTTGAATGATTGCATAAATCCTTTACCATAGTACATATCAACCAATGTTGAATCCCAACCAAGGTCACTCCATTGAATGGTAGAGAGAGTGGTAGATGTAGGGAATTTAGCACTGAAGTGGTATGTAGGTTGGAAGTAAGTAGTGTCACCCATTGAGTTTACACCGAAATCCTCTAACCAGCCTTCATTGTGAGCATAATCATAGATACGAGTAGAAATACGTCTTTCTGTCTCGATAGTAGAAGTAACGGTATAAGATATAGAAGGAAGAGCTGCAGAGGTAACCTCTTTTGCTTCAACTTCCATCACATTGTACCATACTTCGCAGTGCGATACAGGTGCTTCACCTGTTGTGTAATATTGGGCATCGAAAGCTACAGAATCACCAGCGCTAACGGTAGTACTTGCTACTGACCAATAGACTGTTGGTGCCATCTTGCCAACGAAAACCAAGTCATCTAATTTATCGTGCTTGTCGCAAGCTACAAAAGCCAAACATGCTAAAGCAAGCACACATAATTTATTAAAAGCTTTCATATTTATATACATATTGATTGAATGATTAGAATTGATTCCAGTCACCTACGCCTTTGTTCGTAATAGCGCCTGTTCCTCTATCTTCTTGCCAGATCATACGACGACGCAAATAGTCAACGTTCTTGTATGCTCCCAAAGCTTCGAGAACATCTCTGTTGTACTTATCCTCTGTCTCTGGGTCTGGTTGCAAACGATTGATCCAAGCATTAGCGGTCAATGGGAATTCAGCTCCAGTGATATAGTCTTTACCCTCTATCCAGAAGTGTGGTTGATAGATGTTGTAAGGACGCTCAAGTGCGTAATCAAGTGAGAAGAAACCTTTGAGAGCTTTCTCAGGATCTTTGTCTACGTCCTCAAGACGTTTTTTAGGTACATACTTCACGTCATATACATAGGTATTGTCGTATTGGATACCATTCTTGCTTGAAGAGTAGTTGTAACGACGCATATCGGTCCATTGCTCTGGTTGTAAGTAGAGAGCAACAAACTTTTGTTGCATCAACATAGCAATACTAAAGTCAGCATAGTTCAAACGTACACGGTTGAAAATTTCTTTCCAAACATCTGCGTTCTTCGCTGGCATTTCGCTATAAGTCATCTCACTAGCATAACGATCCAAACTGATTTGTACAGCTTGCATCATGGTGTTGTAAGATTCTTGTTTTTGACCTTTCCAATAAAGAGCCTCAGCCTTAGCAAACAACAACTCTTCCTCTGTGATCATACAGATATAACCGTCGTCACGAGTATAAGGGTTGGCACGGTATGCACGTTTAGGAGCCTTGGTAGAGTCTGAGGTGTTGCAGAACAAGTCTGGGAAGTGTTCAGCTTTGTAGTTCTTGTTGAAAGCAACGTCTGAACCGATGTTTGCTTTGAGTGAACGAAGCATAACAGGGTCTGAATCATAACCAGCGCGTGGTTGCATCATACGCTCAGCACGTGGGTCAATAGCGAATGTAGAGCTAACACCAGTAGTCTTCTTGAGTGAGCAAGCACCTGGGAAGAAACCAAGAATAGAACCAAAGAACTCTGTAGGTACAGCACCACCAAGTCCGTTCTCACGTCCTTGAGGCCAACCAAGGTTCATAGTAGCTTGGGTAGCGTGGTAAGGACCCCACATACTGGTTTTCTCACCAGTTCCGCCATCAAATTTGTAACGAGGTTCTTTCCAACCTGCACCCATTGCAAGGTCAACATATTTGATAACAGAGTCGCAGCATTGCAAATCCCAGTTAGGAATGCGTCTCAACCAATAACGTGCGTAGAGAGCATAGGTAAGTGAACGATAGTTGTCCATGTTACCTTGGTAGAGACGGTCAGTCTTCTCTGTTACAACAGCGTTAGTAGGACATGCATACCAAGCAGGATCGTTGTACATATTGATAACTTGTCTGAAGTAAGTATCCAATGAATCATAAATTTGACTTTGTGAATCATAGCCTGGAGTATTACTCTTGTATGCTTCAGAAACTGGCATATCACCAAACTCATCGGTGGTAATCATCAATGAGTGAAGTTGCAAAGTATGTGCGATAAGCGCATAGTTGCGAGCACCACGTTTAACAGCATCATCAATCATATATTGGCAGTTAACACCAATCTCATAGTAGTGACGTCTCCAGTGTGGGTGACGGTTCATATCTGGGAAACCACCCCAACCAGCACGATAAGAATAACCTTCTTTTGGAGAACGACCAGTTGTCGTAACACATTGTGTGAGGTACATATGGTATTCTGCATGGTCAAATACTTGTTGAGTAGCAAAATACAATAATGAAGGCAATACAACATCATATGAAACCGTTACAGGGTTATCAGGTGATGTATTGATGTCCATCCAATCCTCACAACCTGCCATTGTCATTGAAAGAACAATGACACTCATTGCTATATATAAAAACTTTTTCATATCTGAATTATTATTTTATACCTTATAATATATATTCATTAGAACGCAACTTGCAAGGACATATTGTAACCACGAGTTGTTGGTACTGGGTAGTTATCAATACCGTTACCACCTACACCACCCGCGCTGGTATCAGCGTTGATTTGAGGATCTGAACCCGTATATTTGGTCAATGTAAACAAGTTAGTAGCTGTAAAGCTGAGACGTACATCATCAATACCCTTAACTTTCTTGAGCAGTGGAGCAAAGCTATAAGAAGCTGTCACGTGCTTGAGACGAATATATGAACCATCTTCAATGAAGTTAGAAGAGATAGCATAGAAATAAGAGTTGATCGTTGTAGGATCCAATACGATAGGAGTGGTGTTCTTCTCGTAGATAGGATTGCCGTTTGCATCCTCACCAGTTTTTACAACACCATCCCATACCACTTGGCGACCACGATAGTGCTCAAGTGCTGGGTGCATACCGCTACTCCACATGCTACGGCAAGTGATGTTTGCGATATCTCCACCATATCTACCATCAAACAAGAGTGACAATGAGAATCCCTTGTAAGAAAGAGATGTTGACAAACCTGCGTTGAACTTAGGCTCACGGTTACCAATCAAGACAGACTTGGTTGGGTTGATTTGTGGATAACCTTTTTCGTCGCAAATGATGGTTCCATCTTCTGTACGTAAATAGTCCTTACCTGTAATAGCGGTAGTTGTTCCATGGAGGTAGCAAGTTGAGTACAAGTCACCATATTGCGCACCTTCAATCTCTTCCATACCATCAGGCAATGAGAGCACTTTACCACGGTTGTAACCCAAGTTGAGTCCTGCAGTCCACAACCAACCATCACGTTTGATAATATCACCTTCCAATGTGAGCTCGAGACCTTGGTTCTCTACAGTACCCTCGTTACGAGTTTGTAGCACGTCACCAGAAGCCAATGATACACGTACGGTAACGATTTGGTTTTCAGTCTTCAAGCTATAATAAGCCAAGTCAAGTCTCAAGCGGTTGCTCAAGAAACGCAAGTCTGCACCAACCTCCCATGAAGTACTGATCTCAGGTTTCAACTCAAAACCACGAGTCAAAGATGCATATGCTGCATAACCACCATCAGGAAGTGATTGGAATTGAGTAAAACGACGGTCCATCAAATATGGAGGAGCATCTTTACCCACCATAGCGAAGTTACCACGAAGTTTACCAAATGAGAACCAGTTGTTCTTGGTATCATTCAATCCAGGAATCAACTCTGAGAATACCAAACCAGCGGTGATGGATGGATACCAATATGGGCTATATTCTTGCTCCAAAGTAGAAGACCAGTCCCAACGTGATGTAACGGACAATGTAGCCAAACCTTTGTAGTCTGCTCTAATCTCTCCGTACACACCGATGTTACGACGTTGGTTGTGACTAACGTCTGAGTCACCAGTCTCACCTACACCATTGTGATATTGAATGTTCTTCATTGAATAAACACCAGGGATGATGAAGTCTTCACCACTTGCTCTGGTTGAGATAGATTGGCGATCTTTCCATTCACCACCGACCATTACGTCCAAACCGAAGTCACTTGGTAGGTCTACATGGTATTGACCAATCACTGAAGCGGTAAGCATGCGACTCTCACTCATAGAAGTGCTATAAGAACCCATGGTGCTAGTGTTGCTTGCTTTCTCAAATTGCTCTTGACTCAAATAAGGGTCAGTAATATTCTTAACTGCTGCAATTTGGTCTGAGAAACGTGGTACGGAATATCCATCATACAAGTAGTTGTTTTGGTCCATACTCAAACGTCCAGTAATAGACAATCCTTTGAATGGAGTAACAGTGATGTTACCTTGAACCAAAGAACGAGTGTTCTTATTCACGCCATAGTCATGATATCTTGAATAGAGAGGAGAGAATGGAGAACCAGCCTTGTCGTCTGAATAATACAAGAAACGGATAGCACCTTCTGGAGTCTCATAGTTTGTAATATCATCATTGATAGGCCAACTATAGATAGAACTAACACCAGTAGCAGAACGATAATTGTTGTGAATGATGTTTGCCATCATACCAAAAGAAACGTATTCATTAGGTGAATAGTTACCTTTAACCAATGCAGTTACTTTGGTACGATAGTCGTTAGGAACGATACCTTCGTTGTTTGAGTAACTTGCAGAAGCCATAGATTGGAACTTCTCTGTACCACCTGTTACGTTTACATCATATTTATGATAGAAACCATAGTCGTTGAAGAAGTTGCGCACATTATTATATAATATAGCATCATCTTGACAAACAGGTCCCCAACCATTCTTAGTTTGCTCTTTGTAGAAACCGTTTGAACCAGGCAAGTACATATTTTGTACATTTACCAAGTTAGCTGGTACATCAAATTGCCATCCAGCATTTACTGTAGCAGCTACCTTACCTGCCTTGGCTGATTTGGTTGTAATCATGAGCACACCATTGGCAGCCTCTTGACCATAAAGAGCAGATGCAGCAGCACCCTTAAGGACTGTAATGTTCTCAATATCATTAGGGTTGATGTCGCTAGCACCACCAGTCAAAGGCATACCATCCAACACGATCAAAGGATCGTTAGATTGGGTTGATGAAATAGATGTCACACCACGCAACACAATGCTACTTCCTGAGTTAGGGGAACCACCACCTGTAGTTACGTTAACACCTGCTACCTTACCTTGCAATGCATCCAAGAAGTTTGCTGACTTGCCATCAGTAATAGACTCTGAATTGACACTTTGAACAGCGAAGTTCAAACGCTTCTTCTCTTGCACTACACCCATCGCAGTCACAACTACTTCTTCGACAGCAATAGCATCACTCTGAAGCAGTACATCGTGCTTTGGTCCTGTAACTTTGACTTCTTGCGTAGTCATACCGACATAAGAGATAACCAAGGTTGCTTTATCACTAACTGTGAGGGCGTACACACCATCAAAGTCAGTAATCGTACCATTGGTAGTCCCTTTTTCCAATACAGACGCACCAATAATTGGTAAACCGTCTTCGGACGAAGTAACTACACCTGTAACATCGATAGCCGCGAACATAACGCTGGATATCAACAAACAAGCGAGTAAAAGAGTACTTTTTTTCATTAATACGATATTTTGGTTAATAATAGATTGTTTTTATAATATTTGACTAATGGTCAATCAATAAATTGGGCAATGAAATTATTTTCCTTCATTATATGCGTCAAGCGCCTTTTTCACACTACCATGCAATAGCAATAGTTGTTGTGCTTGATCGTATCCCAAACCCAACTCTTCAATAATCATTCGTGTACCGCGATCAACAAGCTTCTTGTTGCTCAATTGCATATTCACCAACTTATTACCTTTTACACGACCCAACTTGATCATAGTAATAGTAGTAATCATGTTGCAAATAAGTTTTTGTGCGGTACCTGATTTGAGTCGCGTACTTCCAGTAACGAACTCTGGACCTACAACTGCCTCAATAGGAATATCCACTTCTTGTGAGATAGGAGAATCAGGATTACATGAAATAGACGCAGTCAAGCAACCAAACTCTTTGGCATGTTTCAAAGCACCTATCACATATGGAGTTGTACCTGAAGCAGCAATACCCACTACAGTATCAAGCGTATTGATGTTACGTTCTTGGAGTTCTTGCCATGATTTCTCTGGATCATCCTCTGCTTTTTCAACAGGATTTCTCAAAGCAACATCACCTCCTGCTATCAAACCTACCACTACAGTGTTAGGCATACCAAAAGTAGGTGGAATCTCACTTGCATCTAACACACCAAGTCTTCCACTCGTACCAGCTCCCATGTAGAAAATACGACCACCTTGTTTCATACGTGGAACGAGTTTCTCTACAAGTTTTTCAATCTGAGGAATCGCCTCTTTGACAGCCAATGCCACCTTTTGATCTTCCTCATTCATTTCACGCAGCAAATCACCAATAGGCTTTTCATCCAAACGCTCATGTAGTGACGACTGCTCTGTAACTTTTGTAAACACGGTTCTTAAGTATTAAGTAAGTTAATAATTATCCTTCTGTAGTAGGTTTGACATCAGCCTTGTGATACTCTTTCAAACCTTCTGCTGGGTCAACAAGTATTTGAGCCAAAGCAAATCCTTGATCGTCAAGAACTTGACGCAAAACATCTTGATAATAGTATGCTATTGAACCCACAAAACCCACTGGCATATGCTTGGTCTCCTCCATTTCAACACCATCTTCTGTTTCATAGTATTGACGCAAATTACGAATCACAAATTGATTGAAGTGATCGTAAACCAAGTCATAGATTTTCTTGTTATCAATATTCTCTGCACAGAACTTACTCAAACTTGCCAAATAGCGGTTAGGGAATGGTTGACGATACACATGCTCAATGATATCGGCTTGAGTCAACTCGTATTGAGCCAAGAACTTCTCTTTCAACTCTTGTCCCATTTGGTTCTTCAATAGGTCTGCTACCAAACGTTTGCCAAGCACTGCACCTGAACCCTCGTCTCCTAAAATAAATCCTAAAGCAGGAACATTCTTAACAATCTTCTCTCCATCATATAAGCAGCTATTTGAACCTGTACCTAAGATACAAGCAACACCCTTCTTTCTACCAAGCAAACCACGAGCCGCACCCACCATGTCTGAATACACCTCTACTTCTGCATTTTTGAACACAGATTGCAAAGCATAAACCATTGTAGGAATCTTCTCTGGAGTGCAACCTGCACCATAGAAATAGATGTTTGTAATAGTACCTGCCCACATCAAACGTGCTATTTGTGGCAACAATTGATTGCTAATACTATTCTTGATAGCATCTGAAGTTTGTTGGAAAGGATTGATACCATCGGTATAAAAATCCGAGCTTTGTCCATTGGCTGTCATAAGACACCAATGCGTTTTAGTTGATCCTGAATCTGCTAATAAAATCATAATAATTTGGTATTAGTTGTTTATATTCTGCTATTGCTTATTTTTTTCTAAAAAATCCCCTTCATTCACATCCAAATACAATACACCCACTAAAAGTCCCGCAAAGATAGCATAAATTATTTAATCGCACAAGATATCAAACAAAAAAAAAGCAAAAAAAACTTTTCTAAGTTATTCCCCGAAAAAATCTTGTAATATTAATTCAAAACAAGTAACTTTGTACGCAAATAACTGAGCGCATGCTCTTACTTTGGCATAGAATACGTTTAACAAATCATCTTACTAACATAAAATCTTACTATTATGAAATTCAATCTAAGTACTCAAATTTCTCTTAGTCATGTGTCTAAAAAGCTGTATTGCCCAGACGATGTGTTTGAATTGAGTCGAGTAACTCAATTAGAACAAATCCGCACCACTATCTATGAGACAAACAGCGAAGGGTCTATCGTTGTGGCAAAGCGTATTGCATCTTTAATACGTGAACGTCAACAAATAGGTAAAAAAGTAGTACTCTCTCTCGCTTTGGGCCGTTCTACTCGAGACATCGTTGCAGAGTTGGTTCGCCTACACAAAGAAGAAGGTCTCAGTTTTAGCAATGTTGTACTATTTGACCTATTTGAGTACTATCCATTACACGATGCCGCTACAGGCAATCACGCACAATTGCACAATCAACTGATTGACTTGGTTGACATCGATGCAGCTAATGTGCATGCTATTCCTTGTGATTTGAAAGAATCAGAAATTATGGCTTTCTGCGCAGAATACGAGAAATCAATCATTGCAGAAGGTGGTATTGACTTCATGTTATTAGGTATCGGCCGTCGTGGAAATATTGGTTTCAACGAACCTGGTTCACAATTCAGTTCACAAACACGTCTCGTATTGTTGGACAACAACTCCAAAGAAGATGCTCGCGTATTGTTTGGCAACACAGAACAAGTACCTGTATCAGCCATCACCATTGGTATCGACACTATCATGCAAGCTAAAGAAGTAGCATTGGTAGCATGGGGTGACCACAAAGCAGGTGTTGTTAAAGCTGCCATTGAAACTCCATTCTCCACAGCATGCCCAGCATCTGTACTACAACAACATAAGAACGCACAAGTTGTCATCGACCTTAGCGCAGCAAGTTCATTGACTCGTATCAATCAACCATGGGTAGTTACCTCATGCGAATGGGACGATCAATTGATTCGTCGCGCTGTCGTATGGTTGTGCCAACAAATCAACAAACCAATCTTGAAACTCACAAACAAAGATTATAACGATTTTGGTTTGAGCGAATTGATTACCCAATTTGGTTCAGCTTACAACTGCAACATCAAAGTATTCAACGACTTGCAACACACCATTACAGGTTGGCCTGGAGGTAAACCAAATGCAGACGACACCAATCGTCCTGAGCGCGCAAAACCATTCCCTAAAGATATCGTTATCTTCTCACCTCACCCAGATGACGACGTGATTTCAATGGGCGGAACTTTTGCTCGTTTGATAAAACAAGGTCACAACGTACACGTGGCATACGAAACCAGCGGTTGTATCGCTGTATGCGATGAGGAAGTAGTTCGCTTTATGGACTTTATGAAGGGCTACAAACTAATGCATTTGCCAGAAGATCAAGTGATAGACAAGAAATATGACGAGTATATGAATTTCTTCCACAATGAGAAAGTGGGCGATAACGATACCCGTGAAATCTTGAATCTCAAAGCGCTTATCCGTCGTGGTGAAGCTACTGCAGCATGCCGTTTCATGGGACTTCCAACCGACCATATCCACTTCTTGAACTTGCCATTCTATGAGACTGGAACCATCAAGAAAGGTCCATTAACTCAAGCTGACGTAGATATCGTAAAAGCGCTATTGGAAGAAGTTAAACCACAAGAAATATTTGCAGCAGGTGACTTGGCTGACCCTCACGGAACCCACCGCGTATGTTTGGATGCTGTATTGGCAGCATTGGATGATCTCAAACACACTGCTGCATGGGATGAGTGGTTGAAAGACTGCCGTATCTGGATGTATCGTGGTGCATGGATGGAATGGGAATTGGATTTGATTGAGATGGCAGTACCTATGTCTCCAGAGGAACTCCGTTTCAAACGCAATTCTATCTTGAAACACGCAAGTCAGATGGAGTCCGCACCATTTATGGGTAATGACGAGCGTCTATTCTGGCAACGTGCAGAAGATCGCAACCACGAAACAGCTAAGTTGTATGCCGATTTAGGTTTGGCAAATTACGAAGCTATCGAAGCATTCGTTCAATACCACATCTTATAATGCATATAGTTAACTTGCGAAGTGATGCGCCTATAGAAGAATGATAAGATACCTTGTCTCTACCATTCAAATAGTACGCAGTCACGTACGCACGCAACACTGCATTTTGTAAATGAACATAAAATATTTACATATTAAACAATCATTTTTTACAAACAACATTATGAAAAACATTACCTGTTTTATTCCTTTCCAAAGTGAGGAACAAGTACAAGCTACAGTAGCCAACTTGAAAGCACAAGAGTTGGTAGCTGACATTCATTTTTTACATGGTGACATTCGTTCTACAGCTAACGTTCGCGAGATCGCTGCTAAAGCTAACACCGAATACACCTTGATCTACACCAAGTACACTACTCTTTCATTCGTTCTCTTCGCTCTCGAGCGTATGGAAGCACTTATCGAAGATACACAAGCAGCTATGGTATATGCAGACCACTTCAACCAAGTAGGTGAGGTTCGTACCAATGCTCCTGTGATTGACTATCAATTGGGTTCTGTTCGTGATGACTTCGAGTTCGGTTCTGTATTGTTCTATCGTACCAGCGCTATTAAAGAGGCTGTTGCACGTATGGACGTTGATTACCAATTTGCAGGTCTCTATGATCTCCGTTTGAAAGTGAGCCAAAAGGGCGCTTTGGAGCACATCAATGAGTATCTCTATTACGATGTAGAGCTCGACAACCGTACCACTGGCGAGAAGAACTTCGACTATGTTGATCCTAAGAACCGCGGCGTACAAATTGAGATGGAACAAGCTGTTACTCAACACCTCAAAGACATCAACGGTTACCTCGTTCCTGGTTTCAAAGATATTGATCTCCAAGGTGGTGGTTTTGAATATGAAGCTTCTGTAATTATCCCTTGCAAAAACCGCGTTCGTACCATCGGTACCGCTAT